>MDSZ01252675.1_pt1 | contig 12795 bp, 12 predicted proteins | sample 811201 | NCBI WGS metagenome assembly MDSZ01 (sample SAMN05326647, study PRJNA326480) | marine metagenome | isolation source: seawater | place: Indian Ocean: North | collected 2010
ATATTGAAAGTATTTTCCATATTTTGTATGTATTCGACACATTCATTGCTCCAAGGTCCATAATTAACAACATCACCTAAGAAAAAATAAGCATCAACCTTTTTCCTTTCCCTAATTTCTTTAATTGTAATTTCGAGTGAGGGAAGATTTCCGTGAATATCTGATAAAATAGCAGCAATCACTGTGAATTAATAAAATTTTTTGTAAAAATTATATTTTTCGAATGTGCCTAAATCAATCCAACTTTCAAGCACCGGAAATATAATAATTTTTTTTTTCTTTGATTTTAAATTTTTAAAAATTTCAGTAATATCTATTTTTTCATTTTTTTTTAAATCATTTTTTATTTTAGGATTAAAAATATAAATACCTGCATTTATATAGCTTCTCTCTAGTGGCTTTTCATGAAGACCTTCTATATTTAATCCCTTAGTTTCTATTACTCCGTAAGGGTTCGGTTTTTCAATCACTTTGACAGCCATTGTAGCATAAGCTTTATGTTTTTTATGAAACGTAATTAAATTTTGTAAATTTAGATCACAGATTATGTCAGAATTCATAACAATGATCGGATTATTATTTTTTTTTGGCAAGAGTTTAATACAACCTCCTGTGCCTAGTGGTTTTTTTTCAATTAGGTATTTTATATTAACACCAAATTTTTTTCCGTTACCAAAATATTTTATAATTTTGTTTTTTAAATAATGAACTGAGAGAAATATGTTTTCAAAATTATTTTTTTTTAAATTCATAATGACATGTTCCAGCATCGGTAATTTCTTATAAATTAGCATTGATTTTGGTTTATTTTTAGTCAACGATTTCATTCTTAATCCTTTTCCCCCAGATAATATAATTATTGGATATTTTTGTTTTGTAGTTTTCTTTTTTAGAAAATTTTCCCTGTCAGAATAAATTTTTTTTATCTTTTTATTTTTATCAATAAGAGGAATATAATGAATTTCCTTTTTTTTCATTTGGTAGCTAATAGATGATTGATTGGTTTTTTTTCCGACAAAGTAATATTTAAGATTCATAATTTTATTAAGAGGTGTTTTTAAATCTATTTTTTTTAAAACAGATCTTCTGATGTCTCCGTCAGTTATTGTTCCTACTAATTGTTTTTTTTTGTTAATAACAAATATTATATTTTCACCTGTTTTATTTATATGCAGAATTGATTTTTTTATCGGGTCATCCTCTTTTAAAATATTATCTTTAAAATTTTTATATGGATTATTTATTATTTCTTTTATTAAAGATTCTTGCATAAAAAATATTTTTTGAATTTTTTCTTATTTTTAAAAAATATACGGGAATTGTCAAAATCGTTATAATTATCTATATCGAAATTTTCATAATTATTGTTTGTAATTATTGGTTTTGAGTCATTAATTCTAAATGATTTATATTCATTAAAGCTTTTTAGATTTACTAATATTAATGAACCAGTTTGAAAACATGGTTTCCCTTTTTTTGTAAAATACAATTTTTTATTTTTAAGGTAACATTTATGATTGGTTTTTGTTTTTGTGGTTACACTATAATAATTTTCACTATCTTTTTGAAAATATTTTAAATATTTATTAAATTTTCTCAAACTTCTAAAAGGTGTAGTTGGTTGAAGTAAAAGGATGCCATCAAATTTTTCACTTTTATGTTTATTAATTACATCTTTTACCACATCCCACATTAAAGTACTGTCTTTTGCTAATTTGCTATTTCTTAGTAAAGTAGTTATCTTTTTAAATGGTTTTGCTACTTCGAGTATTTTTTTAGAATCGCTTGTTAAAACAATTTTATCAACAAATTTAAGCTGACTTGCAAAATTAATGGTCCAAAAAACCAAAGGTCTAGTAAAGAAAATTTTTAAATTCTTTCCTAATAATCTCTTAGAGTTTTTTCTGGCTGGAATTATACAAATAATTTTTTTCAATTGTTATATGATTACTATTGAAATAAATATTTAGGGCCTGCAAATCCATTATTCTTTAAATTGTCCATCACAGCTTTTTTTGCAGAAGCAACAACTATTATTGCAGAAGATTTTGATATAGTTTTGTCGCTGAAATGAATAATTTTTAAATCTTTTTGAATTGGAATTCTCATTTTTAATTTATTTATGTCAGTATCAATAATACCATGAATAAATTTTTTTTTTACTTTGTAAAGTGAAAATATATCATTTACAGAAGAGCTCGCTCCATATATCCAAACCTTTTTTTTGAAATTTTTTTTGCAGAAACTATTTAATGAAACAATATTTTTTTTCAAATTTTTTAAAAATATTTTTTTATTTAAGTTATATTTTTTAACAATTTTTTTTTTTTGATTCTGTGAAAAAGCTACAATTAAACTATTCTCTTGTTTAGTGGTTCTATAATTAAGAATTGAAAAATCTTTAAAGATTTTTTTTAAAGTAAAAATTGAAAAATAATGTAAATGTTGCAAAATAAATTCTCTAGTCAAACTTTTTTTAAAAATCATATTTAGATCCGGAGTTTCAATAATTAAAATACCGTTTTTATTTAATAATTTTTTTAAATTTTTTACAAAAGCGTCTAGATATTTAACGTGCTCGATAACATGTTTACATATAACAACATCAAATAAACCTTGCATATTTTGAATTGAATTTTTTTCTAAATAAGAGTTTTTTACAATTATATTTTCCTTAGATGCAATGTTAGCACCAGTTTTGTTTGGTTCAATTAAAAAGCTTTTAGCATTAAATTTTTTTGAAACCTCTCTAACAATATATCCATCAAAGCCCCCTACCTCAACAATATTTAATTTATTTTTTTTAAAATTTTTTTTCACACAATTAACGATGAAATTAATTTTCTCCTTTTCTTTTTCTGCTCCCAAGATCGGATTTTTAACTAATGAAATATATTCGGATTGTTCATCTTTATAAAATTTATTAATTTGTTTTTCAGAAGGTAAGGGATATTGAAAACAATATAAGCAAGATTTACAGAAATAAACATTTAAGTTTTTTTTACTAAAATTTTTATAATTTTTTGTTGGAAAAATTTTTGTGGGTTGTTTCGATTTTGTAATTAGATGCTGAGATTTTTTTTTGCATAAAAAACAATTTGTAACTTTTTTCATAAATTCTTTATTCGCCTAATGGTTTTTCGCCAAATAAAGAGTTGTTTGATACCACAAACTTTCTTTTCCATCTTCCGTCTATTTTTTCCCACATATTGGGAGATCTGTATCTATCAATAATTTTCCAAAAGTGTTTTTCGTCAATATCTAAATAATTCAATAAATCTTTGAAATATGTGATTGGGAATTCATGATCATACTTATGCGTAAGAGATACACCTTCCTCTCTAGTTATGTGTCCACATCTAATATCTGTACAGGCATCTCTTGTTGCTCTTCCGTACCCGAACTTGATATAAGCTAAATACCAATGATAAGGGTCTAGTCTATCGTCAATGCTTACAAATTTTGTATATGTTGAGTCCGTTCTTTTAAAATTTGGTGAAAACCCTGTATTTTCCACTGCATAGTAAAAATTTTCTTGTGGCATCCATCTTTTATAATATGACCACCAATGCATTTGTATACCAATTTTCTTTATTTCATCTAAAGGGGGGGATCTATAAAAATCAAAACATCCATTCTTTAATTCTTCATCGCTTATGATGCCCATTTCATTACCTTGAGAAAGAACTTTATCGAAACCTGCGCCTTTATAATATTCCTCTTCCCAGTCCTCTGGGGACTCATATGGTTTTTCTAAGTTTTTGAAACTACCTCCGTACTCAACCTCTCCATTTTCTCCATAAAAAATCAAAGGTATTTTAAACTTTACGGCTATTTGAAAAGGGTAAGCTTTTTGACCATATACAAAGGCTTCAAAAGGATCACCTTTAATTTCAAATCCAACTCTAGCCAACTTTCTATGAGTAATTCCATTTGGCCAGGCTACTAAACCATCGAAACCTCTATGTGTCATTTCCATGTAGTTTTTAAAGCCAATAGAAGTGTAGATGTATGGAGCCCAAGTTACTGTTAATGGATGCATGCCGTATTTATATTTAAGTTGGTGAGCAACTAAGGCGCTATCTTTCCCGTGGCTACTAGGAACTAAACAGTCCCAACTTCCATCTTTTGATCTGTGTTTGTCTAATAGTCTTTTTAATTCGTCCTCTCTTTTGCTCCAATTAATGCCTTTATCCGAAAACTTAAGATCTCTTGCATATTTACATGCGTTGCATACTCCATCTTTATCGAATTCTGTCCTTGGTCTTTGATTTGATCCTACACAAAGTTTACAAAATACTACCTTTTTTGGAAGTTTGTCCAATTGTTTATCTAATATGAAATCATTTCTTTGAGAATATTTTTTATATCTTTCTTGATTGATTTCAAGTTTACTGAAAGTGTAAGTATCTTCTTGCATTATAATTTTAAGAAATTCTGTAACAGCTTTAAACCATCTTGTCCACTTTTTTCTGGATGAAATTGTGTTCCAAAAATATTTTTATATTCAATTGCCGAGCAAAAATTATCTTTTCCGTAATTTGTTTTATGAATTATATAATTTTCTTTAGTTGAATTAACTTTGAAAGAATGAATAAAATAAAAAAAACTCTTCTCAACTTCTATATTATTTAATAAAACACTTTTTTTTGAAGATTTTTCTAATAGGCCCCAACCAATATGTGGAATTTTTAGATCTTTTTCTTTTTTGAATGGCTCAACAATACCATCTAAAATATTTAACCCATTGTGTTCACCATGTTCAAGACTTTTTGAAAATAATAATTGCATACCTAAACATATTCCTAAAAATGGAGTTTGTTTTGAAATTTTTTCGTTTATAGGTTCAATTAAGTTCATTTTTTTTAAATTCTTAATTGCAATACCAAAAGATCCAATTCCAGGTAAAATTATTTTATCTGATTTTAAAATTTCTTCAGGTTTATCAATCCATGATGAGGAGAAACCAAGTCTTTTTATTGAATTTTCAATACTCTGTAAATTATTTATACCGAAATTTATTATACCAATATTAAATGATTTACTTTTTTTAATATTAAAAATTTTATTTTCTAAATCTTTTGAGTTTTTTACTTTTAATTCACCATCTTTAATTTGCCTAATTGAAAAGTAATTATAATCTTTATTTATTTCTTTAAGATTAATCTCTTTTTTATTTTTAGAAATATAATTTGATGTGTCTCTAACTAAATAATTATTTTTTTTTAATTCTTTTTTTATATCGTTTATTTCTAAAAGATTGTAGTGAAGTGCGCTTCCAATAGCTATACCATCAATTTTATTGTTAGAGGAAAAATTCTTAATTTGCTCAGGTTTATTAAAGCCTCCAGAAACAACAAGTGGAAGATTTGTAATCTGGCTAACTTCATTTATAAGCTCTTCTTCCAAACCTAGTTTTGTACCATCTCGATCAACTGACGTGAGAAAAATTTCACCGGCTCCAAGATTTTCGACCTCTTTGACCCAACTAACAACATCTACGTTAGTTTTTTCTCGCCCATTGTCAACATAAGCTTCCCACTTATTTTTTGATATTTTTTTTGCTTCTATAGAGGCAACTATACATTGCGAACCATAGACATTTGCTGCCTTATTTATAAACTCAGGATTTTTAATAGCTGCAGTATTTATAAAAACTTTATCTGCCCCGGCATTCAAAACATCTTTTATGTCGTCAAGATTTCTTAAACCTCCGCCAGCGATTAAGGGAATATGAATATTTTTAGATGCCTCGTAAACTATTTTTGTAAGCTTGCTTCTGTTATAAAGATTAGCAACTGTGTCTAAATATATTATTTCATCTATTCCATTTTGATAATATTTCTCAGCTATTTCTGAGGGTTTGCCAATAGTTCGTAAGCACTCAAATTGAATACTTTTAATCACATTTTGACTTTTTATATCTAATCTCGCAATTACTCGAATTTTTTTTTTCATTTTTTAAATTTTAAAGCTAAATTATTTAAATGATATGAAATTTTTTTAATTTCATTATTTTTAAGAGACGTTGAAGAGGGTATACAAAGCATATTAAAAATAGTTTTTTTAGATTTTTCGAAATCAAATTTTTGATACTTTTTAAACTGCTTTTGAGATGGCAAAAGCTTCCATACTGGTCTTGCTACTATTTTTTTTTTAAAAAGATAATTAATTGAATATTTTAGTACGTTTTTTTTAGTTTTAAATTTAATACAAGATAGCCAGTAATTACTATCTGAGTAATGAGGAGCATCCAGAATATCTACGTTTTTTAAATATTTTTTATATAGCAAATAATTTTTAATCTTTATTTTCTTAAATTTTTTTATCTTGCTAATCTGGGCATATCCAATTGCACAATTTATATTTGGTAATTTGTAATTGTAACCAATTTCTGAGTGATCAAAGTAGACATTATTTTTTTTAGCTTGATTAGCTAGAAATCTTGCTTTGTTTGCAAAATTTTTATTGTTTGTTACAATCATACCTCCGCCGCCTGTAGTAATTATCTTATTGGCGTTAAATGAAAAACAGCCTATGTGTCCAAAAGTACCACTGTGCTTTACTTTTTTTTTTGATTTAAAAAAAGACCCTAGGCTTTCAGCTGCATCTTCAATCAAAAAAATATTATTTTGATTACAAATTTTTTTAATTAAACTTAAATTAGCACAATTACCAAAAACATTCACAACTGTAAGTGCAATGATATGTTTATTTGTTTTTTTATTGAATAATTTTCCGTTTTTTTTATAAGTTTTCTCTTTAATAAAGTTAAGCAAACTAAACTCATCCAGATTAAGATATTTGTTTACTCCTAAAAAAACTGGAGTAGCATTACTATAAATTATAGCGTTTGCAGTTGCTATAAAGCTGATAGAAGGAAGTAATACTTCAGTTTTATTATCCGCATTGATTATTTTCAATGCCAAGTGTAAGGCACTAGTACCATTTATACACGAAATAGCATATTTTGAATTTACATACTTTTTGAACTTTTCCTCGAAAAGTTTTAAGTATTTGCCATCAGAGACCCAACCTGATTTTAAAGCTTTTGAAGTAAATCTAACTTCTCTTTTAGATATATTGGGTGCATTTAATTCAATCATTTAAATATTAAACAATATATTTATTGGATATTTTTTTTTGATTGTGTTTGATTTGCCACTCTATTGTTCTTACTAGCCCTTTTTTTAAACCAGCAAGACCTAAAAATTTTGGCTTCCATTTAAGTAATTTTTTTGCAATTTTAATTGATGCACACAATCTTTCGACTTCACTATTTTTAGGTCTAGTTCTTAAATTAGATTTAATTATTTTTGTTTTTATGTTTAAAATATCAGAAATTATTTTTGTAATATTTTTAATCGATATTTGATAACCTGTACCTATGTTGACTACTTCACCTTTAAACTTCCCTTTTTTCAAACAACTTAAATATCCTAAACAAGTATCCTCAACAAATAAAAAATCTCTTGTTGGATTTATATTTCCAAGTTTTAATTTGCTACCTTTATTATTCATCAATTGATTTATAATCGTTGGAATTATGGCTCTTTGAGATTGTCTTGGCCCAAAAGTATTGAATGGTCTGATTATCATCAATGGTAAACCAAATGAATGATAATAAGATAAGGCAAGATTATCAGCAGCAATTTTAGTCGCAGAATAAGGGGATTGAGGTTGAAGTGGGTGTTGTTCGTCTATAGGTATGTATTTAGCGGAACCATACACTTCACTAGTTGAAGTTATAATTGTTTTTGTTATCAGATTTTTTCTACATGACTCCAGAACATTATAAGTTCCCTCTACATTTGTTTTAATATAAGCATTAGGAGATTCGTAAGAATAAGGAATGCCTATTAGAGCTGCTAGATGAAAAACTATCTCATTTTTTTTGATAGCGTTGTTAACAGAATCAAAATCTCTTATATCACCAAAAATAAATTTAATTTTTTTTTTATAAATTGAGTTTTCTAAATTTCCAAGATTATAATTAGGATTGTAACGATCAAAAACTGTTACATTGAAACCTTTTCTAACACACAATTCTGCTAGGTGTGAACCTATAAATCCAGTGCCCCCGGTTATTAATAATCTCTTTTTCATCAGCTAATTTGTTTTATATACTTTTTTTCTACTTTTCTAAAATTTTTATTAAAATCAAAAAAATAAATTTTTCTACAATATTTTAAAATACTAAATCTATGAGCTATTATTATAATGGTTTTCTTATTTTTTAACTTAAGAAGGGAGTTAATAAATTTTTTTTCAGTTTTATAATCTAAAGCACTTGTTGCTTCATCTAGGATTAATATTTGTGGTTCAAAATATAGAGCTCTCGCTATTGATATTCTTTGTTTCTGCCCCTCTGAAAGATTGCTACCTCGTTCTGAAATTTTGGTCTTATATTTTTTTGGCAATGACATAATAAAATTGTGTAACTGAGCTTTTTGAGAGCATGAAACAACCTTTTTTTTACTAATCAAGTTTTCGTTAACACCAAAAGCAATATTTTTTTCGATAGTATCATCTAATAAAAAAACTCCTTGAGGAACGTATCCTACGATTTTATTCCAATTCTTATTTTGATTTTCTTTTAATTTTTTTCCATCTATAATTAGACTCCCATTATCCGGTTTGAGTAAACCCATAAAAATATCTATTAAAGTGGTCTTTCCCGATCCACTTGAACCCGCAATCCCGATAATTTCATTTTTTTTAATTTCTAAATTTAAATTTTTAATGACGTTTTTTTTTGTATTTGGATATTTAAAATTGATATTTTTTAAAATAATATTTTTTTTAAAGTTAATAGGCTCTAATTTATTATAACTATTTAGATTAAGTTCTTTTCTTTGAAACTCAGAAAGTAAAATTTTTATCGAAGGTGAATTAGATCTAAGTGATTGTAATGATACTACAATTCTTATTACAGCTGGAAGAATTCTAAATGCTGCAGCAGCAAAAAGACCCAATAATACAAGAAGTTCACTTATTTGATTATTAGATTTCATTAAGTAAAAAATTAATGCTGATAGAGAAATTACAGCTACTATTTCAAAAGTATGTCTTGGAACTTTTGTAATAAAAAAGATATTTCTTATAGCATGATTGTATCTCCTCATATTTTTAAAATAATCCTTATTGAAAGCCTTATTCTTGAATAAAATTTTAATTATTTTATAAAGGCTAAAACTTACTTGTAATTTGTTTATTACTCTAGCTTCGTATGTTGCTCTATCTTTTGCCCATGTTATCAATTTTTTTCTCGTCACAATAGATAAGAGCAAGAAAGATAAAATTGCTATACCGGTAACAAAAATAAAACTCTTGGGATCGTATAAAAATAAAATAATTGAAATACTCGATAATACAAGTATTTCAAGAATCAAATTAGCGTTTGTAACTATTACATTAGCAGAAAATCTTTCAGTTTCTCTCATAATATTTCTAATTAGTTTTGCAGAGTTGTTCCTTACAAAAAAAAGATAGGATTGATTAAGATATTTTTGAAAAAGTTTGCTAGATAAATTTAATGTCAATTGAGCAGAAAATTTATTTTGGTACCAATCAAAAAATATCAGATATATATTTTTAATTAAAAATAATAATACGAAAACCATTACAAAAAAATTTAATTTTTCTTTATCACTGAAATCCTCTGTATATTTGAAATTTTCAAAAAAAATGAAATTTGATTGATTCTCAGTAAGAAATACTAACATTGGGATTATAGATCCAATGCTAGCTGTTTCTAATATAAAAGCTATAATAGTTAAAATTGATAAGTAATAAAATTTTCTAATTTCTTTTGGTTCTAATAGTGAAAAAGATTTTATTATTAGATTAAACATAGCTCCGCACTTTGCAAAAATCTATTTTACATTCAATTAATCTTGTCATCGTAATTTAAATAGGATTGAATAAATAATTTTTCTTATTAATTGTTGTTTTCAAATTTCCTATTAAAATTTTTATTTTATCTTTTCTTTGTTCTAAGAGTTGAAAGATATATTTATCTAAAATACCCGAAGAAAATTGGTACTTTAAATTTTTATTCATTTCAAAAAAATTTAAAGATAAGAAACCATTAGAGTCTTCTGAATTTCTACATTTTTCAATAAATAAATTTATATTTTTTTGACAGCTCTCAGATCCGCTTAAAAAAGATTTACTTCCTTTTAGGTAATTAAGTTTTTGCAAAAAAAGATTATTAGTAAATTTTTCACTAAAACAAAAAAGATACTCACCTAATAAATTTATCTCCTTTCTTATAATTCTATTTTTTTTTCTTTCTGATATACTTAATTTAGGAATATATAACTTGTAATTTTTATCAATTTTTTCACTTAGATCTTTTTTAAATAGATTTAATTTTTTCTTTTCAAATTTTATTACTGTCCACATGATTATTTTTCTCTAGTTCTGATTTTAGCTCATCGTATTCCTTCATTTTTCTCTTCATGAAATTCATAGTTAATCTTGTTCTCTCTAAAAAACCTTTTGGAGTTAAAATATATTTTTGAACGTATTTAAGTTTATTAGTTTTTTTTTGAAAATTTTTAATTTTTATGAAACCTTTTGATTTAAGCGACTTTACACAATAATTAAGCTTTCCTAGACTAAAACCCAATTCGTGCGCCAAATCCCTTTGTGAAAACTCAGGATTTCTTTGAATTTTTCTTAAAACATTTAGTTGATCTTGTTTATCAGTCATTGTTCAATACTTGAACTATATCGTTCAAATATTGAACGGTCAAGCGTTAACAAATGTAATTTTATTGAGTATTTATTTAAAATTTGATGAAAATTAGCTTTTAACTATAAATTTTAGTCTACTATGAAATTTTAAGCTTTTGATTTTCAATCTTTTATTTTTTTTTAAAAATTCATTAGTTGCTTTAGTTGCTCCAGCTACCTGTCCGTAATCATCAATTAAAATAACACCGTTTTTTGAGACCATTTTAAATAAATGGTTTAAAACAAATTTTGTTGGCTCATATACATCTAAATCAAGATGAAGAAATGAAATTTTTAATTTTTTCTTGTTTTTGAGAAATTTAGGTAAAGTTTTTAATACATCTCCTTTTATCAATTCGAAATTTTTAAGACCTTTATTATCTAATGATTTTTTTAGAAAAGTTATTGGATATCCTTTTCCTATTAGCAAATCATGTTTCTTTGCAAAAGTATTGTCCTCTTTTATTTTTTGTTTAGGAAAACTTCCAAATACATCGAACCCATATACTTTTTTGCGTTTCAATTTAAATAGATTTCTAAAAGATATTAATCGTATCAAACTATTTCCCTTGAAAACACCAAATTCCAGAATATCTCCTTTAACATTTTTAGTAATTTTAAAGATCTCATAATGACATACAATTTTTAAAATTCTCGAAAGGTTTGATTTTAAATAAAAAAGATTTTCAATTTTCCACACATTAAATTTTTTATTTTTTATTTTTTTATTCATTAAGAAATATAGCTGATTTTTTTTTTAAATAATAGTTCAAAACTTGAACGATAATCATCTTTTACTTTGTAAAATGACTTTTCTTTAAAGCAGTTGCTCTATCAAGATCTTTTAAAACTTTTTTTCCTAATATCTTCTCATAATATTTAGGATGTAAACCTAGATTTGGCCTGATAACTTTTATATTTTTTTTCGAAAGCAACTCGCCTTTTTTTATTTTCTTTGAGGTATATATTGATCTTTTAAAGATTAATGATTTTTTTTCAGATTTAGTCACTCCGTAAAAAATTTTTCCTTTACTTTGCCAAGCTCGTTTACATTCAATTACTAAGTTATTTAATTCATTGGCATCCATTGAAAAAGAGTCATCTAACCCTCCAGATTTTTTATTCAGAGTAAAATGTTTTTCAATTATACTAGCCCCGAAACTTATTGAAGCTACTGCTGCCCCTATACCGGGCGTATGATCACTTAAGCCAATTTCGGTTTTAAATCTTTTTCTTAAATCAACTATAGTCTCTATGTTGCTCTCTTTTACAGAGGCTGGATAAGAACTTGTGCATTTTAAGAGGGCAAAATTTTTAAATTTCTTTCTTCTAAAAACTTTAATAATTTCATAAATTTCTTTTAAATGTGTTGCACCAGTTGAAATTATAATTGGTTTTTTTGTTTTAATAATCTTTTTAACTAGTGGTATATGATTGTTTTCAAAAGAAGCAATTTTATAAGCTGGTACATTAAATTTTTCTAAAAAGTCGACTGCTGTTTCATCAAAGGGTGAGCTAAAGCAGATTATTCTATTTTTTTTTGCTCTATTAAAAAGTTCTTTGTGCCAGCTCCACGGTGTTGACCCTTTTTTATATAGATCGTGGAGATATTTTCCTTTCCATAAACTTTCTTTATCTGAAATTAAAAATTCTCTTTTTTTTGTTTTAAGAGTAATTGTGTCTGCTGTGTAAGTTTGTAGTTTAACAGCATCGGCACCAGCCTTTTTTGCTTCATCGATTAATTTAAGTGCTCTATTTAAGTTATTATTATGATTTGCCGATATTTCTGCCACAATAAAAGGTGGAGAGTTAATAGAAATTTTTCTGTTATTTATTTTCATTTCTTAAAACAATTAATCATTAAACTTTTTTAAATACAAAGTTTTTTTTAGTATTTATTTATTGAGATATAATCGTTTAATATAGATTGATGAAGGAAACTAATTTAATTAAGATATTAAAAATTTTTTTCAGTGCATAAATCAAGCCAATTGAGCTATTAGTACTGGTCAGCTACACGCGTCGCCGCGCTTCCACATCCAGCCTATCAACGTA
>MDSZ01183474.1_pt1 | contig 12791 bp, 6 predicted proteins | sample 811201 | NCBI WGS metagenome assembly MDSZ01 (sample SAMN05326647, study PRJNA326480) | marine metagenome | isolation source: seawater | place: Indian Ocean: North | collected 2010
CACTTCGCTCAGGTCGAAGGCGTGTCCAATGGTCTTGGGCTTGGAAGCCACGTGTAGGAAGTCAGGCTTGGTGGTCTCTGGTAGAGTAGCGTTCTCAGCAAGTCCACCACCGACATTGAAGGAAGGCTTGGAGGTTATGATTCTCCACCCACTTCGCTCCCAAGGCTTCTTTGGAAGAAGGCTAAACGCGTTGAACTCTTGGTTCAGTTGCGACCAGACCTTTCGTCCGTAGATTGCTTGGTAGGTACCAGCCGTAGTGCTCATTAGAGGAGCATCGGCCTTTAGGATGTCACCACTGCTGTACGTGTATCCGGTTAGAGCAGTACCACCGTAGTAGTATCGCTCCATGTCCTGGATTGTCCTTACGTAATCACGTGCCATCAGTTGTCACCTCTTAGTGCGCTGCCGGCTAGTCTGTGAACATCGTCCCAGGACATCTCGGCCATTTCCATAGTCTCGGGCACAACCACGTTGGTCTCGGGTGCGCTCTTGGTTATGGTCTCTCCGGTCTCTGGGGTAACCATGTTGTCAAACCTGTCAGCGAGAGATAGAACTGCTTTCTGTAGGTCAGCGAGAGGGCCTCTTGCGTCAAATTCGTCGCGGGCCTGCTCGTGCTCTGCTGCAGTCATCTCCTTCTGGAATCTCATAGAGAACTCGTTACCAAGGTCAGTCTTGAACCTCTGCTCGAGAGCAGCGGCCTTGTAGACCTGGTATGCTTCCTCTATCTGAGTCGGGGTTACCGCCTCAGGGCTGATGTAGTCATCTGCTTTGATGACGACCTTGTTCCCAGTAGCACCGGGTCCAAAGTTCATCTTTGGTCTCTTACCAGAATCATCTTCACCAGCACCCTCGATGCTTCCCTGGCCACGGTGGTCGTAGCCATGAGCACCTTCCTGTAGGTAAGCCTTCTCGACTCCCTCAGGGGTCTCAAGAGCGCCTCTTGCTGCCTCAGGGTCGTACCCTGCAGACTTCACGGTGCTCTCTAGCCAATTCAGATAGTCCGTGGTAATCACGTCCTCCAAATCAGATTTCTCGATATCAGCAGATTTCTCATGCTTTCCATCGTCTTCGTCTTTCATTTTTGCTTTCTCGGTGCTTTCAGCCTTCTCCTTCTTCTCGTCTTCGCTCTTCTCGGCTGCTTCGGCTGCTTTCAGTGCAGCCTCATTCGCCTCGTCAGCGTCATCGAGTCGCTTGGAGAGACGCTCTAGCACGTTCTGCAACTCATTCATTGTTTCACTTTCAGTTTCAGTCATTTTATCACCTTTATTTGTTGTAGTATCCTCCTTTAGGATTCTGAACTGGGCCTCGGGATTGATGCCCTTCTCACAAATGGTCACCTCATGCAACTCCATGCGGCTTATCTCACGATAGTCACCTCTGGTGCCATCGTGCTTATTGACACGCTCGAAAGCCTGTCCACCGATGGAGAACGACTTTAGGTTCCCCTTGCGAATTTCTGCTGCCACTTCTCGGGCCTTCTCAATGTCATCTCGTAGTTTGATGACGACAAACATGCCAGTCTCATCTACCTCTGACTTCCACATCCTACCAGATGTATCTTCGTACTGGGGGATAACCTCCCCTACTTGTATATTGGAGTGGGCTAGTTGGACGTTCCTGAAACCAGGAGATTTCATGAACTTGCCGAAGGCATCCTTCAAAGCATTCTTGGTAATCAAGTCTCCTTGCTTGTCCACCATCTCGACTGAGGCATAGCCCGCAACGACCAAATCACTAGACCTGGATTTCAGGAGAATTGGGTCCTCTACAGGAGCCTCCATCATGAGCATTGAGTTGCAAACAATAACTTATGCTACTTAAATCCCTACCCTGAAATGGGGATTTTTACGTGTTTATCATCTCTTTCTTGCGGGGGAGGAGAAAACTTCGGGCAGTCTTCCATCTTAGTCGCAAGACCCTGTTCACACTCCTGCCCAATTTGTGCCCCGCACCAACAAACACCGTCCTTTTCTTGCCGATGCCCAGGGTCATGGTCAGGTAGGTTCTTGGGTTCTGTCAGGGTAGTAGGACCTGTTGGTGATGAGCCCGGCTCTGACGCGTAGTCTATCCCCAACCCCTTGGGTCCAGTGAAAGTGATTTTCTCCTTGAGTAGACCTTCTACCATCTCCAATGCCGTTACCACTTGCTTTGTGAGTACTGGGTCTTTGAGGATTCTCTCCTTTGGCTTGAGTACCTTCTTGGGTTTCACCTCCTCATGATTAGCAGGCGGCTCTGGTACCACTGCAGCCTTGCGACTCTTCTTCGCTTCTATGTCTGCACGAAGCAAAACTGCTGCTAGAGGGTGCCAGTATTCTTCCTGGGTCTCAGCAAGTTGTCTCAGGTAATCACTAGGACTATCCACGGATTTGACAATGAAACCGTGGCCATGCACTTCTGTGTCATAGATGACATGGCCATGGGGAAACTCAAGATGTATGGCTGTCTTCTTGATACGGACATGGTGAGGCACGTTCATGTTATGCTCCCCAGACAGTATCTCTAGAGTCTCTATGCTATCAGTACCCGCAGACTCAGCGTCCTTTACATATCGAGCACCTGTTAGTTTGTAGACTTTGAAACCCCCTCTGTTCAGACTGGTGACCTTAGGAGTCCTGACAGTGATGTAATCACCTTTCTCTAAACCCTTCCTAGTGATATAACCCACATCCATGTAGTAATCACCGTCATAGGATGCCGCCCTATTGCCTAGCGAAGACGCATCGTCGTCCATCAACGGGCCGATACCCATGAGATGCTTGTCATTCTCACTATCCACAATACGGACATCTAACTGCTTTTGAGGTGTGAGCATTACCCATTTCGGGTGTCTGCTCTCCCCACGCATATAAGTGGATTCAGCATCTCTTAGCATGACTTGTTTCACACCTTTCTCCTTGAGTAAGTCTTTCACAGCGCGCTCCAACCCTTCGCTATCCACCCTCTTGGTATTGAACGGGGCAGGAATAGACACCTCTTCGGTCGCAGAAAACTCTGCTCGTAGGTGCCTGATTCTATCTTTGGTGGGCATGTTCTCCATCTTCTCATCACCACAATGCACGATATCCACAAAGAAGACATTCTCCCCATCCCATATTGCATCCACGATGAAATTAGCCTTGTGAGCAGCACGTATGCCTTCTTGGACCTTCTTAGGTAAGATGACAGAATCATGCGCTTGGTTGTAGCAAGTCAAGCGAGTTTTCTTTTTGTCAATTATCACTCGCTCCCCTGAAGCCCATGATGAAACCACCCAATCCTCTGAGAATCCTCGCAGGTGCGATAAATCACCAACAGTGAAAATACGATGCATGGCTTTGACAGGGATAGGCCTGCCTTTGTTTGAGTCGTCCCCTTTGTAAAGCAAGTCAATATCAGTTAGGACATCCAGTGATTTGATGGTGTCCATGTCTGCCGTATTGGGGTCTATATCTTGAGGGTTCCCCTCTTCTCTGTAATCTAACTGAGCACCATCAACCACAGAGGCACTACCAATATGGTTGATAGTATCAGGGTGGAGACGCATGAATGAAATCTCTCTTTCCTTAGGGGAACGCACGGTGTCCCCCATCTTCCCCTCTCCTGTGATTTCCTGCCACTCTTCATCTCCGCCTCCCCACGATGGGTGGATTGAGACACCTCCTTTACCACCAAGAAGGCGCAAGAGAGAGCCATCCTGGAAAACCCCAGGCATTTTCATATGTCGATATGGTACACCCTCACTATACCCGATTTTTCGCTTGCTATGTTGCCCACTGTCATAATCATAAGTATGCCCTAGAGGGAGAGAGCGACTTTCTGATGTCAAGAAACTACTCAACCTGTCAATGCCTCCCCTATCTTTCTCAGTGAGAATGTGGTGAGCCTCAGGGAAAGCGGGCTTGCCAAACTTAGTTTTACTAGTAGCAATCAAAGATGAGAGAATGTTCCAGATACTAATGCCATCCGACCCCCTCTGGAATAAAAACTGCAGAGTATCCTGGAAGGTTTGAGGGTCGGAATCTCGCAAAGACAGCAAATGTCCCTTCAGGGATTGAGATTGTCGCGCTCTAGCGGCACGGCGCTGGGCTAGTATGAGTTTGTTCCCCCGTCGTCCTTTCGCATCACGTGCCTCCATAGCCTGCCTTGAGGCCTCTTCTTCTGAGAGAGCCACACCATGCCAGTGCAAGGGGTCGCTCTTTGTCCCTTTCGCGTAATGCGTTGCTGCTACAATGTCTTTCACGCAACTAGCATAACTCTGTCTGGGGTCTACCTCGGGCTCACCGAACAGACCCATGACATTGTTTCCTGTGATTTTCTCAACCGCCTCCTCGGGTGTCATACCGAAACTCTCGAGGATTTTCTCAACTCTTGGCTCATTCTCAAGGACGTGGGTGAGGAACTCCAACCCTGTAAAATTCCCCTGGAGTTTCTTGGCACTGACAAGTTCACGTAGAATATTCTCCTCTGGCTCTATCGGCCCAAACAAAGTCCTATGAGGATATTCCAACTCTGTCTCTGAAAGAATTCTATCAGAATTGTCCAGTGCCGTCTCTATCTCTGGCATACGCTCTTCGAGATAATTACGGACACGGCGCCTGAACCCTCCTTCATAAGAACTCGTGGGGTTGTTAATGTATTTCACGGCATGATTGATTAGCATCTGCTGGCGAGAGCGAACTGCATCAGTCTCACTGGGGGATTTATCCACGACATGTTTTGACCCGGCCTCGTAGTGCCTATTGTTGAGTGTGAGTTTGTTTTCTACATAACGCTGTACTGCTTCAGCAGGCCCCAGAGGTAGCCCGTCATCACCCAAATACTCGTCAGGTTTGCGTTCAGCATCTCCTAAACCATGGAACCAAGCCATGATACCAAAGGCTGTGGGGAGTTTGCTCATGAGTTCATGCACTTGCTTGTTCATGAAAGAGAGGGATTCCAGAGTGAGATTGTGGTTCTTGGCATCCCTAGTCTCATTAGCGTCACCCATGTCCCCTTGGGGGTAATCCTTCTCCGCCCTGTCTTTAGCCCCATTAAGGAAGAGATGGGAGGCAGATGTCAAATCAGGTGTGTGGGGTAACTTGGATAGGACCAAATCAGTGAAGTCAGCAGCAAGACGACTAGGGTGAGGCCCAAGCATTGCAAGAGTCCCGTCCTCTTGTTGGAAAACACAAGCGGTGGGGATTTCCAACATCGGTGAAGAAGTCAATTGGCGAGCACGTACTTCTGATTTGGTGCGCCCTTCAGAATCCGTTTGGTCATCATCGGCATGAAGGTCCCTATACCTATAACCTTCCATTCCACCTGCTGGTTTGAGAGGGTTGATTAGATTGCTAAAGTCTGTTATGGGTTGCCCGTTGACATTCTTGAGCATATTCTGTCTTATCTTCTCTAACCCTTGCTCGATAGGTCGAGCATCATCCCCCTTTGTGTAGTCAGGGACATATACATTAGAATGCTCCATTTGCTGCAATTGTAAGTAGTATTTACCATTCTCGAACAAAACAGGATAGGAGTGCGGCTTCAAATCTACACGGTCCACCCAAGGCATCTCTGCCTCCCCGCCCTTTTCCCTTCCTAGTATGGTCTGCCATACTTCCCTAGCATCGGTACTGAAGACAGGGGACTTGAATGACTTCCACTCCTTTGGTAGTGGAAAGCCCCCCTTTATGCTCCTCAGCATCTGGTCAAACACCTCAGGGTGTTCCCATACAGGTTTCCCTGCGTATGCTCCCTTGTTGGCAGGGAAACGTAAAGGAGGTGCTTCCCCTAGACCTAGAAGCATAGCATGTATCTTCGCTTGGACGTCTCTTGTGCGCAAGCGACTCGTAGGACTGCGTTCGATATGCTGGAAACCCCTAGCGAAACTGGAGTCTCGGGTTTTATTCCTGCTGTCGACATCACTAGTACCTCTAGACAGACGAGCAGATGGGGTTCCGACCAAATGCCGTGCTGTGATATGCATTGTGGTTTCCCCTGGGAAGAGTGTCTCCACATTCCCGACAGGCACAGTGTCAGAGCCAATGCCACTAGTCAAAGAGAAATGCCTTGCGAGGCGGTAGTTCTTGAGATAGACATCCAAAGCGTGGAGATGTTGGTCAGTGCCGTCACTCCCTTCAGGGAACTGGTAACGTCTTGGTAATTTGGCCCTTTCTCGGGCTCTGAAGTCCCCATCCATCTGCATGTTGAGAGGCAAGTCATGCAACAGACGAATGATTCGATTGGGGTTCATGTAAGCGAGATTCGCCAAGGACAGAGGAGGTGAATGAGGGATTCTCCCCAGTGGTGCGCTTGAGGTATCTCCTAAACGACCATGTCGTAACCACCCCCCTTCGGATTCCGACCATAATGGCCTGCCTGCTTCGTCTGTGGGGATTGAAGTATAGGGGGTAATCTCACCAGGGAAAGCCTGCATCATAGCCGCGTGGTACAACTGCGCCATGCGCAGGAAACCTGGTACATCCAATGACGTGGATACCTCTTTCACATGGTCAGTGTTTGCACTTTCTTGCAAGGTTTGCTCTTTCATCTGTTCTTCGGACAATTCAGGAGAGTCAGCATCATGCTTTATCATCCTCGCATAGTTAAGCAGTAGTTTTTGCAACTCAGGGTAAAGACCACGCTTGTCATCCCTAATCGCTTCTAAGGTATTGCCCTGCTCTAATAGCCTACTTATCTCAGGTGCGAGGACATTGCCGAAGAGAGCAGTCAGGTTATCCATAGAGCGGTTGGCTTTGACTTTCTCTCTGAGCGCTAACCAGTTTCGGTACTTACGTGAAGTGACATCCACATTAGGGGCCGGTGGTATGGTGAATTGAGGGAGTTCCTCCTGGTCAGCAATCTCATTTGCTGTATTCCGAATAGGCCTGCCCTTGTGTGTGCGACGGGCTAGTAAGGTATTCTGGGCATCATTCTCAGTCATACCCAAACCACCATTTCTCTGGAACCACCCAAGAATGTAACCATACAGCCCTTCTTTGGGGTTCGCCCCTATAGTAGAGTCATGGTCGGGGGCTAACTGTGGTTCCAAAATGTATAGTTCAGGGGCGGATTTGAATTTGTAATCATCCCTCCTGTCATAGAAGGCTGCAGAATTATCACCATGTCCTAGATGGTCTGCCCCTAACCAGACTTCAGCCCTCCTTACTTCAGTGGGAGTCAGTACTCCACGCCGAGCCCACTCTTGGAGGGCTTCTATGCGCTTATGGATACTAGAGTAATCACCTTTGGGTAACCCAGCCTCAAAGTCCCAGTTTTCCCTATAGGTATCAAAGAGTTTGTTGCGTATGGTATCAGCACCAGCCTCTGCCGCTTTGGAAGTCCCTTTCGGGTCACGTCGAATGTAGATAGTCTTGCCACCCCTGCAGCCTTCTACATGGCCACCCCCTATTTTCTTGCACTTGCTACAAGCAGAAGTGAAGTCTTCTGGCAAGTCTTTGGAGACGAAATTGCTAATGCAACGACTCATGGTATATGTCCCATAATTTGCACGAGTAGGTAGTATCTGCACCTGTCGGTGGTGGTTTGATATGTCTGGTGGTGCTGTCCAAGCCATCTGTATAGCCCGATTCATAATGTTGAGCCTTCTCTGTTGCATACGATAAAGTTCTTCGGCGGTGAATCCCTTACCCTGGACATGATGATGGCGCTCCCTAGGGCGGAGGTTAGAATCCCCGTCCTCGAAAAAGCGCTCCTCAGATTCCTCAGGTACGAAATCAGGGTCTTGCAGACGGTAGGTCTCGTCATCTACCTTTCTGAAATAAGCCTTGTAAGCAATGAGTCTCTCTTCGTTGTTGGGCTTCCTAGGGTCAGAATCCAAGAAGTGCAAACCATGCTCCAGCACCTCTTCTGAAATCGCTTGGTCTCTGTTCCGTACCCCTTGGAACTCAGGGCTTTCTACAATATCACGAGGGTCTGTCCCTGACAGGCTCCCGTCTTCGTTGTAGAACTTCTCCATGATATATGGCTCTGGTGCCCCAGAATCCCTGAGGAACTTATGCTGCCAGAATATCTCCCTGCGTGCTTGCCCCTCCGCCCTTCCTTCTCCACTATGAGGGCCATCGGGAAATGTCTCCTGATACCACTCCTCCCATTGCCTAAAGCCACGTTCATACAATCTAGACATCCCATGTTCCACTATCCTCCCCAGAACATCTTCGCCAGCCCTGCCTAGTTCTACTTGATAGTGCTCCCAAGCCTCAGGGCTGTGTGCTCTCATTTCAGCCTCGGTCATACCCCCAAGCGCTGTTTCTCGAATGGCATCTTCGTGTGCCATATGGAGAGGCTCTGTCTTACGCACGAAGGAAGGTTTGTAGATGCTCATTTCGGATTCATAGAGATGCCATAAGAATGAGGTCTCTTCTTCTGCCGTCTCACAGTGCTCAGGGAACATATTCAACCATTCATGCTCATCTTCTTCCTTTAGTTCCCTGCCAGTCTTACGAATTCTCGGTGCCCTCACTGCTCGAGCGTGGCCAGAGAGGAGGAGTCTCAGGAGTTCATCAACATCTTCGCTCTCGGTTCCTAGACGGAAAACACCAGTGTCACGAAGTTCTTGTTCTATGCTCTCAACGATGTCTCTTAGATATGAAGGTGGTACAGCCCCTGCCCATTTGCTCCTTTCTATGCAATCAATGATAGAAGTGCTAATGGTGTCCCTCGTGGGGCTGGTATCAGCGAGCCACGAAGGTTTGTCCCTTTCACGATAGCGAGTGACCCCCTTTTGTTGCTCACCTCTATCATCACGCACACGCATCAAGCGACTTCTCCATGCATCCTTCTCGTCGTCTTGTGGTTCTTCTCCCACCAATTTGAATTTAGGGTCAGGCTTCTTAGTTTCCTCAGCCGCCTCTGCTTCTTCTCGCAAATCCTGCTTGACGCCTTTCTCCTTCAGTAGGACATCCATCTTCTGGAGTGTGTCGTCCCACTCGAACTCGACACCATGATGAATTAAGTTACGAGACGCGAAGAACAGTTCAGCAGCATCTTCGATATCTTCAGATTTCTGAAAACGGGCCTTGGCGCTCAGAAAGAAATCTTGGGGGGATTCACGCACACAACCACCACCTCATACAGGAGGTGGTCCCTCTGGTCCTGGACCGCCAGCGCCACCTAGTGCGGCTAAGGGGTCCTCACCACCAGGGGAGTCTCCACCACCTAGCATTTCCTGAATCTTCTTGGCATTTTCCTCAATCTCCCTAGCCAACGATGCCGGGTCCTTGTCACCCATCTCGCCACCCATGTCGCCACCTTCACCTAGAAGGGCTGCGAGGTCATCTCCTCCTCCCCCTCCTTCACCACCCATGCCAGGTGGCATTGGTGGGGCTTTCTTTACAGTGTCACCACCAGCCGTGTTCTGGTGCGCTGATAGCGTAGAGCCCGTCTGATGGGGGTTTGCTGTTTCATCGAAATTGATGGACTCGCTGTGTGCACCCCTGTTAGATACTGCTTCTATATTGTCCTCTGGTTGCTGCTGGTTAGTCCAGTAGTGGCTCATTCTAGCCTCTTCTACACCAGTGATGTTTCTCATCTGAGAGTCGTCTTTTAGTTCTGCGACTTTCATTAACATCTCCTCCATGCTATTTGCTTTCTCTATCAACTCGTCTACATCTGGGGCGTTCTGCCCTGCACTTACTGCTATAGGTTTCATACGTCTACTGGCCTCCCCTCTGCTTGTGCTGCCTGATTAGCCATGGCATGAATCTCGTCCCATCCCAACTCGTGCCAATCCTCATTGCTCGTAGGGGGTTGTATCATGACCCCATCAATGGCTATCGCTGCTTTCTCGATGACCTCATTCCGCTCACCTCGAAGGGGGTCTCCCCATACATCATTCACAGCAGGAGTAGAAGTTCGTACAAAGCCAGCCTTCATGAGAAGGGCGTCAGGGTCTGAGACCATTTTTCTCAGTTCCGCATTTTGAGCATGCAGTGCTTCGATGTCACCATCCATGCGCTCCATCTTTGTGATGAGAGCGTCCATTAGAGTAGTGACTTCGTCAGTCATCACTCCACCTTCTGACCGAATCCATACTGTGGTTGCCAATTGGACTGAATTCCATCAGGGCCGATATAACCCATAGGCCTGTCTCCCTTGATAAGAGAGCCTTGGTCTTTGAAAGACATGACAGGGACACCACCTGCAAATGTCTCGTTGACACCTATAGGCTTGTTTCCTTCAACATCTGACTTGTATATCGCAGTGACATCCGAAGCGAGGTAATCACTGGTTTGGGCTATGGACCTCAGGAATTGCTGAGCCCCCACTAAGTCATTGTTCTGCAAGGCGGTCTTGAACTCACCCACGGCTGTTTCTAGTTTCCTAACCATGGGGTCGAGTTTGATAATCGTGTCCGTCATGACGCTCCGCACCCCATACATCCTCATTAAACTATTCATTGCTTAAAGTTACTTTTCTTCTTCTTACTACCAAGCGGGTCAGCGGCTTGGTCTTTAGCATCTTGAATAGCATCGTGGGCTTCTTGGATAGGTGTTTTCTTCCTATTGGCGTTTATTTTGGGTACAGGAGCGCCGTCAGATGCCGTCTCATGTTTGACTGGGGCTATCTTCTTGGGGGTGTTCCTACGTATGCCCACGCTCTCAGACCCGGAGCCCATCCCTTGGCTTTTTTCTACATCCTCTGACTTTCTGGTCGGTACTGGGCGATTGCCGAAACGATGAGTCATACCTGTGAGCCTCTCATTGATTCTCGCTCGGTCTAAACCGATGTTAGTTCCGGGGAGGTTCTTAGGAGGGAGAGGGGGTTGTTGTTGGCCGCCCGGTAGTGGAGCACCTGGGGGTGCTGCTCCGGGAGCCATACTTTGTGGTAGAGGGCCAGGGCCTCCAGGTGGGACCATCATTGGGCCAGGGCCCATCGGTCCGCCAGGCATGGGTCCACCCGGTGGAGGAGCCCCTTCGGGGCCACCTCCGGGGGGCGGCTGACCCTGCATGGCTTGCATCTGCGCTTGCTGTGCCATTTCTGCTTCATCCGGCTTTTTGTAGAAGAAGCGGATATCCCTACCTGCGTCTTCAGTCAATTGTGGTTGGAAGCCCAATTGCTGCATACGTTGCGCAATATTGACTTCCATCTCATCTCTACGTAGACGGGTGACATCGTCTTCCTCCTCGTTCGGATAGAGAGTCATCTCCCAATCCTCCACACCCATAGCAGAGAAAAGACGAGGGAATACATCGCGGCCCCATAGTTTCTGCCCAGATTCTACAGCCCTGTTAGTGACGAGAATCTGCATGCCCTCGTTATTGAGACCCCCTCCTTTTCCACTATCCATCATGAAGACATTGGAAACCCCATAAAATGCAGCGATGCGCATGCGCAACTCATCACGCACAGCACCATATTGCATCTCATCCAAGGTATCCATGAACCTGACAAACTCAACGCGACCTCTTCCTGTGGCAGACTCGATGCCCACCTTGGGGATGTAATGGGGGTCTCTCTCCATCTTCTCCTCAGCACCCTTCCAGAAAGACGCTGTCGATTGGATGTTGTCAGTGGTGATGGCCAAGACACCTCGAGGCATCCTCCTCTTCTGATAGGACAGATACATGAAATTGTCCATAGCGGAGAGAGTCATGGCTTGTCTCCACAGAGTAGCAACCGGGCTTCTACCATACAGTTTGGAGGGGTTGAACTTGCTGAAGTGGATTATCTCCCCTTCTATGTAATACTGAGTCTTCCCCGAACCTGCGGTATTGATGAAATGAACGTCTTGCAAGGCCTTGTTACACACTTCACAATTCTTGTAATCCCCACCGAAGGGGTAAGTCTTGTCACGATGGACTGGGCAGACGAGATAACGTCCACCTCGAACTCCTCTCTTGTCTGACACGATTCTGATGAAGGTAGGGTCACCTCGGAGTATCTCTTTGACACGATAAAGGGAGATGTCATTATTGTCAGGCTCTAGGTAGTAATCTTTGATGAGCACCATGAATGCGTCATCTACTATGTCTAAATCCCACTCTAGTTCTCTGAGGACATCCATGAATGACTGGTCCATGCTGTTGCGTTGTTTGACGAACCACTTGGGATAGAGTATCTGGTCAGGGTTGGGGGTATCCATCTCTGTGCCACCACACACATCACATTCCTTCACTTCGTGCTTGTACTCTTCCTGACAACCCTGGCACTTCATCTGGAATTTCTTCTGCCAGTAGAAACCACGGCGAAATATCTCTTGACAAAGGGTGTTAATGGTGGTTCGTAGAATGATGCTCTCTTGCACAGTAGCATAGAGGGCAGGGATACTGACACCTTGTACCAGAACAGGCTCTTGTACCCCGGATTTCCATAATGGCATTATAGGCTCAGGAGTCGTTTTAGTGCGGAAACGAGAACTGATGGCATCAATGAAACGACCGACTGGACCTTTCTCTTCGACCATCAAATATCACCTATCAACATGCTCGCATCATCAACCAAGCGTATGACCTCAGGGTCCTGCCTGGCCCACGAGAGGACTTCTCCTTCATCAACATTCCACTCTGCGAGCAACTCATCGCTCTTAACATCCTTCCAATTCTCCCACTTGACTAGACGGTACAATTGCTCTCTGCGTTTATTGATGAGGTCATTGTCTCTCCCTCTCAGGTTAAGATGCTGCAATACGTAGTTCGCTTGCTCTTTCTTCATCCTCAGATGGGGCAGAACCCCTTTGAGTAACTTGTTCAAGTCCGCCTTGCTGTAGAACTGTAGACGGTGCTGGCTACGCTTACTGGACTCGCCTATCTTCAAATCCAGACTGAGCACACCACAATCTAATATCTTGTGCATGTTCTCACAATGAATCTTGCCTC
>MDSZ01116108.1_pt1 | contig 12790 bp, 10 predicted proteins | sample 811201 | NCBI WGS metagenome assembly MDSZ01 (sample SAMN05326647, study PRJNA326480) | marine metagenome | isolation source: seawater | place: Indian Ocean: North | collected 2010
CAATAATATAACAAAGTCTTCTGATTGGTTTATGAGGCCAGAAACGGAACAAGAATTTACTCCTAAAAACGAATGTTATTCATGGGTAAAAAAATCAATCAAGAGGAAATAATGAGTATAGTATTAGCTACTGATCATGCTGGGTTTGATTTAAAAGAATCAGTAAAGGATTTCCTTTTAGATAATGGGTACAAAGTTAAAGATTTTGGTGCTTCCACATATAATAAGTTAGATGACTATCCAGACTTTATAGTGCCCGCAGCAAAATACATCTCAAATAATAATGATTCTAGAGGTATTATTTTTGGTGGATCAGGACAAGGAGAAGCCATTTCTGCAAATAGATTTAGAAATGTAAGAGCTGTTGTCTACTACAATGGTCCTGAAGAAATAATAACATTATCAAGAACTCATAATAATTCAAATATTCTATCTTTGGGCGCACGTTTTCTAACTATTGAAAAAGCAAAAAAAATTATAAAAATATGGCTAAATACTGATTTTGAAGGTGGTAGACATTTGAGTAGAATAACTAAAATTGATAAATTGAGTTAAGATGGAAATAGAAATTCAAGATAATCCTATAAGAGAAGTTATAAATAATGAGCTTTTTAGACAAAAAACTACATTAGAAATGATTGCATCTGAAAATTTTGCTAGTCCGGAGGTAATGAAAGTCGTTGGATCAATTCTTACGAATAAATATGCCGAAGGTTATCCAGGTAGAAGATATTATGGTGGATGTGAGTTTGTTGATGATATTGAGAATATTGCAAGAGATAGATTGAAAAAATTATTTAATTGTGAATATGCTAATGTACAACCACACTCTGGGTCACAAGCTAATATGGCTGTATTCTTAACTCTGTTAAAGCCTGGAGATAATGTTTTAGGTTTGGATCTTGCTCATGGTGGACATTTAACTCACGGTAGTCCGGTAAATTTTTCTGGAAAGTTTTATAATTTCTTTTCATACGGAGTTGAAAAGTCAACCGGTAGAGTTGATTTTTCTGAAGTTCTGAGAATAGCAAAAAAGTGCAAACCGAAATTAATTATTTGTGGTGGTAGTGCATATCCAAGATATATAGAATTTAAGGATTTTAGACGAATTGCTGATGAGGTTGGGGCATTTTTAATGGCAGATATTGCTCATCCATCTGGTTTAATAGCATCTGGTGTTCATCCTTCACCGTGGCCGCACTGTCATTTTGCTACTTCAACAACTCATAAAACTTTAAGAGGCCCTAGGGGTGGTATAATTCTTATGGGAAGAGATTTTGAGAATGATTGGGGTGAAATAGCACCTAAATCAGGAAGAGTTAAAATGGTATCTGAGTTATTAGATAGTTCAATGATGCCTGGTATCCAAGGAGGACCATTAATGCATGTAATTGCTGGTAAGGCCGTAGCGTTTGGTGAAGCATTAGAACCTGGTTTCAAAAATTATTGTAAAAATATCGTCAAGAATGCAAAAGTCTTAGCAAAATATTTAAAGTCTAAGAACTATAACATAGTATCAGGTGGTACTGATACACATTTTATTTTACTTGATTTATCGAATAAAAATATTAGTGGAAAAAAAGCAGAAAATCTTTTAGAATCTGCAGGTATTACAACAAATAAAAACATGGTTCCTTATGATAAAAAAAGTCCCATGGTTACTAGTGGTATAAGAATTGGAACACCTGCTATTACTTCAAGAGGTATGAAAGAAAAAGAAATGCTAAAAATTGGTAATTGGATTTCAGAACTAATAGAAAATCCAGATTCGACTGATCTAATTAAAGATATACGAAAAAATGTGCATAACTTATGTGAAGAGTTTCCAATTTATAATTGAATAAATGAAGTGTACTAATTGTCAAAATAGTGAATCAAAAGTAGTGGATTCTAGATCAGTACAATCAAGTAGTAGTATTCGTAGGAGAAGAGAATGCTTGAAATGTAATTTTAGATATACTACGTATGAATATATCCTACCCACACCTGTAATGGTGATTAAAAAAAATGGATTGCGTGAAGAGTATGATCGTAAAAAGTTAATGAACAGTTTTCATTTAGCTTGTAAGAAAAGACCAGTTCCTGCAGATGAAATATTTAAATCAATTAAATTAATAGAAGAAAATTTAAGTACCTTATCTAATGTTGAAGTACATTCAAGAGAAGTTGGAGAATTTGTTATGCAAGAACTAAAAAAATTAGATAAAATTGCTTTTGTTAGATACGCTTCGGTATATCGTGAATTTCAGGATATTGGTGAATTCCGAGCACATATTGATGACTTGAGTAGTAATTAATATACCATAAAATGCAACGTATAGTACTACTACCAATAAACATTCTGATTGATTTTTTTGAAGGCTTAGGTAAATATACAATTTTAATGGCAACAATGTTTCGTTCAATCGGATCATTGAGAGATTTTTCAACTAGGACATTAGATCAGATGGTCATTATTGGTGCTAATTCTATTCCTATTGTTATGTTGACCACATTTTTTTCAGGTATGGTTACATCAGTTCAATCAGCATATCAAATTACAAGTAGTTATATACCCCCAGAAACAGTAGGTAGTATTGTGGGAGAATCAATTTTATTGGAGTTAGCACCAGTGATATCGGCTCTTGTCTTGACAGGTAGAGTTGGAGCTACTATCACTGCAGAGATTGGTACCATGAGAGTAACAGAACAAATAGACGCTTTAGAATCTCTTTCCTTTGATCCTGTCTCATTTTTAATATTACCTCGTGTTGTTGCTGGTACTTTTATGTTTCCACTATTAGTTGTAATTGCTGATTATTGCGGTATTATAGGCGGTTGGACATCTGTAGTCATCGATCCTGATATAAATGTTACAACCTATCAATTTTTTAGTGGTTTTAAGGAATGGTTCAAGATTTGGGATGCATGGGTTGGATTAATTAAGGCGTTCTTCTTTGGGTTTGCTATAACTTCGATAGCATCTTATCACGGATATTTTACTACTGGTGGTGCGGCAGGGGTTGGAAAGTCTACAACTGTTAGTGTCGTATCTTCATGTATTGCAGTTGTTTTTTTTGATTATGTATTGTCTTCTATATTATTATGATTGATGTTAAATTATTAAATAAATCATTTGGTGATAGAATTATTTTAAACAATGTTTCTTTTGATGTTTTAGAAGGACAATCACTAGCAATTGTTGGGCAAAGTGGTACAGGAAAAAGTGTTTTGCTCAAAAATATTATTGGTCTAATGCAACCAGATTCTGGAGAAGTATGGATTGATGATGAACTTATTAGTGGTATGACATTTAGAGAATTGCAAAAAGTCAGAACAAAAATTGGTATGGTATTTCAATCAGGAGCTTTATTTGATTCACTTAGCGTTGGCCAAAATATTGGTTTTGGATTGGGAAAGTTAACAAATTTGACTCCTGAAGAACAAAAAAATAGAATTTTCGAATCTCTCGTAGATGTTAATCTTGAAGGAACAGAAGATTTAATGCCTTCAGAATTATCAGGTGGAATGAAAAAAAGAGTCGGAATTGCAAGAGCGATAGCAATTAGACCTAAGTATTTATTTTATGATGAGCCAACTACAGGTTTAGATCCTATTATGACTGACATCATAAATAAGTTAATATTAAAATTTCAAAAATCTTATAATATTACCACAGTTATAGTTACACATGAGACCAGAACAATTTTTGATGTTGCAGAAAGAGTAATTATGTTAAATGATGGAAAAGTTGTTTATAATGGCAGTTCTAGAAAAATTAAAGATATTGACACTCCTATAATTAAAAGATTTTTAACAGGAGATAGTGATATGGATATAGGAGTAAATTCTTAATGAGAACAAATTTATTTAAAATAGGATTTATTGCATTTTTCTCAACGATTGGATTTGTTGTGGGTATTATGTATTTAAAAGATATTAAACTTCAAAAATCCAATTTTAATTTTTCAGTAATTTTTGATAGTGCTCAAGGATTAAATGTTGGAGATAATGTAACTATGTTGGGTAAAAGAATTGGAAAAGTTACTAAAACTAGAATAATTGAAGGTCAAAAAATTGGCGTTGATTTATCAATTGATAATTCATTCTCATTGAAAATACCAATTGACTCCAAAATACATGTAAAGTCTGAGGGTATATTGGGAGAAAAGTATATATCTATTGAGCCTGGAAAAGATACACAATATTCTATTCTCGCAGGAGATATTGTCGAGGGAATACGTGAAGTCGATTTTTCAGAAATTACACCTGGGATTGTGCCTCTTACTCAAGATTTGGGTGCATTTGCTAGAAGGCTTAAAGCAACATTAGGGGAAGAACAGAAAAATAATATTCAAAATACTATCTCGAATATAGAGATTCTTACCAAAGGTATGGTAGATTTTATTCAAGATTATAGAAATATCTTATCTAATGAAGAGCGTGAAAATATAAAAATTTTTACAGAAAACTTAAAATTATCAACTGAATCATTTAAAAATGCGACTAGTGATCTGGAGAATAATTTAAAAAAGGATTTAAAAAAAGTTGAAGAAACAATAATTGGTTTAAAAGCGTTTACAGAAAATGCCGATGAATTTAATGAATCAATTCTAACTTTAAAAGAAAGTACGAAAGTTATTAAAAATGCAGCGGATAATTTGCAATTAAGTTCCCAAACAATTACTAAAATCACAAGCAAGTTAGAAGGAAATGATGGAACTATTCCACGTCTGTTAAATGACGACTCCATCTATGAAAATATTGATAGTTTAGTACTTGGTGTTCAGAGCATTGTAACTGATTTTAATAATAACCCAAGTAAATATATAAGAGCATATTTAAAAGCAAAGAAATAAAATGATTGAATTTGCATGCCCCGAATGTAAAGTAGCGTTAAATTTAAAAAATGAATTCTATGTTTGTGAAAACTGTAATGGTAAATTCTCACTTAAAAATAACATTCCTATTTTATTAATTGATAAAATGCAATCATTCCGAACTATTAAAATAGGCGAAAAAACAAATCATTTCGAAGAGAACTAAAATTATCATAAATTTATTTTAACTTTATGTTAATTTTAAAATCTGAGTATTAAAAAATTAGATAGGAGATTAAATGAGACAAAATATTCATCAAATAATTTTGGGTATATTATTAATTACTAAAATATTTGCTGTTGGAGAAGCTGGTGCAATATTTTTATTAATAACTCCGGGAGCAGGACCTGCTGGTACTGGTGAGGCACAAGTTGCTAAATCAGATGATGCATATGCGTCATATTTTAATCCAGCTGGTTTGGCTTTTTTGAAAGGTTCAGAGGTTGCACTTATGCATGTTAATTGGCTCCCAAATCTTGCAGATGATTTATATTATGAATATTTAGGTGGTAGAATGCATATTGATAACTTGGGTACGATAGGTGGACATGTAATATTCTTGAATTTAGGTGAGCAAACTCGTACAGATGAATTTGGAAATGTTAAAGGTAATTTTAACAGTAATATGTGGGCATTAACCGGGAATTTTTCAACAATGCTAACAAAAAATTCTGGTATTGGGCTTGGTATGAAAATTTTTCAACAAAATTTAATTGGTGTTGGTACAGGTAGTGAGGCAGGAAAAGGTATTTCAACAGATTTTGCGTTTGATATTGGCTATTTATTGAAAATGAAAAAGCTTAATTTTGGGCTTGCTATTTCAAACATCGGTCCAAAAATATCTTTTATTGATGTAAATCAGGCAGACCCTGCCCCAACAAACTTGAGAGTTGGTATTCAGGCTGAATTATATAATAATAGTTATAATAAAGTAAATCTTTTATTTGATGTTAATAAATTACTTGTATCTTCTTATCCAAATATGGATTGGGATAGTGATGGTTTAATAGGGGGTTATGACAGCGAGGGTAATCTAGGTATTTTGGGTGAGGAAAATTATGGTTATAATTCAAAAGGACAGAACGAATATGCACATTCAGATCCCTGGTATCTTGCAATAATAACCTCTTGGCTTGATGATTGGTTCCTTGGTGGGGATCGAGATTTGATACCTCAAGGACAAGGGTATAGTGCCGATGATTTAGACTTTAAAGTTGGTGGATGGGAATTTTTTGAGGGTCGATGTAATACGAGCATACTCAATGAAATGAATAACTTAGAAGATGGGCAAGATGAGTATTGTCAGGCGGGTGCTCCAACTTATGATCCATATTTATTTATTGATGGAATACCTACTCCTACAGTGCCAATAGGAGATAATTCAAAGGTTTTTTACCCAGAGATGTTTGAGGAGGAACCATATGAGGATATTAACAATAATGGTGTATATGATGAGGGAGAAGATATATTCGATCCACAATTACATGATCTAAATCAAAATGAACAATGGGATTCTTTTGAAGATTCAAAGTATAATGAGTTTGGTCAAGAAGAAAAAGGCAAAAGTGATGATAGATCCATTAAAACTGAATTTATGGAAAGTGTATATAATATAGGAATCGAATACTGGTATAGTGAAAATTTTGCAGTTAGAGTGGGGTACATTCATGATGAAGAAGGTGATATTAAAGTTCCAACAATGGGTGCCGGTTTACGATTTGGTGGATATGGTTTTGATTTTGGTTATACTGGTGGTGCTGAGGGGCATCCTAGATCAAATACTATGTTCTTCTCAATTAACATGGAATTATAATTTTAAAATTGACAAATATAAGATTTTTTTATACTTTTTTAATTCTTTTTTTTATTGAAAACGTTTTTTCATTACCGAAAATAAATAACGTTAATTTAAATAATCAATCAAATATTGAATTATTAATTGGTATAAGAGTCCAGTTTCCTGAAAACGACTCTGATTTTAGTACAAGCGGTAATGAGAATTTTATATTAGATTCAACGTTAAATCAAGTAAAATCGAGATGTTCTGGATTTATAGTTGATCAGCCTCCACACGATAAAGCATATTTTTATTCTCAAATGACAGCAGTTAAAAATTACTTTTATTCAGTTTCTAATGAAATTATAGATTTTGAGGTTGAAATGACAGAATCAGTGATCACTGCTAATAATAATATGTCTTATTATGCGGGAGAAGATTCCAGGCTTGGTGATTTGTTTATAGAATCAATAAATAACTTTGAAAATGAAATTATAGATATTTTAGAAAATTATTTCGATAATATTGAATTAGGGCTTGAAAAATCAATAATTGTATTGTTTCATGCAGGTATTGGACAAGACTTTTCTGTACCATTTTTAGATCCGACACCTAATGATTTAAGCAGTGCCTACATTGAGGAGTCCATGCTAAATAGTTTTCCTCAGATTGCCGGAATTGAAGTTAGTAGAGGTATATTACTACCAGAAACTCAAAATCATATTTACTATGATGTTGTAGAAGATATATTCCCTGAAGAAAGTGAGTATTGTAATTATCAGGTTGGTATGACGGGTATATTTTCTTTTTTATTAGGTTATGCTATTGGTTTGCCACCATTATTTAATAACGAAACGGGTGAGTCTGGGGTTGGAGTCTTCGGATTAATGGACCATGGATCAAATAACGGAAGAGGTATTATTCCCGCTCCTCCAACTGCTTGGAGTAGAATATATTCAGGATGGACAGAGCCTATAATTCTTGAAGAAAATGACAGATATGAAATTTTAGATAGAGAAATTAATGATCAAATCTTTAAAATTCCTATATCGAATGACGAATATTTTTTGATTGAATATAGAGTCAACTCAGTTGATGGTAATAAAGATATTGAAGACATTAGGTACTCAGCTGAAGATAATTCTTTTCTCAATTGGTTTGATGTAATAACTGATTCGGTCCCTAATGTGATTTCTTTAAATGAGAATAACATTATTAATTCAGTGAATAATTATGATATTGGTTTACCAGAAACAGGTCTTTTAATTTGGCATATAAAAGAGCCATATGATTTGAATAATATTAATACTGACAGAGAAAATAGGTCTATTCATCTTGAAGAGGCGGATGGTGCTGTAGATATTGGATTTGAAACTTACAACCCCTTCTTCGTGGATCATTTAACAGGATGGGGTGCCGATATGTGGTTTCCTTATAATTCGCAATGGATTTTAGCAAATTCACATATTGAAAAAATTGAATTTAGTAATTCTAGTGTACCAAATACGAAAACTAGCGATGGAATAAGTACTTATATTCGTATATCAGAATTTGAAAAAACAGATTCATCGATGATTTTTGACTTTTTTAGAAATACCGAATTGGAGTGGAAAATAATAGCTGAACCTGGATCTGTTCCCGTTGGGGGAGATTTTGAAAGTGTTTATTTAAAAGTTGATGATAATATTATATCTATTGATGGTAATTATGACATATCCTACGATTGGACAAATAATGACTGTTTCCCAGATTATTCTGAGTTATTAATTATGGATAATGAATTGAATTTTGAGTGTATTTCAAAACCTGATACAATATTTGGATATATTGAAAATCATGATGAAATAAACTATATCGAAAATGCGTTGGCATTAGGCGATATTGACTCAGATGGACTAGATGAATTTTTTCATTACGAAAATGATTACATACATTGTAAAAATATAAATGAAATAGAATGTAATGGTTTCCCTATATTTGTTCAAAATTTAAACTCTGTACTTATTAGTAATCTATTATTTGACTCAGATCCTGAAATAATTCTAAAAGATGGACATATATTAAAAATTTATTCCAAAGATGGAGAATTATTAAAAGAAGAAATTATGGATAATAATTACTCACCTATTATTATACCACATTGGTCTAATGATCTTGCAGGCCTTATTGATGGAAATAAAGTATATGAATTTCGATACGATGATGAACATACGTATTGGACTAATAAATATGGAAATTACAATGACTTATATTCATCATCAGGAAGTCATATCTATTTAAATATTCAAAAAGATGGAATAGATAAAAATAAGATATATAATTATCCTAATCCAGTTATTACTGGTATCACTAAATTTAGATTTTTTAATTATAATGCATCATCAGTTGAGATAAAAATAATAAGTTCAAATGGTATATTTGTTGATAGATTACATTTAAATAGTTTAACTCATAATGAATATAACGAGATTAGTTGGACATCTGAAAATTTAAAATCAGGTATTTACCTTGCAGAAATAAAACCTAATATAGGCGAATCTCATATTGTACATGTTATGGTATTGGAAAATTGAAAAAAATATTTTTCTTATTAATATATTTTTATTTTGCTCTATCTCAATCTATCTATAATCATCCTGAGCTAGAATGGCGCACATTCGAAACGGAACATTTTATTTTCCATTTTCATGATGAAACTGAAAATACAGCAAGAGAGGCAGCTACTGTTGCGGAATATATATACAAACCAATTACAGATCTATACGATTATGAGCCTCCAGAAAAGACTACTATTATTATTAAAGATACTGATGATTATGCTAACGGAGCTGCATATTCATTTGATAATAAAATAGAAATATGGGCACTGCCATTAGCCATGGATCTAAGAGGAGCCCATAGATGGATTCAAAATGTAATAACGCATGAATTTGTCCATATTATACAAATACAGGCCTCAATTAAATATTCAATTAATGTTCCAGGTGGTTTTTTACAATTTATTGGTTATGAAGATGAAAAAAGAGAGGACGTTTTATATGGATATCCTGACCAAATTATTTCATATCCATTTCCAGGAATTATTATACCTCCGTGGTTAGCTGAAGGAACTGCTCAATACATGTATGATGGAGCAAATTTTGACTTTTTAGATTCCCATCGTGATATGATTATACGAGATAGAATTTTAAATGATAACCTACTTACTTTTTCAGAGATGAATTCATTCGGTAAAAGAGGAATTGGTAATGAATCAATATATAACCAAGGTTTTTCTTTTGTAAAATGGTTAACATCAATTTATGGTAGTGATATAAACAGAGCAATTTCAAATGAAATTTCAAAGCCATTTCAGTTTTCAATTTCAAAAGCTTTAAAAAATATTACTGGTTTCGATGGTAATGAATTATATGAGCAGTGGTCTTCTTATTTAAAAAAAGATTATTCTGAGAAAATTGACCATTTAAAAGATGAAGTCTCTGGAGAGATAATTGAAGATACTGGAGATGTGAATATATATCCAACATGGAGTCCAGATGGTAAGAGTTATGCGTTTTTAAGCAATAGAGAAAATGACTATTTTTCTCAAACAAATTTATATATTTGTCAGGAAAATAATAAAAATGCTAAAAAAATCGCTGAAAGAGTTGAGTCAAAACCAAGTTGGATAAACAACAATCACTTGGTATACTCTAGACGTTCAAAAATAAACAAAAACGGGTCAGTTTTTTTTGACATTTATAAGTATAATCTAAATTTACAGGAAGAAACGAGATTAACAGTTAATGGAAGGTATACAAGTCCCTTAGTACTAAAGGGTAAGGATCAAATTATAGCATTCAAAACAATTGATGGTTCAACGAATATTTATATAAGTGATGTAAATTTTATAGACTTTCAGAGAATTACTGAAATTGATAATGGAACAGTATTTTTTTCAGCGACTTATGATATGAATAATAATCTTTTATATATTGATGGTAATGACTTGCATGGTCGCCAATTATATACACTTGATATGGAAACTTACGATTTAAATAAAATTTCAAATCCTGGTTGGGATACTAGAAATCCTAATTTTCAAAAAAATAGTTTATGCTATTCTGTGGATAAATCTGGTATTTTTAATATAATCTGTGAAAAAAATGAAAAGAAATCATATTTGACAAATGTTTTTGGTGGTGCATTTATGCCAGATATTAATCATAAAGGAGAGGTTTTATTTAGTTTATATAAAAACGGAAAATATCAGATAGCAAAAACGAATATGAATATTGAACTTGATGAAGTTGATATTGGATACTCAGAAAGCTATTATACCAATAGGCCGAACTCAATATTAGTTTCGGATAAGCATCAATCAAGTACAAAACCATATAAGGATAGAATGTCACGACTGTTCTTTTTGCCTAAACTGATGATTGATTACAATACTTTTAAGCCTGGACTTTATTTATTTTCTTCAGAGTTTTTAAATCGAATGAATTTTATTGCTGGTATATCAATTAATCGTTTGTCGGATAAAGACCTCTTTGCAAGCTTTGAATATAAAAAATGGAAATATACATCGTATATAACTTTCTTTGGTGTCCAAAGGCATATACTTGATTTACAAAGTTTTATAGATTATAATGAGAATGAAATTTATGACAAGGGATCAGATGCTAAAAGTATAAATGACATTAGATTTACATTATTTGCATCTGAAATTGGTGTAAAGTTTCCATACAAAAATCATTTGGTCGATCTTAAATATTCATATCAAAAATATAGACAAAATCAAAAATTAAAACAAACTATTCAAGAGGCTGCATCTGGTAATAATATTACCAATTTTCCAGCTCAATATGGTCTTGGTTATGATTATTTAAGGAATCATTCAATATCTATTAATGGTAAATTTTCTACTAAAAAAATTCAATTTTTAGGTAATATGCTTCCAAGAAACGGATTTTTATTAAAGTATAATTTTAATTATGATCATAACCAGTTTATGGAAGGATTAGATTTTGATGGAGGTATTTTCAAAACAATTTTCACATCAGAAAATACCTTCAGATTTGAAATTGATGCCACAAAATATTATACATTATCCAAAAGTTTAAACATAAGTGGACTATTTAATAGTAAATTAGGTGTAGTTAGTAATCAATCATTAGATGACTTTTTCTATTATTTTAACGGTGGTTTATCAGGCTTAAAAGGTTTTACATTTTATGACACAACATTATATGGTCCAAATATGTTTTTAGCAACTTCAAAGATTCGAAAACCAATTTTTATGGAAAAAAGTTTAAATCTAGGTCCAATTACATTCCAGAATATGTCGTTTGGTTTTATTTATCAAGTTGGAGGTGGGTATAATTATAATATAAACAAAATTTTATTAGGCAAGCCTGTAAATTGGTTAGAAAAAGTAAATTTAGGATATTCCTCAGGTGTGGAATTCAGATTAAGTGGATTTTCTTTTTATTCTTATCCCACAGCCTTTTCTTATGAGGTTCATTACCCGCTTTCGTTGGGTATAAATGAAATTCAGCCTAAACATTACTTTTCAGTTTTGTTTGATTTTCAGGAGTAGTTTTAAATGAGATTATATTTCACATTACTATTTATAATAGAATTATTGGTTTGCAGTCCAATACCAATTAATGAAGAAAAAATGGATATTTTGAATTTCATTAAAATTGAAAAATCTACGGATACTTCTTACTTAGATTTAAATATAAGCGATCAACATAAATATAAGTACCCGGGTCTTGGAATGTTAGGATCATTTATACTCCCCGGTTTAGGGCAGGTATATGCTGAAAGTCCACGAAAAGCACTACTTTTTGCCTCTATTGAAGCCGGTGTTTGGTATTTTAGGGGGAAAACTCAAGATAATATGGACTCAAAGGCGGCAGAATATAAACGATTTGCTGACGAGCATTGGGATTTTGGTAGATGGGTAAATCATTATTACGATCACTATAATGATAGAGATGTAAATATTAACTCTTTTAAACTTTATCAACTTTTTTCTCAAGAAACAATTGGAGCTGCCCCAACAATGTTTGGTCAGTATCAAAGTAATTTTGAGCAGATCATTGATTGGAATGATTTCAATAACGATGGCATACAGGATGAAAGTGAATTAACAGAGTGGAATTA
>MDSZ01133398.1_pt1 | contig 12788 bp, 5 predicted proteins | sample 811201 | NCBI WGS metagenome assembly MDSZ01 (sample SAMN05326647, study PRJNA326480) | marine metagenome | isolation source: seawater | place: Indian Ocean: North | collected 2010
CTTTCTCTTTCAAATACAATAAATATACTACAAAGGTAATTAGCATTGTAGGAGTTGAAAAAAACCAATCATAATATCTGTAACTTGTAATATTAGAAATCGTATTAATATAAGTAGCTAACCAAACATAAAAAGTTCCTTCAATTATCTGCACAATTAAGCCAAGCCATATTAATTGCACTAATATTTTTACATCATCATTAAAACTGGATTCAAATGCGTCTAAAGATAATATTCCAATATTAAAAGTAGCTGTTAATGCTTGAATTAATAAAGATAAATAAACTGTTATGTATAAAACTTTTTTATATTTTTCTATATTATCCATTATAAAATAGAAAAAGATATTAAAGACTATTATAAACACCAGCTAATTTACTTAAATTTTGAATATACTTTACACAAAATTCTTTATTTTTCTCTTCCATGTTTTTAATGGGATTTCTAATATTGTCAATCATTTTTAATATTTCATCTGATTTTGCAACACCATCCAAATCCCGAGAATAGTCTTTTTCAATAAAAAAATCTATATTTCCTTCATCAATATGTTCTCTATATTGTTGATAAACATGTGAATACCATACCTTTATTATAGCAGTTACATTAAATCGCTTAATTGTGTCAAAAGAAGTAATAGCATACTGAATATCTTTATTATCAGGATAAACACTTTTAATATCGTTTAAAAACTCAAAAAAATGTTTATTAAAAGCCTTAGAAACATTTGATTTGTTGTTCATTTATTTTATAAACTATTATATTTTTTATATACTTTTTTCAATTTCATCTATTCTTTTTTGTTGTAAAGAATCAATAGTTATTTCATTAGATATTTTGTCTGGTTTATAATTTTCTTCTGGAGTATTAATAAAAATATTTGATTCATTTGCAGACACATAATTATGCATATTTCTACTTTTACTGTTACTTTTACTACTAAGTTCTTCTGCTGTCATATTATAATCTGTAAATTTTTCAGATACAATATTTGACCTTGTCGTTGTTCCAAATAAATCATAACCTAAGGGTTCTCCATTTTCTTTTACAATTTGACTACTATTTTCTTTCATATCATTATGAAAATTTTGCAAAATATCATCTCCATATAAAACCATAAAATTATTTTTAACCAATAATAGTGCAGGAACACTATGAATGTTTGGAGGCATCAAAATCCTGGCTCCATTTTCTAAAGTGATATAAGTTTGATTATCTCTTGGGTCTTTTTTTCTTTTATCAATACAAATAAAACTTATCTTTTCCTGCATGTTACTCTTAACAAGTGTTTGAACTATTTTTTGAGAATGTTTGCAATAATTGCTATAATATAAAATGTCCATATTTATATTATAATTATAATTATTCTATATTATTTGTTGATTAAAAATTTATTTACTCAAACTGGCTTTGCACATTCCATTCAATAATCTGTTTTGGAAGTATAGTAAAGCGTATCCAAGAGCAATTGAAATTACTTGCATATAGAAATCAAAGCCTTTCTTTTGCACAATTCCAACAATTAATGAAGATATAAGAAGAACCACTAAAAGAACAAAACCTACCATTGATAAAATCAAAAAATAATCGCAGAATTTTGCATCTAAAGGACCAAACAATTGATTGAACAAATCGTTCATTATAATGTATAAAAACAAAATAATTTTGCTAAATATTAGAAAACACAAGTATATAAAAATATATAATACATTTTATATACAAATATAATATGGAAAATTCAAATATTTGGAAAATTATTAATAAGTATTTTGAAGACAACCCACAAGCTTTAGTAAGACACCATGTGGAATCATATAACGATTTTTTTAAAAACGGTATTTTTCAAATTTTTAAAGAAAAGAATCCTATTACAATTTCAACAAGATTCGATGAAGAAATAGATGATCATAGGTCAAAATGTGTTATGTATTTTGGTGGAAAAAACAATGATAAAATTTATTTTGGAAAACCAATTATTTATGATGAAAAAAATACACATTTTATGTATCCCAATGAAGCACGTTTAAGAGATATGACTTATGGTATGACTATTCACTATGATGTGGATATTGAATTTATTGATATATTAGAAGAAGGTGAAACTCCTACTTTGATTGGTGCTGAAGATTTGGATATTGTTGATGAAGAAAAAGAAGGTGGAGCAAATAAAGCTCCTAAAAGAAAAGGAAAATCAAAGAAAACAGATTTAGAAATGACACCAGCAGAATTAACAGAAATTAAAGAAATTACTAAGAAATCTATGATTAATCAAAATACACAAAAGAGAACGATTACACTTGAAAAAATATTGTTAGGTAGATTTCCTATTATGTTGCAATCAAACTTTTGTGTTTTGTATGGTTTACCTACTGACATTAGACATAGTATGGGAGAATGTTTAAATGATGTTGGAGGGTATTTTATTATTGATGGGAAAGAAAAAACTGTTGTCTCTCAAGAAAAATTTGGAGATAATATGTTGTATGTTCGTAAGTTGAACGAAGACGATAAATATTCCTTTTCAGCTGAAATTAGATCTGTTTCAGAAAATGTTTCTAAACCTCAGAGAACCTTAAGTGTCAAAGTTGTTAAAAAAACAAACAAATTTACATTTGAAAACATTGTTGTAAATATTCCTAATGTTCGTGCTCCTGTTCCTCTCTTTATTGTCTTTCGTGCTATGGGATTTATTAGTGATAAACAAATCATTTCCATGTGTTTATTAGATTTAGAAAAATATGAAAATATGATTGACTTATTCATTCCATCTGTTCATGATGCTGGCGCTATACTTACCCAAAGAGATGCATTAAAATTTATTTCTTTACTTACTAAAGGCAAGACGGTTCCACATGCTCTGGAAATATTATGTGACTACTTTTTACCTCATATCGGTGAGAATAATTTTACTAACAAAGCCTATTACTTGGGTTTTATCGTATTTAAACTATTATCTGTCTACAATGGAAACGAAGAACCTACAGATAGAGATAATAACAAATATAAAAGATTAGAGATGGTTGGTAATTTAATGTATGATTTGTTCAGAGAGTATTATTCTATTCAATTGAGAACCATTCATGTAGAATTTGAAAAAAGAGCCCATTATAATCAATCTTTATATGCAAACAATTTATTCGCATTGATTAATGAGAACTATAGTCAAATTTTTAGAGATAAAATCGTTGAAAAAGGATTCAAAAAAGCTTTTAAAGGTGATTGGGGTTCTCAAGTTTATACAAAAAGAATTGGTGTTGTTCAAGATCTAAATAGATTATCGCACAATTCAATGATGAGTCATTTAAGAAAAACAAATTTACCTCTTGACGCTACTGCAAAAGTGGTTGGACCCAGAGTGTTACATAGCACACAATGGGGGCTATTTGACCCTATTGACACTCCTGATGGTGGTAACATTGGTTTGCATAAACATTTGTCTATTGGTGCATACATAACACAAGGTTATTCCAGAAAAATTATTATTGATTGGTTAAGAAAAAAAGTGGATATGAAATTAATTGAGAATTATAATCCCATCTCTTTATCAACTATGACAAAAGTATTTGTAAATGGTTCTTGGTGTGGAGCTATAACTGAGCCGTTTGAAGTAGTAGATAAATTTTTATTATTTCGCAGAAACGGATTAATTCCCATTTATACAAGTATTAGTTTTGACAAAATGAAAAATATTGTTAACATTTTCACAGATTCAGGGAGATTATGTAGGCCCATCTTTTACTTTGACAAAGAAACCAATAAAATGTCTTTTGATAAATCCAATATTTTGGAATATATTGAAAGCGACAAGTTTCATTGGAATGATTTAATTACCGGATTTAATGAAAAGAAAATAGAATATTTCAATCCTAATGCAAACAATATGTATAATTTACATGAACTTTATGATAATGTTAATGACGAGGAAAATCCTGCAAAATTAAGTAAATTTTTACAAAATAAAGCTATTATTGATTTTATTGATACAAATGAAACTGAATCCAGTTTAATTGCATTAAACAAAGAAGCAATGGAAAAAAGAAAATTAAATTATACTCATATGGAAATACACGAATCTCTAATTTTTGGAACAATGTGTAATTTAATCAACTTTTTAGAGAACAACCCTGCAACACGTAATTCATTTTCATGTGGTCAAAGTAAACAAGCTTGTTCTATGTATCATACAAATTTCCAAAACAGAATGGATAAAACAGCTGTGTTACTTAATTCAGGTCAAAATCCACTTGTAAAAACAAGATACCTTGAATATATTAATAACGAGTCAAATCCTTATGGCGAAAACACAATCGTTGCAATTATGTGTTATACTGGTTATAATGTAGAAGATGCAATATTAATTAATGAAGGAGCGCTTAAACGTGGTTTATTTAGGACCACTTATTTTACAACTTATCAATCACATGAAGAAAAATCAAAAACAAATGATTCTACAAACTATCATGTATTATTGAATGTTGAGAACGATTCCACTATTATTGGAAAAAAACCTGGATATGATTATAGTTTACTTGATAAACATGGAGTAATTAAAGAAAACACTGAAATTAATGATAAAACAATATTATTAGGTATGGCTTCTTATGATTCCGAAAATGTAGACATAAAAACAGACTTATCAAAAACTTCCAAAAAAGGTCAATTAGGAATTGTAGATAAGACTTATATTACTGAAGGAGACGAAGGTGAAAGAATTGCCAAGGTGAGAATTAGAGAAGAAAGAATACCTAATATTGGCGATAAAATGGCATCAAGAGCTGGACAAAAAGGAACAGTCGGTTTAGTAATACCCGAATGTGATATGCCTTTTTCAAAGTCTGGAATAAAACCAGATATTATTATTAATCCTCATGCAATTCCTTCAAGAATGACTATTGGTCAATTAGTAGAAACTATAACAGGAAAAGCTTGTGCAATGTTTGGAACATTTGGTGATTGCACAGCTTATAATAATAATGGTTCAAAAATTCGTATTTATGGAGAACTACTTAATCAAGTAGGTTATCATTCCAGTGGTAATGAAATATTATATGATGGAATGAATGGAAAACAAATTGATTCGGAAATATTCATCGGTCCTAATTATTACATGCGTTTGAAACATATGGTAAAAGACAAAATTAATTATAGGTCTTTAGGTCCAAGGACATTTTTAACAAAACAAGCTGTTAGTGGAAGAGCAAATGATGGTGGTTTGAGGATAGGAGAAATGGAAAGAGATGGTGTTATATCTCATGGAGCTTCTGAATTCTTAAGAGAATCTATGATGGAAAGAGGTGATAAATATAAAATGGCTGTTTGTAACAATACAGGTATGTTGGCTATTTATAATTCTACAAAAGACTTGTTTTTAAGTCCAATGGCAGATGGACCTATGAAATATGAAGGTTCATTAGATAACAATTCTATGAATATTAACACTGTTAGTAAATTTGGTAGAAACTTTAGTATTGTAAACGTGCCATATAGTTTAAAATTATTAATTCAAGAATTATTATCTATTAATATAGGTATCAGAATCATAACAGAAGAAAATGTGGACCAATTTGATAACATGACATTCTCAAACAATATAGATTTATTATTAAAACAAGAAAATGCACAGGTAAAAGACATTGTTACGCAAATTAAAAAGAATATTTATTCTTCGAAAAATATGGAAGAACAACTTAATCAAATAAAAACACCTGCACCTTCTTTAGAAAACACAATGGATAATATGATTCCAGATAGTAATTATGATAATTCACCGCCATATAATCCTTATTCTTCATCTTCTGCTCAATCAAGTGTATATAACCCCATATCACCAGAAACTCCGCCTATTCCTCCTCCGGGAACACAAGACTTTGTTACTGGCACCCCTTCTTTTTCTCCAAATACACCTCCATTTCCTCCTGGAACAACGGAACTTCCCGCTTCTACTCCAAAATATTATCCAATTGATTCGTTTTCAAGTGACGATAGTTACATACCACCTCCTCCTACAGCTCCTTATCCTGAAACAGAACAAGAACAAGTTGATTCAAATTTAAATAAAAATAATGATAATTTTGAGGTGGGACAGATTGTTCATTGGAGAGGAGATTTTATTACAGACAGATTATGGCAAATAATTAAAGTAACTCCTAATTTTTTAACAATTAAAACTGATAATAGTGAAGGTTTAGATAATTTAGAAACTATTAAGGTTGTTCCATTTATTGATGTTTATAAGGAAGGCGATTATCCTTATTCATCACCTTATGTAAATTCTAATCCAAATACTTTAAATACCAATAATGTTCAAACAAATCAAAATAGTAAAGATGCACCTGGTATATACTTTGCACCTGTTATTAGTATCAAAACTGGTTCAGAACAAAAAGAAGGAGCAGAAACTTCTGTTCCAGAAAAAGAATCCGAACAAATTTCTCAAAAACAAAATGAAAAAGAGCCTCAACAAAAAGGTGGATTATCCGATTTTTTCGGAGGATTAGTTATTAAAAAACCATAAAAAATTGATTAAATTATTATCCAAATAATTTTCTAATATATATATAAAATGCTCAATAATAACCAAATTTTGAAGATATATAAATCAAGAAAAAATTTGTTAGATATTTTATCTTCTATAGGTTACGAGGTTACTGATTATGAAGGATTTAATATTAATGAGATTGATGCAATGGTTACTGATGACCAATTGGATATGATTATTGAAAATAATGAGACAAATCAAAAAGCGTATATCAAATATTATTCATCTTCAAAACAGATAAGACAAGGAGTTTTAGATGATATAATTGAAGACCTTTATACAATTGAAAATGTTTTAGAAAAGAAAGATGTGCTAATTATTATAACTGAAGATGAGCCTAATGATTCTATTATTTCACGATTGAAGTATTTATTTGATCATGATGGTATTTTGGTTGTAATTCATAATATCAATAGATTACAATACAATATTTTAGAGCATGTTTTGGTTCCTAAGTGTGTTATTTTAAATTCTAATCAAGAAACTGAATTACTAAGAAAATATAATATTAAAGATAAAAAACAATTACCAGAAATATCAAGATTTGACCCACAGGCTTTAGCTTTATGTATGAGACCTGGTAATATTGCTGAATTTGCAAGAAAGAGTGCTACTGCATTAGAAACCAACTATTATCGTGTCTGTGTTTAAATAAAAATAATAAATATTATTTTTTATTATTTTTTGTTATATTTTTTAGTTTTTTTTATATATTATTGTATAGAAACAGCTAAAATATGAGCAATCCCACGCTTACGACAGTCACTATTGTGTCTAACAACACAATTAAAACAAATTATGCTGGAACCGGCGATGAGGTTACATTATCTATTACTGCTTCAGAAAACATAAATCAACCATCTGTAGTTTTTACATCAAATTCTCAATCTGTTATTAATTCTGTTACATATAGTGGTTCTAATACAATATGGACTGCTAAATATATAGTTGATTACACTGATTCTAATGGTGATATTGGATTTACAATTAATTTTCAAAGCACAGGTGGAAATTCAGGAACAGCAGTGACAGCAACAACAGATTCAACTACTGTTACTAAAGTTGGAAATACAGATATAAACACCGGGATAATTACACAAATCGGAAACCCCACTATTCCTGGACTTGCAAACGGAGATTTTACCGGTTATTCAGTAGCTTTCAATCAAAATGGTAGTATAGTAGCAATTGGTGCTCCTAATCATAATAATGGTGGAACACATAAAGGTGAGGTTAAAGTATACCAAAAAGGACAAGATGGTGTTTGGAATCAAATGGGAGGAGACCTAAATGGAGTTAATGATAATGAGCAATTTGGACATTCTTTAGATATTAACGGGGACGGAACAATTTTAGGTGTAGGTTCAAAAGACACTTCCAATAACTTAATTATTTATAAATATGATGGAAGTGCTTGGAACCAATACGGTAATAAAATACATGTCGTGAATAATAATATATCTTACGACACTCATTACATAACACCTTCAATTAAAGTAAAATTAAATAAAGAAGGAGATAAGTTGGTTACTTCTAATAAATATCATTTAAGCGGGTTAGACTACATTACAACTACAAATACGGTTACACATACATCTCCTTATAGAACGTATGGATGCACTCATAATTGGGATTTCAGAACTGTTAGTTCAGTCGGTGTTACAGATGATATTAGTGGTGTTGGTGTAAACTATATAACCGTTTCTGGTAGCACCACTTCATCAACTGCAAGCGATGGTTACCAAACCAAAGGTTCCGGCAGCACTGCTAATGTAGTTAATGGATTAAAAATACAAAATGGGCTTCTTTGGGGTGGTAGAAACTTCTCAATTGAGTTTTATATAAAAATGAACAGTTTCCCTGAATGGGGAGTATTGCTTCAATGGACTGATGGTGTTGTTTTTAAATTAGGAAAACACAAAAACAATAACACATGGCTATTTGAATATCAAAGCAGTAACACAAGAACTTGGAACACTAATTTTAATTTTGGTAATTGGATGCATATAGTATTGGTAATGAATGGTGGAACGAGCATGCAGTTTTATGTTAATGGAGCAGAGGAATATGATACAACTGTTAGTCCTCCAAATCCGGATACTACTTACACTACAAATAACCCAAGTAACTATACACTGGGTTCACAAAACCATAGCCAATGGGATTGGATGAGAAGTGTAGATTGTTATTGGCGATATTGCAGATATTATCACGGAAAAGCACTTAATGCGACAGAAGTATTAGATTTATACAATGATAGAGATGATACATCAACTGCAACAGGAAGAGATGGAACAGCACAAGAAGGAACAAATCAAGTTACTACCTACACACCTACTACGAATTTTTATGAAGAGGAGGTTGTGCAAGCATATGAGTATTCTGATCCTTCTTGGAATCAAATAGGTAATACAATAGAAAGTAGTTCTTTACATGATATTTCTGGTGGTTCTATTGATATAAATGAAGCTGGAAGTATTATAGCAGTTGGGTATGCTAACGCAAATGGTTCTGGCGCTAAAAGTGGATTTACAAAGGTATTTACCTATGATTCTAATGATGCATCATGGAATCAAATTTCTTCTAATATCAATGGAGAAAGCACTGGTGATTATTCTGGAACATCTGTATCCCTTGATAAAGATGGTAATTATCTTGCAATTGGTGCACCTTATAATGGTGCAGGTAAAGTATCTGTATATCATTACAATTCAAGTAATTGGAATAAATTAGGAAGTGATATTAACGGAAACACTGCTGGAGATAATTTTGGTTACTCAGTAGCATTGTCAAATAATGCATCTCATATTGCAATTGGTGCTCCCAATAGTAACAATAACACTGGACATGTAAATATTTATGAATATAAATCACAAACATGGACTCAACTTGGAAGCAGTATATTAGGAAGTGGAAATGGTGAATCATTAGGTTATTCATTATCTTTAAAAAATGATGCATTTAACTTAGCTATAGGTGCTCCAAATATTCATAATGAATCATCTGATAGTGGACATGTTAACTTATTTTATATAAATAAAATCCCTTCTATTCCTCCTGATCTGACTACTTTAACTATTGCTTCCAATAATGACAATACAACTGCCGCAAAGCATGCTGATGAAGTTACATTATCATTTGTTTATGATTTATCTATCAATACTCCTCAAGTTGTCTTTAAATCTGATAATGTTGCTGTTAATGATACATCAATTACTTATGCAGCTACAGATAGCACAAATACCAGTTGGACAGCAAAATATACAGTTGACAATGCAGATTCAGAAGGAACAGTTACATTTACTCTTGATGCCAGTGCTCAAACAACTAAAATAAATGCAACACAAGCAACTGCAACAACTAATTCCAGTTCTGTATCTGTAGACAATACTGTTCCAGTAATTTCGTCAACTACAATAAGTAATGATAACCGTAACCTTACTGTTGCCTTTTCAGAAGAAGTATTTAATTCTACTAATGGAAGTGGAAATTTGGAAATTAGTGATCTCTCCATATCTATTCTCGGGGGTGTTTCTTCCGTAGCAAGTATTGATACAATTAAAAAGACAACTAACAGTATTTATGATATTAGTTTAACTTTTACCAGCTCTTCCAGTGGTTCTGAAACCTTAACAGTTGAACCTAAAACAAATACATCCATTTATGATATTGCTGGTAATGCTGCTTCAGTTACACAATCTAATAACACTGTTACTCTAAATGATACACTCGGTCCTGCTTTAACTATTGATATTTCATCTAATAACAGTATCAAAACTAATATTGCTATTGAAAATGAAATTGTTTCTTTAAATATTACAGCTTCTGAGAATATTAATCAACCTTATGTTGTTTTTCAATCGGGTGGTCAAAATATTACAAATGGAATTACTTATACAGGTTCAGGAAACTCTTGGAATGCACAATATACTGTTAGTTCTTCCGATACAATTGGTCCAATTACGTTTACTATTGATGCTTCTGATAATCTTGGAAATTCAACTCAAGCAACAACATCAACTAATTCAAGTAGCGTTAATAAGGTTCATACTACATTAGTGCCAGCAGGAGATGGGAATTTATCAACATCATATACACTTAGTGCCACAATAAATGGAACACATGGTCCTAAAGGAGGCATAACAGGTTCACATTATAGACAAGAATTAGGAAGGGAATATTTTAGTAGTTACAGTGCTGATGGAACAATATTAGCATTAATGCCATATTATGGAAATAGAGTTCGTGTTTTTAAATATCGATTAGCAACATCAACCGAATGGAGCAATGCAAGTGCAAGTAATTTAATTATTGGATTAGCCGATGAATGGCCAACTGATAATAATACAAATACTGCACCTGTTATAGTTGTAGAAGGAACAGATACTACTAATCATTCTCCAACAACAAAATATTGGGTACAAATGGGTGCAGATTTTGCAATTGAGAGTAGAAATACAATTAATAATTATGATTATACTTATAATGATGAATTTTGGATGATACAATTAAATTACTCTGGTAATATTATTGCTATGGGTGAACGCCAATACAATGAACCAGGTTATCAATATCAAGGTAGAATGCAAATCTACTCTTATGATGAATCAACAAATTTATGGTCTTCAATGAATGGTGCTCCGTTTATGAGTATTGCAAATACTAACACTAACCAATTTTTTGGAACTAGAATTTCTATAAATAAGAGTGCTGATAGTAGTATTGATGGAACTGTCTTAGTTGTTACATCATTAGGTTCATACACATTAGAAGTTTGGAAATACGAAAATAACTCTTGGACAAATGCATGGTCTCAGAATATAAGTGGCACAAGTTCCTCATCTGCAACAAGAGCCAGTTATGTATCTATGATATCAGACGGCACAGCATTTATCGCCTTTGACGAAACCAATAATCGTTTTATGAAATGGACAGCACAAAATAGTGGAAAAACATCTTGGTCCTACTCAAATGTAACCAGTGTAAATATGACATGTTATTCTGAAGTAGTGGGAACAAATGGTAATTTATCTTTTATTTGTGGTAATACTAATGACCAGTATCTTTATAAAGAAGGTGGAAGCGGTTTTACTGTAAGTCATACTTTTACCAAAAGTAATGATGGTAATAATTCACATGATTGGGGGAAATCTGTGGGAATGACAAATAATGAAAAATATGTTATGATTTCATCGGCAAATGATTTTTATGTATTTGAGAAAGACCAATCCGGCACAGGTTATAATTCGTTTATAGGACCAATAAGTCCTTTAAGAGGTTCACATCATGAGTTTTTTTGTTTTATAAATCAGGATACAACCAACGGTTTAAATGTTGGAGTTGGTAATTGGAGATGGTATAATAATAGTCGCGTAGGTAGAGTAGTTAATTATGCAATATCGGGAAGCACTATGCCTACAGCATTAGTGCCACCTGATCTAACTTCACTTACTATCGCATCTAATAATACAGTTTCTACAAACTGTCACGTCGGCGATGAAGTTACCATTTCTTATGCCTATGATTTGTCTGTTAATACTCCTATAGTTGATATTTCTTCTGGAAATACTGCAGTGAATAACAACATTACAACAACGGCTGTTGATTCTACCAACACCAGTTGGACTTCTAAGTTTACAGTTAATTCATCAGATACTGATGGATTCGTTACATTTTCAATTAGTGCAACATCTTTAACATATGGGGGTGAAAAAACCTCCACTCAAACGGATATTACCAGTGGAAGTTTAGCAGGTATTTCAACAACAGCACCTACTATTTCATCTACAACAATAAGTCAAAATAATCGTAATATTACTCTTACTTTTTCAGAAGATGTTTTTAATTCTGAATCAGGTAGCGGAGACTTAGAAATTAGCGACCTTTCTATATCTATTGTCGGCGGTGTTGCTACATTGGCAAGTATAGACACATTAACAAAAACAACTAATAGTATTTATGATATTTCTTTAACATTTAGTGGGATTGCTGATGGTTCTGAAACCTTAACTATTGAACCAAAAACAAGCACCTCCATTTATGATAGATTTGGTCTTTCTGCTTCTGTTTCACAAAATAATAATTCCATTAATATTAATGAGCGTATATCACCTACTTTTACTTTAATTGATATTTCTTCTAACAGTTCCGTTCAATCTAACAATGCAATCACAAACGATATTGTTTCTTTGAATATTACTGCATCTGAAACTATTAATCAACCATATGTTGTTTTCCAATCTGGTGGATC
>MDSZ01134818.1_pt1 | contig 12788 bp, 9 predicted proteins | sample 811201 | NCBI WGS metagenome assembly MDSZ01 (sample SAMN05326647, study PRJNA326480) | marine metagenome | isolation source: seawater | place: Indian Ocean: North | collected 2010
AATTAGGTCTAGCTCCAGCAATTAAATCTATGAGCATAAATTATTTTGCAAATCAATCGAGACTCGGGTCACTTCAAAAATTTGCTTAATCGAAATCGGACACGGTTTACCACCTCGAAGGGATTCAATAAAAGAATGTGCACATGCCTGGTGTCCCTTGTCTTGTTTCCATAGATTCATGGTTCGAAAACCTGACCAGCCAAAACCACGAAGTTTTCTAAAGTTATCCAATTGTAAAACTCTCCCGGAGCAAAAAACCTCTAGCCTCTCCTTAGGAAATTCCTTACTACCATTAGCGAAATAGTGAATTGTTCCGATAGAACCGTCCTTGAAGCTCAATTGTATGCTGGTGGTGTCTCCATTTTCAGAATTCATACTCGACTTGGTAAAACCTTTAATTGGAGAACCAGAAAGAAAGCGTAGCAGGTCAATAAAATGGCATCCCTCTCCAAGGATCCTGCCACCTCCGATCTCCTCGTCGTGTAACCAATGGCCCGTAGGAATCTGACCTGCATTAACCGTCAGAACAAAAGATCTAGGCTCGTTGTAGGAAGACAATAAATTTTTTATTTTTTTTACTTGAGGGGAGAATCGACGATTATAGCCAACCATAAGCAAAGGTGTATTTTCATCTCCGCTTAAGGATTCATAAAATTCTTCTAAATCAAGCAATTCGTCATGGCTAAGACAAAGTGGTTTTTCAACAAAAACATGCTTTCCCGCAGACAAAGCCATTTTAACATATTTTGCATGGCTATTATGCCTGGAGGCAATTACCACCACCTTCGATTTCTCATCTTGCAACAATTTCTCTACATCGGTTGTGGTCTGTTGAAATCCAAACTTTTTCCCATTAATGGAGCCGCTTACCCCATTTTTGGAAGCAATGGCAACTAAAGAAACACCGGTTTTCTTAAACGCTGGAATCAATATCTTAGAGGCAAAATTACCAGAGCCTATAAAACTTAGTCCAATATCCCCCTCGCTTAGACTCTTAGGTTTTGACAAATGGATAAGGTTATCCATTTCGTGAAATTCCTGAATTTTATATTCCAGCAGAATTCCCAAGGACGGTTTCGAAGACAAAATCAAGTCATATGCTTTTTCAGCCTCCATCATAGAATAACGATGAGAGATAAGGGGTCGGACATTTAATTTCTTTTCGGCCATCATGTCCAAAACTGCCTGAAAATTTCTTTGCTCCGTCCAACGCACAAAACCAATGGGATAATCATTTCCCTTTTCTTCATAACCGGGATCATACCGACCTGGTCCGTAGGAACAGCTCACTTGAAAAGTTAATTCCTTTTCATAAAAGTCAGCACGGGACAGTTCTAGTCCGGTAACTCCAATAAGAATGATTCTTCCTCTTTTCCGGCTCATTTTCGCAGCTTGTGAGACTGGATCATTACTTTTAGTGGAAACCGTGATCAATACAGCATCAGCACCATTTCCTCTAGAAAAGCCATGCACAATGTCAACGAGATTACCTTCACTGGATAGATCCATGGTTTCAGCACCAAACTCCGAAGCCAATTGTAAGCGACTTCTATCAAAATCAGCAGCCATAACTCTGCAACCTTGAGCACGAAGGAGTTGTATGGTCATCAACCCTATTAGTCCTGCTCCCATGACCACAACACACTCTCCAAGAGTAGGCTTAGCCAACCGAATTCCCTGCAATGCAATCGAACCAAGAACAGCAAAAGATGCTTCCTCATCTGAAACTGAATCAGGAATCTTTGCACAAAGCATTTGTGGAACACTTACAAATTCAGCATGTTGTCCATTACTCACAACACGATCTCCCTCCTGGAATCCAAGAACTCCCTTGCCTACTTGTATTATTTTTCCTGCATTGCAGTAACCCAGTGGCAAAGGCCGCTCCAGTTTAGCAAAAACGGATTCAACAGTTGGTACTAGGCCGTCGCTCTTAATCTTATCTAGTACCATCTTCACTTTGTCTGGTTGCTGTTTTGCCTTTTCAATCCAACCAGCTTTACCGAATTCAACCAACATCCTTTCGGTCCCTGCAGAGACAAGAGAATTGTGGGTTTGCACTAATACTTCACGATCATGAACTGCAGGAAGCGGCACCTCAGAGATTTCCGTTTTTCCGGTTTTTAAGGACTGCAGGATTTGTTTCATTTTTTTGATTAACGAGAAATTTTTGCTCCTTAGATTCTTGAATCAAGCATCTTCACCTTTCCCCTTTTCGTCAAGGGTATGTCATCCACTATACGAATCTTCACCTGAAGCTCATCCCCTACTTTTTTCTTGTATGCAGATTCAATAAGATCTTGGCTATCGCTCGAAAATTCTTTCTTGGGAATAATTTTTATTACCATCTCACCGGGCTTATCCTGAAAGTATTGAAACCTTTGTACTGAGTTGAATAAATCTCCGTGCATATTCAATGCTGCCGTTGAAATTTTGGCTCCAGTTAATCCGACTACAAATTCTTTTTTCCATCTTCCCTTTACCTCAGTGATTCGATCCCAATTCCTTCCGCATTCACATTTATAAGGCAGGCGTTTCGCCCAATCCCCGGTTTTATAACGAATAAATGGCATCGAAAAATTAAAGAGGTTTGTTCCAACGATCTCCCCCTCATCACCTTCCTCATAACAAGGACTTCCATCTTCTTTCATAATTTCTACATATCCATAGTCAGGCATAATATGGTAGCTCGAATTTTTTTCACATTCTCCTCCTAGGGCCACTCTTTCGCTCAGTCCATACCAACTAAAAACTCGGGCCCCCAAACCTTTTTCAATAATCCTTCGCTGCTGATCGGTTGTGCCTTCTGAACCAAGCAATACTGCCTGCACTTTTGGAATCAACTTTGTTTTATCATTTCGCAAAATATAATCTGCAAATATTTCAACTGCCGACGGGTATCCATGCACGAATCTGGGTTGATAACGAATGAACTCGATAAGATAAGATTCCAAGTTCGTATCACTCATATGAAAAGGAGAAAACTGAATCTCATTATAGATTGGATTCTCCTGCCAAAATACCTTGGGTTTTAAGTTGTCAAAACTAACCCCACGAAAAACAGCTTTCTTATCTCTAGGCTTGTAATTTACTCGCTTCCATTGTCGATGCATGAATCCTGTCTCCATCGATTGAGAATGATCGTCCAAATGAAAACGTAATTGGTTTCCAGAAGTGCCTCCAGTGGTAGTTTCATAGCTTGGGGTACTGTCAATATTTCTAGAAAGATATTGATCGGGATCTTTTTGAATTTCTTCTTTTTCAAGAAATGGAAAAGCAGATAAAGCTTCGCGTGGGTTGAACTTCTCTACCACACTTTTCAAAGAAAAATATGCTGGAACCTCCATGGTTGCATGCCTTAAAAGTCTCCCTAAAGCTCTTTCTTGATAGGCTAAGATTTCTTCCCTTGAAGCCTGATCAAACCATTCGCCCCGATGGTAAACTTCTCTGTACTTCTCGCCTGCAATCATAGAGAATGGTACTTTGCAGCAAAACTTTTTCATCCATAATGGCATTTTTTCATAGAGGTCTTTTTTTACGCTATAGGACATTTTTGGATTCTATTTCGTAGATTGAGAATTAATGACTTCTAATAAAACCTTAGTGAGTTTTCCCACTCCAACCTCAGTGGAAAAATTTTCCCGAGCAAATTGACATGCTTTCTTTCCAAATTTTTCAATCAAGGATCGATCCAAAACGAGTTGCTGAAGTGCCAACTCTATGGATCTTGAATCTTTGGGTTTTACCAACAAACCATTTTCTCCATGGGTCACGACACTTGGAATATTTCCTACAGCAGAAATGACGGGAACTAGACCGGTAGCCATAGCCTCCACCATTGCATTGGGTAAACCCTCCATCCAAGAGGGTAAAAGAAACACATCCGCATTTCGGTAAGCTGCTTCCAAGTCTTTTCCATGTAACCATCCTCGAAAACTAACAATTTCAGACAAAGAATTTGTCTGTACCAATTCTTTAGCATCCGTGTATGCATTGCCTTCTCCTAGTAATTCAAGGGTGATACTTTGGGCTAGAGATGAATGAACTAGGGCATCCAGAATTTCCATTACTCCCTTTTCACGATCCAACCATCCAACAAATAAAACTCGTATCCTTTTATCCCTTAAATTAGAGAAATCTCTTTCCTCTCCTATCTTAAGAAACTTTTCGCTAGCGGTCCAATTCTCAACAATGGGAGTATTTTCTAAGGAAAATCCTAACTTCTCCACGGCAAAGTCTTGCCATTGTTTGCCCTGACATAAAATTTTATCTGCTTTTTTTAAGGCAACGGATGAAAAAAACCTCATAGGAAGCGAATTGTCATAGTTCTTGAGCAGGTAACCACCACCTGGAAACATTAAATTTGGAACACCCATAACTTGAGCAAGTCGCCCCATCATACCTTTCTCAAGTAATCCGAATCCACTCGCAGTAAAGATCAAAACTGCTTGCGGTTTTTCTAAAATCAAGTGGTAAACGAATAAGAAAAAACGCCTTAAAGCAAATGCACTTCGGATCAGAAAATTGGGTGGTGGGTTACTAGATTGGGTAGAATCAATCAAAATTAGTCTGAATTTATTTTGAAAAGAGGATTCCAATAGTGCGTTACAAACAGTAACAAATCCTCCAAAAATTTGTTTTTTAAAATTTGGGAAAGCACCCACAATCAAAACGAGTGGTTTTTTCAAAGAAAGTTTGGTGTTCTTAAAATGTGAAGACTCATGAAAGAATATTAAGCTGGTTCAATACCTGCACCATAATTTTTTTTCTGGAAATGTAAGGTTCGGATGATTTCATAACTTCGGACTTAGACCATTTTTTAGATGTCTTTGCGTATTCCATGATCTGGTTAATGTCAGACTCCCCATACCGGCAAAACTTGAAATTATTAGGGAAGATATCTTTGTAGGTTAGGTAAACTGGAAGTCCAAAACTTAAATAGTCCCTCACTTTTAAAGAAGAGGCTTCCGTTAAGTTACTTCGATACATTGCAAAACATGAAAGTCCAATATCACATTTGAATGACAAACTTCTGATTTCTTCGATGCTTAATGAACCATGATATTTGATCTGATGATTCGATAAAATTTCCTGTTTTAGGGATTCATCAGCAAAACCTACAATGTGTAAACTATAAACACCTTGATAATTCTTAAAAAGTTCAAGCATTACATCCACTCCTTGCCAAGGCTGATTTAGAGTGCTGGAAACAAACAAAAAAGTAGGTTTTTTAGATCTTTTATCTTCTACTACTTTTGAATATCTTCCAGCATTTGGATAAATGACATAATCAGACTTCTTTTTACCAATCGATTGCTTTGTCTGGTATAATCCAATTTCATTAGTTTTTGAGATTAAAGTATGTACATGAGTCCTTGAAATTGGACCGAAAATAAATTCGATCACAAACTTAACAATATTTTTTAAGGAAATTGAATGCGAGTTTAGAATCTCTACATCTTCCTTGGTATGATGAATTGTACAGATTTTTTTGCCTGAAGTAAGAAGCAAAAGGGCAAAAAATGGATCTGCTGGGATATACCTTAGCAATACGAAACGATATTGACGGGTAAACTTGAAGACTTGAGCATAATATTTTAAACGGTCTATGAACAAATTTAATTTGTTGGTTGTCTCGATTCGCTCAACCGAGATATGGAGGTAAACATCCCAAGGTAAATTATGTTCAATCGCCGTTATTTTTTCCTCTTCACAATGACTTGAAATACTGGATATATTTTTTTCTAGATATGTACAATGGACAACTTTATTTAGCATCCTTTAAGCTTTATTTTGAAAATCAATCGAAGTGTAAATCGTTGAATCTAATATTTTATAGACTAAGGTAAAATCTTGTAACCGAATAAATTAGTCAGCCACAGTTTAGTTGGAAATTACTCCATATTGAAGTCATTAATTAGTCCATCACTGTAGATTAAGATAAGCTTAAGAAATAAATCTTACTCGATGAAATTGTTAACTTTTTCAAGTCTTCCCGTCTTCAACTCATAAATCGTATCACAAATCTGAAGAGAACTTTTGCGATGAGTAATTATCAAAATCGTGATGCCTTCGCTAATTGCTCTAATTTGATTTAAAATTTCCTCCTCAGTTTTTTGGTCTAAAGCACTAGTTGCCTCATCAAGAACCAATATCTCAGGACTGCTGAATAGTGCTCTTGCCATTCCAATCCTTTGTTTTTGTCCACCACTCAAGCGAACCCCTTTTTCCCCCACTTTCGTATTAATTCCATCAGGTAAATCATCAATAAACTTATCAAGCTTTGCCCCTTTAACTACCTTCCATAATCGATCTTCATCGATGTTATCTACAGGAAAGCCAAAAGCTATGTTTTGTGCAATTGAATCATCTAATAGATAAACATCTTGGGGAACATAACCTATTTTTGACTGCCAGAACTTTGTGTTAGCTACCTTAAGTTTTTCACCATCAATCTCAAAGCTACCTGTGCTTGGAGAAACCAAACCTAGAAGAATATTGGTCAGCGTACTTTTACCCACACCGCTCTCGCCTATAATGCCAACTACCTCACCCTTGGCAATCACCAAGTCTATCCCGTCAAGAACGATTTCCTTTGATTCCTCATATGAAAAAGTAATTTGATTTAATTTAAAATAGTATTGGAAATTTGACTTAGAAAATTTTTCAGCGTCTAAGTTGGAGAGTGAGATAGCTTCCTTGATTTGTTGCTTCAATACCTTCAATGAAGCCCAACCAAATTGTATTGATTGTAAGTTTCTTAAAATTCTACTGAAACTGGGAATCAATCTAAATCCAGCCGTGGCGAGTAAACCTAACATCGTTAAAACTTCAATGCCGTCTTTATTTAGAGCAACTAAGAACACGCAAAAGCCTATCAGACTTGCAATAACCAAAGCTTCTACAAATTGCTTCGGTAAATACTGAAAGACATACTCTCGCTTTGTCATCAGACCAGAGATAATATTGGGCTTCTGGAAGAGATGGACAAAATAATCCACGCTTCCATTGAGAATAATTTCTTTGATACCCCCGAATCCCTGTTGCAAGTGACGAATTTTTGCTTCGTCCGCCTTTAATCTTTCCTCACCCCATTTGGTCACCGTCAAGTTCGTCAGTTTGAAAAATACTATTAAAGTTAACCCCAAGCAAATACCGATGCACAAAGTCGCCAGCGGTTCTATGACAATTAATAGCACAAGCAAGGCAAAAACTATCAATGCTTCGCTGATCAGGTTTAGAAACGGCATTAAAACATAACTGCAGTAACCATTTATCTCCGTAGTCAAATTTCGAATCATAGTAGAGCTATTGTTTTGAAGGTGAAAAGAATAGGGCCTCAAAAGATAATTCTTAAAAAGTTTGACTGCCATTTCCCTCTGAGCCCCATAGACAAATGTGCCTTGCATCAAAACCTGAAGAAAAAGAAAGGCATTTTTGATCATAAAAACAGCTGCCAGACTCACCAGACCCAACATTACTAATTGTTTTTCGCTCGGATTTCCTAGAAATTCTAATATCGATTGTATCCATCGGTATTCCTCGAGAAAATCGGGTTCCAACAATATTCCTAAGGCTGGAACCACCATTCCTACACTTAAGGTTTCCAAAAACATTCCGACCAATAGCATGGGAAACAAAAAAAGCATTCTCTTTCTAGCTTTTGGGCTGAGTATTGAAAATGCTTCTATTAGATTTCTTATGTTGATGAAATTTTTTTAAATGAGAATACTGGCCTTTTTAGTTTGGCAACCTAGACATCAAGTGAGTCGTGCACCCGCACAAGCAAAAATTCATCTTGAACACTAAGTTCACTGCGACCATCAACAAATTCATACTTGATTTTGCATGCGTATAGTTCCTCCCGGGAATGGTAAACTCCGCAACGAATTGCTTATACCTAGAAAAATATCCGTTTTTTGAAATATCTCTGTAGGCAAGGAGTTGTCCCTTTATATTTTTACAAGAATTTTTTAATACCTTCATGTCATGGCCAAAATTCTCAAAGTATTTAGGCGTATTACATACCCGTACTGCCCAAATTTTATTTACTGGTGCAAAGAAAAAACTAATTGTTAGAATCGTCGTTTAAATTCCTGAAATAATTGTTTTATAGAACTCTCTATCTTTCTCAGAATTTAAATGTGAGTTGTGCCATAACAAGACAAAATTACCCCCAACTTTCTTACATTTATCTTGTAGGTCTTTAACGACTTTAATTGCATTATAACCATAGCCTAATCCCATATACTTATGGGATATTACGGTGGATTCCATTACCAATAGAGGTTTTTGTAAGAGCTTATAACTTTCCTGTGTAATTGGATTAAACATAGGATATTGAAAACATGTACCACACCTGAATCCAACAACATCAGCATATCCTAGAGAAGAATCATAATCCAAACCATTATCATCCCAAAGTTCTGTTGTTCGAGGATGTGTCCATCTTAAGAAATGCTGGCGACCACCAATCAATTTTTGTTTTATGTTTTCTTGTTTCAAAACATCACGAAAAGCAGATACAGATTTATCCATATTTTCTTTGTGACAATGGGTGTTATACCCAGGATGAATACCAATTTCATGCCCTCTTGAATTTATTTCTCGAAATAGTTTTCGTACTCGGGGTCTGGTAATTTTTTCGCTACAATTATCTCTTGGATGAGTTATACATGGAATAAAGTAGAAGGCTGCAGAGTTATTGCTCTCTTCGTTTGTTTTCATTATAAATTCGATCCCCATACGATATGAGTCAAATTCATAATTACCTCGACATCCTTGCCAATTCTTATGCAGCGTTTTCTTTAATTCGAAGAATGATTTTCTTTTAAGTATATCACCTGCAGTCTGCCTCAATATACTATTAAACGATTTATTGGTAGAAAAAGGGCTATCTACATCGCAACTTATCAATGAAGAAGGTTGATGTTTTTTTAATTTAATTCCCGGCCATCTATAAATAATTACTTCACCCAAAATATGTAACCATTCATCAACTACTGGTCGATCAAGGTAACCATGCTTGTATGCATGAGATGAAGTTGCTGGAAACCGCCCATGATCATCTAAGTCATTTCGATCTATTTCTTCAACTCTTGCCAACATCCAATACATAAGACCCAAAATATCATAATTTATATGAATATTTTTATTTCTTTTCTTTACTAAAGGTGTAGGTAAATTTTTAACTCCTGGTGCAGGAATTCTTCTTCCAAGAACCGGGTACCATCCATCATCTTCAGCATCCCACCATGAAAATGGTTGATTTGAATGTGCTTCAGATAAACAAGTTTTTAAACTATCGAATACTATCATTCCCTCCGTACCCTTCATCTTCAAGCAAAGAGTTTGTTTTTCCTTTAAGATTTCCCACCTTTGCCCAAATCTCTGAGAAAGAATTTCTTCCAACCATCGCAAGCCTGGATCGGAAATTGGAAATGTTAAGATTGAATCCAGTTTAGCAAAAAGAATAGATTTTCAAAAATTAACAAAATGTCTTTTAAAAGGGATTGGCCAAACATACATGGTCTTACCTTCACGGCCAAGTTTGATCGCTTTATCAATCAAAACACGGGCTTTAATTGCATATACTTCAAGTCCTTCTATAACTTCTTCAATTAATTCAGAAGAGGAGAAATATTTAGCTAATTTAGGTGTATAAATCTCCCCAACACGCTTTCTGTAACAATGTTTTCCAAGATCTCCATTCTTAGATTTATAAGAATAATGGATTTCCCCTTCGAAAAGTTTATTAAAATAGGAATTCTCTTTCCACAATGCACTTTCAACACAGTGAAGTGATGTGGCAACTTTTAGGCGATGTCCTACTCCCAGTCCGATGATCCAAGCATCATTAATTTCTCGTAAGCGATAATATGGGGATAAATCATCCCATGAAGTCTCGCTGAGGTGATGCTCGGATGTCAGGAAGTTAGATTGGGGACCGATAGCACATACTGAATGATTTAGGTTTATACTTCGAACAACTCCCGGATAACGGCGGAAAGCCTCCGTGACCAACCCCCCAGAAGAAGGAGTACGGCACACATCAAAAACAGCACCTGAAACCTGGTTCTCATAGGAAGGAAATGCTGGCATTGTTAATGTGCCATTAGTCCCGACCGACTTCAATAAACTTTCAATTAATTCCCTTACGCTAAAATTACCACTGTTTAATTGCTTCCAAGCCGAATGAACCATCAAGGTAGAACCATGATGAATTCCTACTTTTTCTAAAAAGCCTTCAATTGCTTCTAATCCAATATTTGAAGGAGTCTTTGCCTCGCGGGATGAATGGTAGTGGTTATGCAAACCTTTCGACAAACGAACTATTACGCTGGAAGGAAGCGATTTGAGATGATGTAAAAAAAATCTCAACCTATTCCCTTCGAGTTTAAGGACTCGAGTATTTGACTGATCGTCACAATCTGATCCAATTCGTCAAAATCAAAAGCGATGTCAAACTCTTCTTCTAGTTCAAGCACCAGTGTTGTGTGGTTTAACGAATCCCAATTAGCGGTGCGACCAAGTCCGGAATCTAATGACAAATTTTGCTCTGGGACCTTAATTACTTTGGCTACAACTTGTTTTACTTGATCCCCTAAGCTCATTTTAGACTTTGAGATAATTTATTTTTGTCAATTTTCCCGCTCTGATTCAGAGGAAACTCATCAATGAACTCTAAATAGCTTGGAATCATGTATAAAGGGAGTTCATTATTTAAGATCTCGAAAATAGTTTCTTTTTTTAGATCCACATTTTTTTCTTTTCGAACGAAAGCCGCAAGAGTAGCTTCAGTCTGTCTTCCGAAAGGGACGACTGCACTAATATCAACGCCTTTTATAGAATCAATTGATTTAGAAATTTCATCTGGATGTATTCTGTAGCCACGAATCTTGATTAAACCATCAATTCGTCCTTTTATATACATAAGTTCATCATCTTGGTAACAAATATCACCAGTACGATAAAGCATTCTGCTGGCATATTTAAGGCGTGGATCTTTAGTAAATACATCCTGAGTACGCTGCGAATCCTCATGATATCCCAACATCATTTGGGCCCCAGTTACACAAAGTTCTCCTTCTTCACTAGGGTTGCCATTATCGTCCAATAATACAAAGTCCAAAGAGTCAAAGCACTTGCCAATGGGAACGGGCTTTCCTGAATCATCAAGATCAAGTTTATTATCCAGACGAGTGGCAAAACAATTAATGGTAACTTCCGTTGGCCCATAAACATTGTAGAAATGTGCTGATGCATTCAGGTCTCTGTAATCCTTAACCATTTGCCAAGGAAATCTATCCCCACCAGACAGAATCAACCCGAGCGAAGAGAGATCGGCTCCTTTTTTCTTTTTGGCAAATCGGACTAGAGCCAAATGAGTAGTGGGAACTGAATAAAGCACATCGATCTTGTGACGCATAATCATACCCAAAATACTGGGTATATTTGTATTATGCTTAGCAACACCTATGCTGGTTCCAAAAGCCAAGGCAAAGGCGATATCTCCCATCGTGATGTCAAAAGTAAGTTCAGATGTTAATAATAAACGCTCGGACTTTGAATAATTGCAAAAATATCTTTTGGTCCAATCTATGTAAGATCTGAAAGCACTACAGGAAATCACGACACCCTTTGGTTCCCCAGTCGATCCAGAAGTGAAAATTATATATGCAATATCTGAAGGGAGCATTGAATCAAAAGGTGCATTAGGATTGTTTGCGTTTACCCCAAGTTTTCCATCGAAAAGGTCAGTTTTTATTAGTGACTCAAACTTGATATCTGGCAAATAATTATCATCAACTAAAACCATAACCGGTTTTATTCTATTTATAATTTCTAGGTTTTTTGAATCCGGCCAAGAAGTGTTAAGTGGCACTACATAGAAACCTGCTCTCCAAGCAGCAAAAACAGCAGCAATATAGTGAGCACCTCTTTTCATAAGTACGCAAATACCTTGTTGAACACCATTTATCTTACTCTTGCTTCTTGCTTGTAAAATATTCGAGGCAAAAATCACATCACGAGATAAAATATCTACTTCTCCATCGAAATAATTAATATTATCAAACATCGAATCATCAAGAATCGTATTAATTGTTTCTTTCATATCTGGGCATTTTTTTGATTATTTTTGCTAAGTGTCGTTATAATCTCATTCAAGATCTCACTGTTTATATTTTGGTGTATAGGAACATCAATCCAAGTGTTCGACAACTCTGCTGAAAGAGGAAAACTATCTTGATCTGCTCCCTGCAAAAGTTCAGGCCAGTTGAAATTTCCTGCTCTGATTCCAGACATCTGAAGAAGTTGAGACACATATCCCCTAAGTTTTTCATCAGGAATACAAACTTTTTGCTTCACCCAGGCGGCTTTAATATTTATGCCAATTTCCCAAGTTTGAAAGTTCAGTAAATCAGCAAGTTTTTTCGCATTTGAATTTCTTTGCCTAAGGACTTTTGGATATTTCAATATACACCACCTACCTAATTCTGCTTGTATAGCACCAATTGAAATATCTTTGTTTTTTCTAAATAAATTCGGGCTTAATAATCTAAATTTTTTGAGTAATTTTGTAACAAATTTATTCTCATTTGGGATCATACGACGACGCTTGTGCAAATAATCATTAAATTCATTCAATAGATTATATTCCTCAGTAAGTTTTGGAACCCTGAAAATATCAGTCTTCAGATCATTGAACCCATCTTCATTATTAATTACAGCCACCCCACCCCATCCCAGAGAAATTGGTTTATCATAATTAAAACTATAGATGGAAG
>MDSZ01258468.1_pt1 | contig 12788 bp, 8 predicted proteins | sample 811201 | NCBI WGS metagenome assembly MDSZ01 (sample SAMN05326647, study PRJNA326480) | marine metagenome | isolation source: seawater | place: Indian Ocean: North | collected 2010
AGAGGAAGTAGCACAGCTTGTTCGTAAAGAATCGAACCAAGAAATTACTCAACTCAGAAATTCATCTCTAAGGCTAAGGGAGTCAATTGACCGAATTACCTTACAGAACGAAGATAAAATTCAAAAAATTCACGCCTCAGGTCAAATCGAGACTAACTCACTTCACGAAACCATCTCATCTCTAAGAAATGAACTCGAAGGATCTGAAAATAAAACCTCCATTGCGGTTCAAAAAGCAGTCTCATCAAGTTCTGCTGAAATTAAGTCGCTTCAAACGGCACTTACAATATCAAGAGACAAAATCGAGTTATTAAAGGTAAGAGAAGAAGATCGAATTCAGAAGATTGTCAGTCAAAATCAATCTGAGGTTCAAAGTCTTAAAAAATCAATTGAGACTCTACGAGAAGAGTTAGATAAAGCAGAATCCTCCAAGCAGGATGCAGTTCAGCAAGCACTGAGAAGTTCATCGACTGAAATTAAGCATCTCAAAAACTCTTTGCTTCAAACTCGCAATAAACTGGATGCTGCCAAAGATCACGAAGCAGATGCAGTTCAACGTGCAATTTCAAGTGCCAACTCAGAAATCAAATCCCTGCAAGAATCAACTGCTGAGTTACGAGAAGAACTAGAGAAAGCTAAACTTGATAAGGAAGAGCAGGTACAAATTGCTCGCTCAGAAGGCCAGAATGAAATCAAACAGTTGAAAGAGACTATTTCAACTCTTCGAAATGGCATTGAAGATGTTAAAGTTCGTCACGAATCGCCCCTTCAAAAAGTTCAAGCCTCTAGTCAGATCGAGATTCAGTCTTTAAAAAACACTATTTCAGAAATTCGTGTCGAGCTAGAGCAAGCTAAAGCTGAAAAAGACGACGCCGTTCAACGAGCATCTGCTAAATCCCAAAATGAGATCGCACAGCTTAAAAAATCTCTCGGCATCTTGAGGGAAAAATTAGATTTCAATCAATCAAGATCAGAGGACCAAATTCAAAAAGTCATCTCTGAGGGAAATCAAAAGTTGGAGCAGTTGAAAAAAACCATTTCTAATCTGAGACTACAACTAGAGGGTAAAGACTTAGAGAAACAAGATGAGATTGAGAAAGCCGCCTCCCGTTCGAACCAAGAAATAATCCAATTAAAAAATACCTTGGCTGCTGTGAGAGAACGATTTGATCAGGAAAAAATCAAAGTCGAAGATAAAGTCCAGGCTGTAGAGGCAAGATCTGAGAATGAAATTAATAGTCTGCGTGAAACAGTATCAAATTTACGCACTGAGCTTGAAAATATTCAAAATGAGCAGGAGGTTAAGGTACAAACTGCACTTTCAGGCTCTCAAATTGAAATCAATCATTTAAGGTCTTCTTTATCTTCGCTACGCGAAAAACTAGATCGTGAACAAAGTCGTACTGAACAAAAGATTCAGAAAATAACTGCAACCAGCTTGTTGGAAGTTAAGGATTTTAAGAAAACAATCGAAGATTTACGAGGTGAACTTGAAAAAACAGAGTTAGACAAAGCTGAGCTGGAAGGAAAAATCTCTTCACGATATGCACAGGAAATTAAGTCGCTTCAATTGTCACTGGTACAGGCTAGAGAAAAGTGCGAACAATTTATGATCGAAAAGGAAGAGATCGCTCAATCCGTCACTGCTAGATTTCAAAAGGAAATTACCAATTTAAAAACTAACATTGCTCAAACAAGGGAGAGTCTTGATCAAGCTAACATAGAAAAAACGAATGCCGTACAACTTGCTGTTTCAAGGGTCAGCACTGAAAATGATGGATTGCGAAAAACTATTTCAGAATTGCGTGAAAAACTTGAGCAAAGCCAACACAAGATTCAAGACGAAGTTCAACGGTCCTTATCAAAATCTTCGCTTGAACTAAATGCACTTCGTAGTACGGTTGCGTCTTTACGAGATGAACTTGAATTACTCGAGATTACAAAACAAGAGGCGGTGCAAAAAGCTATATCTTCGCAAAGCCACGAACTAAATCATTTCAAAACCATGGTGAGAGCTCTTAGAAATGAAATAGATCAAAAAGGCAGTCTACACCAAGAAAATTTACAAAAAGAAAAGCAACAAAAGACAATGGAGTTTAAACAGTTGCAGGAAACCATAATCGAACTTCGTTCCAAAATCGAAAATGACAACCGAAGACAAAAAAAATAAAACTTTCAAGAACGCTAAATCCAAAAGAACAGAGCGATTTTCCGATATGTTGCTCCAAGTCACTACTGACTTGGCTAAAACTAAAAGCTTAGATGAAGCACTTGAGACTCTAGTAAAAATAACAACCAGCACGATTGGTGCTGAAAGAGGAACTATATTTTTAAATGATGCTTCTACAGGAGAACTTTATTCCCGAATAGCTCAGGGCAATTTTCGTCGTGAAATCCGAATTCTTAACTCAAAAGGAGTAGCCGGTTGGGTTTTTACTAAAAATCAGGGGGTTATTATTCACGACGCCTACAAAGACGAACGTTTTAACAAGGCAGTTGATGTACGCACTGGGTTCAGAACCAAAAGTATTCTTTGTGCACCTCTGAGAACCATAGCAGGCGAAGAAATTGGCGTCTCTCAAATATTAAACAAGATTGACGGCGAATTTGAGCAAGAAGACTTAGATCTCCTGGAGGCCATGACTGAACAGGCAGCCATCGCTATACAAGGAAACATTATAGTTGAACAAATTGAAGCAGCTAGAAAACAGGAACTCGAATTTTTGGATGTTGTCTCACAAGTTTCCTCAGAACTAGAACTCACTCCCCTACTCCAGAAAATCATTACCACAATCTCAACTATGCTAGATTGTGAAAGAGCAACCCTGTTCATTAATGATGAAAAGACTAATGAGCTCTACACTGAAGTGGGTGAAGGTCTTGATGAAAAATCCGTGATTCGTTTCCCCAACCATTTAGGAATCGCCGGTACGGTTTTTACCTCGGGCAAACCCGTTAATATTCCTCATGCGTACGCAGATTTGAGATTCAATCCTAGCTTTGACAAGCAAACCGGATTCTTTACACGCTCCATCCTCTGTATGCCGGTGCTTAATAAAGAAGGAAAAACAATCGGTGTCAGTCAGGTATTAAACAAAAGAGGAGGTTCATTTAATTCAGAAGACGAAAAAAGGCTGGCTGCATTTACTTCTCAAATATCTATGGGTATTGAAAATGCCAAATTGTTTGATGATGTACAAAACCAGAAAAACTATTCTGAAAGTATCCTCTCAAGCATGCATGACGCAGTACTTACGATAGACGAAAATGGAGTCGTTAAAACTTGTAACACTGCTGGATTAAGAATTCTTCAAATACCAATAATCTCAGAAATCCTTGAGCACCCCATTAAAGATATTTTGGGCGACAAGAACGATTGGCTATTGAACAAGCTTGGAAATGTAGAAGAGGATGAGGATTTCCTAGATGCCGAGATTGCGTTGGAGGGCGAAAAGCTTTCTGTAAATGTTTCTCTACTACCCCTACTGGGTCAAAAGAAGGAAAATCTCGGAACTATGCTTATGATTGAGGATATTAGTTCTGAAAAAAGAATGAAATCAACCATGTCTAGGTACATGGACCCAGAACTCGCCGACCAACTTATGAATGCTGGGGACAGCGATGATATAATGGGAGGTAAGCAAAGCGTTGGAACCGTCTTATTTTCCGATGTTAGAAGTTTCACTACCATAACTGAAGAGCTTGGAGCTCAAGGTACTGTTAAACTACTCAATGAGTATTTTACCATTATGGTCGACTGCATTACGGACGAAGGGGGTATGCTTGATAAGTTTATCGGAGATGCAATGATGTGTATTTTCGGCACTCCGGTTCCCCATGATGACGATCCAGATCGTGCCGTGAGAGCGGCCATTCGAATGATGACTGACCTAAAAGTCTTCAACGACAAAAGATCTACCGAAGGTAAAATGCCCATTGATCATGGGATGGGAATCAATACCGATTCTATTGTTTCAGGAAATATAGGCTCTCCGAAAAGAATGGACTACACCGTTATTGGTGACGGGGTCAATCTAGCAGCGAGGATTGAGAGTGCCTGCAAACAGTATGGTGCTCATATACTTATCAGCGAATATACCTATAAAGCAGTTAAGGCAACCTATCGAACGCGCCAAGTTGACTATGTAATTGTTAAAGGAAAGACAGAGCCGGTTGGTGTTTACGAAGTGCTCGACTTTCATGATGATGCAAGCTACCCAAATCTTGTTGAGGCCCTTGGCGTTTTTAATGATGGATATCGCTCTTGGAACGAAGCCAAATGGGATCAGGCCATAAAGTTATTTAAAGATGTAAAAAAAATAAACCCAAACGATAAGGCCGCACAGCTTTATTTGGATCGTTGCGACCATATGAAAAAAAATCCACCTAAAGGTGAATGGGATGGTGTATGGGTAATGACAACCAAGTAAACTCAATATCGTAATGGATGCTAAAGCACACCTAAGCAAAGCGATTGCACTTAACCCTGATTATTCAGAGGCATACTACGAGTTGGGTCTTTTGTTAAAAAAAGATGGAGATCCAGATCAAGCATTGGAGCATTTCCAAAAGGCTGTATCTCTCAGAAACGATTTTGCTGAAGCAGAGTGTGAATTGGCTATTATGCTACAATTCTCCAAGGATTTAGAATCATCCAGAAATCATTTCCTTAATTCCCTTGAAATCAACCCCAACTACGCAAATGCCTACTTTCATTACGGGCTTCTATTAATTGAACTTGAGGATATTGAGGAAGCGAAAAACAATTTTGATAAAGTAACAGAAATTAATCAAAACTATGCACCAGCTTATTTTAATAAAGCAAAGCTCCTAACAAGCCCTGATGATTTTGAGGATGCTAAGAAAAATTACGAGACTGCCATTGATATAGATGAGGGGTATGTTGATGCTCATTATTATCTTGGAAAGTTGTATCTTGGCGGAATCGCAACCGATAAAGAAGGAACAATCATTGATTGTAGGGAAGATGCAAAAGCTGAATTTCATTTTCTAAAGGTTTTAGAAATTGATGATTCACACCCTCGCGCGTATTACAATTTGGCGAAGATAAAATCCGAAGCCGATAAAACTAAGGAAGCAGAAACATTATTAAAAAAGGCAATTTCGCTCGACCCTGAGTACTCGAAGGCACACTTCCTGATTGCTCATGTTTTCGAAGGAACAAAAAGAGCATCCCTAGCCGAAAAACACTTCGAATTATCGATAAAGTTTTTTAAGGAAAACGCAATTGCACACTACAGGCTGGGGGTAATGAAATATCATGATGGTGAATTTGAAAAGTCGCTCACTCATCTCAAAAAGTCGGCAGAAATAAATCCCCAACATGCTGAATCTAACTTCTATATAGCAATGATCTTAAGAAGTGATGAGGATGCATCATTGGCAAAAAAACATTTTTATAAAGCACTAGAATTAAATCCAGAATACTCTTTAGCATATTTTGAATTGGGTAATCATTCCGTGGCAAATGGCGACCTGAATGAAGCTAAATTACATTTTCAAAAAGCATCTGATTTAGATCAAAACTTTGTCCTCGCTTATTTCCATTTAGCAAAAATCCTGACGAATCCTTCAGAATACGATCAGGCGTATCGTAATTATGAAACTGCATTGGAAATTAAGCCTGATCTCTCAGATTGCCATTACTGGTTCGCTAAACTGTTAGCTAGTGGAGAGAAATTAAAAACAGACGGTTCTTTAATAAAAGAACCTGAAATTGATCGAGCGAAAGACCATTTGTCCAAAGCAATTAAGATAAACAAAAAATTTGCGAAAGCATACTTCAAACTAGGTTTATTGCTTGTTCAGGATGGAGAATATATAAATGCGATGAAAAATTTTGAATCAGCAATTACATACAATAAGGATTTTGCTGAGGCTCACTACCAGATTGCTTTACTACTAATGGATGAAAAAGCATCGAAAAAACTTTCTAAGACAAAGCCTAAAAAAGCTAAAAGTTTAAAGTAACCGGTTGCAATCATTCTATTAAGGTGAAGCAAATAGATAATAATGCTATTAAGCACCTTAAACTGTCACTAGAAATAGATTCTGAATATGTTCCTTCATTATTTTTGCTCGCTAAAATTTACATTAATAATGAGCAGTATGAGTTAGCTAAATCGAACTTAGATAAGATTGAGCAAATAGATTGTGAAAACAATGAACTCTTGTTTCTAAATTCCAAGTTAGCTTTTAAAAAAAAGGATTACAAAACAGCTAAGGAGTTTATCGACTCCTGTTTTTCCAAAAAGCATTTTACTAAGGAGGCTCTTCAGCTCGCATTAGATTTAGCAACAATCCTGAAGAGTAATAATGATAAGGTTATGATCCTAGAAAACTGGATCTTACATCATAATCCAGGATACGAAAAGTATCTAGAATTAGCAATGTCTCTAGACCAACCGAATCAATATGAACAAGCCCAATATTATTTCGAGGTAGCAATAGATTTAAAGCCTAAAGATGTAAATACTCTAGTAGAATTTGCTCGATTCCTTTATTTCGCCAAGAAGGAATGCAAAGATGGTTCTATTATATCAAAAGCGGATTTAGCAAAAGCGAAGGATATCCTTTTAGAAGTTCTTAGCATCAAGAAAGACATGAGCGAAGCTCTCTGTCTATTGGGAGAAATTCATTTCCATGAAGGGAATTTTACTAAATCGAAGGAATACCTCAACGCATGTTACGCAAAAAACTACAATAAAAGTAGTTATCTTTTGAAATTGGCCGAGATCGCAAAAATCTCATCGCAACCTGAGAGTCAGGAAAAGTTTCTACTGGAAGCAACTTTAGATTCAGAAACTCGATCCAACGCACTAGCTGAGCTGTTCAAATTAAAGCTTCAAAATAACGATAAAAAAGAAGCATTATCAATCGGGTTCAACGCGATAAAATCCTTACGGAGATTTATTAGGAATGACAGAAAGGAATTAGACTATCATTTGAAAGCCAATAATTTTATTGAATCAAAGCGAATTACCGTAGACTTAAGATCTACATATGAAGTACTATCTGAAATCTATTTTCAATGTTCTGACCTTGTGAAATCAAGGAAGTCTAAAACTCAATGCATAGATTTATCTCTTGATTTTAACCCACTCAATGTCAGAGCGAATTTTCAAAAAGGAATTCTCGTAAAAAAAGATAATTCAACCGAGTCCATTACTTACTTCAAAACCTGTATTGAGAATGATTGGAGTCATTGGCATGCAAGATGGGAATATGTGAAAGCACTAGAAAAAGAAATATCGGAAGAAGAATTAATATCCCACTTGAATACTATCCTAGAATGCAATCCTAATCATGATGAAGCGAAGTCCTACCTAGGAAGACTGGCTTCTTCTAATTCGAGATGAAAACAAAGGAAGTGAAACAACATACAGTCCGCCAAGTGTGAGTAGAAAAATACATGTCTCTCGCAAAAGAACTGAAACTGAAATACATACGCTAATAAGAATTATAACTCGCCTAGTTTTCGATAAATTAAACTTAATTGATTTCAAACTTGGAGTAGGAATAGTAGAAATCATCAAAACTGAAATCAACAAAGTCCAAGCAAGGACACTTAAAGTTAAGAGCTCAGTACCTATTGTGAATCCAAATCTCTGGCTAAGTATATTGAGCCCTAGAGGCATAAGTAGCAGATAAGCACCGGCAGGTGCAGGTACGCCGTAAAAAAAGGTCCCTTTATTTTGAAAGTCACTCTTCTTTTGGATACTTACATTAAAACGAGCGAGTCGAAAAATATTACAGACAGCAAAAGTTAAAAAAGGCACCCAAAGCCAACCTCGACTATTCGTGGTAAGTTGCTCCCCTCCCATCTCGATCAGCCAAAGATAGACAATTAAGGAAGGTGCAACTCCAAAAGTCACAGCATCAGATAGACTATCTAATTGTGCACCAAAGTTCGATGATGCATCCAAAAGCCTTGCAAGAAGCCCATCTAGCCCATCAAGACAACAGGATATCAATACTGCGACAATTGCCATCTGGTAATTTCCTTCAATACTTAGGCGAATGGCTGTAAGACCTGAACAAATACTTATAGTTGTAAAAATATTAGGAAGAAGTTTTACAACTGTATTTATATTGTTATTACTCACGATGTTGTAGTCATGCAAATTGTAAGGATTCAAATATTACATATATTGATTTTTTCATCAACATGGTTTTGTTCATGCAAACAATGGGATCCTGATAAACAATATGAGAATGATATTATTCTAAAGAGACAAGCTTTGGTTCTACAAGAAGAGCAATCCAACACTGCTAAACAAATAGAAATTAAAAATTTCGTGGATTACCTCGGTAAGCTTACCGCCAAAGACGGTGAATTTCTTACTTGGTCTAATACGCAAGTAATACCATTCAAAATTACTGCAGTTGCTACCCTGAATCAAGAAACTTGGGAAACTCGGGAGTACGACTTTGAAAGCCTAATTAATGCTCGCTACGGTTACCAAAGTGAAATTTCAAAATTTTATGCAACAAATAGGTTTCCCGAAAGCATGAGCATAATTACTAATGGTAAACGCATTATAAGTCCAATCATCAATTAATTTTATCTTTTTCCATAGTTAGGATTACCTTTTGGAGTGAGCCTTCTCTTACCAAAGCGGGTGTAATTTGTATAAGTTTCCAACCCTTTAACGATTCATTATTCAAAACTTCCTCTATCATTTTACTCATTTTTGTAGAGGTATCATCGCCTTTCACCTTTAAACCAGGGACCTTTACGACAATAGACTGATAAACTACTGGCATCTAAAAAATTAGGTGTCCTCAGTGGGAGAGTAGTATTTTGAATAGTACTTATACCTATAATAACCATAACCATAGTATCCCGAATAATAATAACCTGTGGCTTTCTTGGATGGTAAATCATTAAGTATAACCCCTAAAATATTTGCTCCCGTGGCTTTAAGGTCTCCAATGAGCCTTTTAACAACTTGCCTAGATACTTTTCCATATCTTGTTACGAAAAGGACTTCGTCAGTCTTACGAGCTAACGCAATCGAGTCGGGAAATAAACCAGCGGGGGGACTATCAAAAATAACCACATCAGCCAGCTTTTTGAGGCAGGTAAGTAAAAGCTCAAATTCTTTTTTCTCGATAATTTCGGTAGCTGCTCTTGTTTTACCTCCAGAAGGTAATAAAAAAAGATTAGGATGTATACTGCACAATACTTTTTTAAGTTTATCCGTAACCTCTTCCTCTGTAGCATTCGGGGTATTCAATATTGTCATAACCCCTTCATCATTGCTTTCATCACAAAAGTTATGGAGACCAGGTCTCCTTAAATCAAAGTCAATAAGAATAGTTTTGCTTCCGTGATTGGCACAAGTGTGTGCAAAATTTGCCGATATTAAGCTTTTACCTTCACTCGGAATTGCGGAGGTTACTAGAATCGATTTTGAACCTGTGACATGCGAGTTCATCTGTATCTTCCCGTACATAGATCTAAACGATTCCGTGAGGCTATCATCCAAATCATCTCCTACGATTTTTGGGCGGCGCAACTCGTCAATCTCAGAAATCTTTTGAATACCAGTTAGTAAATCCTCCCCAACAAATGTCTCAATATCCCAGGGTGATTTAATCCGATTATCTATCACTTCAAGAGCTATTGGTATTACAAGGAAAATTCCAACGAAAATTAGCACGCCTTGTTGTTTTATTTTGTTATAATCCGGGCTATATGGACTTCCTGGTGTGAATGCCAACTGATCTTTTTGTAAGGGGTCATCTTGTTCAGAAGGTAGGGCTGCCTCAATCCGAACATCATCTAAACGTTTTCTAATTATATCAGTACTTGAACGAACGACAGCGAGTGTCCTTTCTGCTTTTGATATTGCTTCCTCAATATGGCCAAGTCTCCTTGATTCGGTCTGCACTTTGTCCATGGCACCCATGAACTCCCGTTCCTGAGCATCCAATTGTATGTGTCGATCACGCAAGTCTTCAATAGCCAAAGTTACTTCTTTTCTAAGCAATTCTTGCACTTCTTGGACCTGCCGGGCGTTCTCAATCATTTTCGGATGATTAGGGCCATACCCTGTGCCAGTTTCGACATAGGTCTTTCTCTGTAATTCATGCTCAAGCAATTCTTGTCTTAAAGAAGGAATGCTTCCAAAGCCTTCAATTACATCAATTTCAAAATACTGCTTGATCTGAGCTATGTTCGATTCAACATCAACACCTGTATTGGTTGAATCTATTGAAGATTCTTTATTCGAGGAAATACGTTTTCGAATATCGAGAATTTGCCTTAGGATTGAATTTATCTGAATTTGATCGAGTTTTGATGCTGTAATCTTAGCTTGAAATTGGCTTTTCTTGGAGGAATTAATCTTCTTTGCATCTTCTATGAAGGGAATGTCATTCGATTCTTTTATGTCTGATATTTCTTTGAGAATCCTGTCCTCCTCCATCAAACTCTTATCCAAAAGTAGCTCAAGGATACCTTTTGCAGTTTGAACCTGCTCAGTCTTTTTAATACTGTTTAATTTGTCGTATTCCTTTTGAACAAGATCAGCAATGATCATAGCTCCCTTACCAGTACGGCTTTGTGAATTTATTTTAAATCTAGGTCTTCCTTCAGAAGGCGAAGATACTGAAACATTATAGGTTACAATGTTCTGAATCTTCATCGGAGTTCCATCGCTTAAATAAGGTGCAAGCAATTCTGTTTTGTAATCAGAATTTTCATTAATTCTAGCGATCACATTCATTCTCAATTCTTGACTGTTCAAACCGTCTAGATGCTTGGATATTAACCCGTTCACTTGTTGATCCCGATCAACTTTTTGTAAGTTAAGGATTTTAGGAGGTGGTATTAAAACAAAAGATGAACTGCTTTGATACATCTCTGGAACCTGTAACTCTTTGTAAACATAGGCCAATGAAAAAGGTAAGGCTAGGGTAACGGCAAGTAACCATCTATCCCGTAAGATAAGTAAAAACTCACTGACAGTTTTATTTTTCTTGGACTTAGGCGAATAGTCTCCGTAATTAGAATTTTCCTCAAGATCCACTAGAAGAGCCTTTCTGGTACATTAATTTGATCTTCTGGGTAGATCCAGAACTTGTCGTTTCGATTTTGCATGGAGCCTCTTGAAAGCGATTCAACATCAACCTCAAATGTCTTTGGTTCTGCTTTTCCGCCTTGAGAATAATAGGTTCTAGTTACGAATACTTTATTTTTTCTGGCTATATCAGTAAACCCACCAGACATTGAAATAAGTTCAACTATATTCATTGCTTCAACCTCAGGAGGAAGTGCAAAAGGACCTTTCTTATTCACAGCACCAGATAAATAAACAAAGCGTTTTGAATATTCTGTTATCGAAACATTGACAATAGGATTCAGAAAAATTCCCTTCAATATATACTCCTCCTTGATTAAGGATTCTAATCTCTTAGCAGAAAGATTTATAGCCTTAAAGTCGCCCACATAAGATAAACGAATAACCCCGTCATTTGGCACTGTCTGCCGAATACTACAATCTGGCTCTTTTATAATAGATATGCTTAACTTATCTCCAGGTCTAATCCGATATCCGTTTTCTTCTTTAAGAGTAGCAGAAGTAGCCTGTATTAACTTTTGGCCTTGAAGAAAGCAAGAAAACGAAAGGAGGGAGATGATAAGGAACCACTTCATAAAGGTTAAAATCTTCCAGATGCATAAATTTCTAATGTATGCCTGTCATAATTCTCATCCTTGTTATTAATTAAAGAAAAGTTGTAAGCAGAGCCGACCATGATTGTGTCGCTCCAATTATAATCTACACCAATACCTAATCCTATTTGATCGAGTTCTGATGTATCGCCATTGGTCAAAGTATAATCAATAATCGAATAGTTAGTGCTCGCAAAGCCTCTGAATCTATCGGTGAGCTTGTGATTTACGCGTACTCCAAGGTTTGTGCTAAATGTAGAACTTCCTTGGGCCGAGGGTGAAAATTGTCTGTTAATAAAGTAAGATGTTGAGGTTTTAGAATTATGTGTCCAACTAAGATCAAGTGAAGAAACAAGGTTATCAGAAGTGCCCAGATTAGCACTATCATAATCAATCCAAGAGTAACCCAAGCTCATTTTTCCCGAAAGTTTGGAAGAATACTCACCATTCAATCCAACACTGATCGCATGGCTATGTGAATCTGCCGCATTTGTAGAAGAATCATCCGAGATGGAAAGTGTACTCGTGTAATCTGTAAATATGTCTAGTTTATCTGAGTATATATAAAATGCCCTTAATGATAATGGTAAGGTAGTTAAATCATTGTAGGAATTTCTAACAGCACCGCTTTGGAAATCCTTAAATGAAAAGCTAGTTCCTGCACCAACTCCAAACTTTGCACTGTGGTTATAGCGAACATTCAAATTAGTCGTGAAATATGTATAAGAGACTAAATCCTGCTCCACGATACTGGTGTCTACATGTTGTCCAAGATCAAAAGTAGCATCAAATCTAATTTTAGCGTTAGTTGATAATCTCTTCTTCAAAGACTCATCAAAATCTAAACTCAAAGTTGTTACCGGTACGACATAACTTTTATCTGAGTTTTTAATATATCTAGTCAAAGAAACTCCAGCGGAACCTGAAATGTTGAGCAGGTAAATCTTTTTAGAGAAATGAAGAGACGGAGAAAAGTTTATGATGAAATCATCTTTACTTTCAATCTCATTATTCGAAGGTGCAGATCCAACCGCACTTTGATAAACTGCATCAGAAACTCCATATAAGTTTGAATCATAAGTTAGAC
>MDSZ01037151.1_pt1 | contig 12786 bp, 10 predicted proteins | sample 811201 | NCBI WGS metagenome assembly MDSZ01 (sample SAMN05326647, study PRJNA326480) | marine metagenome | isolation source: seawater | place: Indian Ocean: North | collected 2010
CACTAAAAAAATCTTCAAAAATATCTGAGAAAGATGAACTATCAAAACCACCAAAGCCTTGAAATCCACCTCCACCTCCACTACCTTCAAAAGCTGCATGACCAAATTGATCATAGTTTGCTTTTCTTTTTTCATCAGAAAGTATGTGATAGGCTTCACTTGCTTCTTTAAACTTTTCCTCAGAAACTTTATCGCCTTTATTTTTATCTGGGTGGTATTTTAATGCTAATTTTCTATAAGCTTTTTTGATATCATCTTTTGAAGCTCCTTTAGGAACACCTAAGACATCATAACAATCTCTTTTAGCCACAGGACGTCTCCTTATTTTTAAACTTAGGCGCTTTTTTCTTTATCTTCTTCTTTTACGTCTTCAAAATCTGCATCGACAACATTATCTTTTTCATTAGATTTAGGATTTTTTGGCCCATCATCACCTTTATTATTATCATTTGGTTTTTGCTGACTTTTGTATACTGCTTCACCTAATTTCATAGATACTTGAATTAAATTCTGTGTTTTTTTCTTAATATCTTCGATGTCTGATCCTTCTAATGATTTTTTTAGATCAGAAATTCCATTCTCTATTGCTTTTTTTTCCTCAGCTGAAATTTTTTCACCATGTTCTTTTAAACTTTTTTCTGTTGAAAAAACAAGACTGTCAGCTTGGTTTCTCGCATCAACAGTTTCCCTTTTCTTTTTATCTGCCTCTTTATTAGCTTCAGCGTCTTTAACCATTTTCTGAATTTCTTCTTCAGATAAACCGCCAGAAGCTTGGATTTGAATCTTTTGTTCTTTACCTGTTCCTTTGTCTTTTGCAGATACACTAACTATTCCATTAGCATCAATATCAAATGTAACCTCAATTTGTGGAGTTCCTCTTGGTGCTGGAGGTATCCCTACCAATTCAAAGTTTCCTAAAATTTTATTATCAGCAGCCATCTCTCTTTCTCCTTGAAGAACTCTAATAGAAACTGCTGGTTGATTGTCCTCAGCTGTAGAAAATACTTGGCTTTTTTTAGTAGGTATTGTCGTATTTTTTTCGATTAATTTTGTAGACACCCCACCGAGAGTTTCAATTCCTAAAGAAAGAGGAGTTACATCTAAAAGCAGAACGTCTTTTACATCCCCTTGCAAGACACCACCTTGAATTGCAGCGCCCATTGCAACTACTTCATCTGGATTAACGCTTTTATTTGGCTCTTTACCAAAAAAAGTTTTTACAGTCTCAATTATTTTAGGCATTCTGGTCATTCCTCCTACTAGAACAACTTCGTTTATTTCCGCTGCAGAAAATCCTGAGTCCTTTAAAGCTGTTTTACAAGGCTCCAAAGTTCTATCAACTAAAGTTTGAACTAAAGCTTCTAGTTTAGCTCTTGTAAATTTTAAATTTAAATGTTTTGGGCCAGATTTATCTGCAGTAATAAATGGCAAATTAATCTCAGTTTGAGCTGCAGAAGAAAGTTCGATTTTTGCTTTTTCTGCTGCCTCTTTTAATCTTTGAAGAGCAAGTTTATCAGTTTTTAAATCAATACCATTGTCTTTTTTGAATTCTGATGCAAGATACTCAACTATTGTATCATCGAAATCCTCGCCACCTAAAAAAGTATCTCCATTAGTTGATTTGACTTCAAATACACCGTCACCAATTTCTAAAATCGAGATATCAAATGTTCCACCACCTAAATCATATACAGCAATCTTTTTTCCACCTTTTTTATCCAAACCATAAGCTAAGGAAGCTGCTGTTGGTTCATTAATTATTCTTAAAACTTCAAGTCCAGCAATCTTACCTGCATCTTTCGTTGCTTGTCTTTGTGAGTCATTAAAATAAGCAGGTACAGTAATTACAGCTTTTGTAACTTCTTGGCCAAGATATTTTTCTGCAGTTTCTTTCATCTTTTGTAAAACAAAAGCGGAAATTTGAGCAGGGGAATACTTTTTACTTTTACCTTCAACCCAGGCATCGCCATTATCTGATTTAACAATTTTGTAGGGAACTTTTGAAATATCTTTTTGTACTGAGGGTCCATCAAATTTTCTACCAATTAATCTCTTTACAGCAAATATAGTGTCACCCGCATTAGTAACCGCTTGTCTTTTAGCAGGTTGACCAACTAATTTTTCCTCATTTTCTAAAAAAGCTACAACTGATGGGGTAGTTCTAGCCCCCTCTGTATTTTCTAATACTTTAGCCTGTGAGCCATCCATAATAGCTACACATGAATTTGTGGTTCCTAAATCAATTCCAATTACTTTGCTCATTACATTGCATCCTTTAGTTAACTTTTATATGGGTGTTTTTTCTTCTTCTACAAGGTTAATTTTCATTTTTTTTCACTTTTTTCCTCGTCTTTTTGCTTATTTTTCTTCGCTACAGCCACTAAAGCCGGTCTTAATAATCTGTCGCCCAACATGTAACCAGCTTGAATTTCTTGAATAATTGTCCCCGCTTCAGAGTTATTATCCTCTATTTCAGTCATTGCCTGATGGAGATTTGGGTCAAATTTTTTTCCCTGAGCATCAATTTTTTTGATATTATTTTTTTCAAAAATAGATACTAAATCTTTTTCGATAATACTTATATTTTCTAAAAATTTATCTAGGTCTTTATTATTTTTTAAAGTATCATTATTTTTTATTGCAACTTTAGCTCTTTGTAAATTATCTAGTATTGCTAAACTTTCTTTTGCAAAATTAAACGAACCAAACTCAAAGGCATCTTTTACTTCTTTTTCAAATCTCCGCCTTTGATTTTCAATTTCTGCTAAAGATCTTAATAATTTTTCCTCAGTTTCTTTAAGCTTTTCATCAACTGTTAGTTCTTTTTTTTCTTTTTCTTTTTCAGCATTTTCATTTTGAACTTTATCATTTTCTGCTGATCCAGATTCATCGTTTTTTTTATCATTTTCTTGCATTTGAATGCTATATAGTAAATATTTATAAAATTACTAGATGAAATGATAAAAAAAATATTGATCGGAACCCATAATAAAGGAAAATTCAAGGAAATCGCGCATTTACTTCCAAAAAAGTATAAAAAAATTTCTCCCTTTTTATTAAAAATTTCTAGTCCAAAGGAAACTGGGAAATCCTTTAAAGAAAACTCAAATTTAAAGGCCAATTTTTTTTCAAAATTTGTAGACTATCCAGTCATCTCAGATGACTCAGGTTTATGTATAAAATATTTAAAAAATCAACCAGGAATCTACTCAGCAAGATTGGCTAAAAAAAAGGGAGGTTTTTTGAATGCTATGAAATTTATTTTAAAGAAAATGAAGTTTGAAAAAAACAGATCAGCTACTTTTATTTGTAGCCTCTCATTTAAAATCAAGAGAAGAAAAATTATTAATGTAGAAGGTAAAATTAATGGAAAAATTTCACATAAAATTTTAGGAAAAAAAGGTTTTGGATATGATCCAATTTTCATACCTAAAAATCATAAGCTTACATTCGGTGAGATGCCAAAGTTAAAAAAAATGCGTATCGACCACAGATTTATTGCTTTTAAAAAACTTAGAAAAAAAGTCAAAATTTGATAAATTTGTTTTTATCAGTTTTATATATTTTTAAATCTTGAATTACTTTCCTATCTTTAAAGCTAAAAGTTCCAATTTTACCTTTTATCTTATTTTTAAATAAAAAATCATTTATAGAAGCTATTTTTCCTTTTTTTTTCCAAGCATAGTAGATTAAACCTAAAGCATCGTAAGTTAATATTGTTATTTCATTTGGATATGTTTGAAATTTTTGAAAATAATTTTTATTATATTTTTTAAATTCTTTATAATCTATCGACGGATAAAATAAATTTCTAATTGTATTTTCATAAAAAATACTTTCATCAAACCACTGATTAACAGTCGTAAATAATACTTTATCTTGATTCACATCCGTATAAACAAGCGAAGTTAACACACTTTTGAGACTACTGCCAAAATCAATTATTATAACTGAGTCAAAATTTACTTCACCTAAAGTATATAATTGATCAAGTTTTCCGAGTTCTCTAATTGACTGCTCGTCTTCTTTATCTTCAAACAATTTTTTTCTTAACTCTAAATTCTTTTTTCTTTGAGAATAATTAGTTAAAATTTCAATCTCTCCCGTTAATACTTCAGGATTTGGATTATAGTTAAAAGTTCTATAATTTTCTAAATTCATCTTTTTTAACTTCTGATTGATTAAACCCTCATACTGATTTTTAGGAAACATAATTACTGTTTTATTTTTTTTTTGTTTTTTTATAAAATTAATTAAGGATGTTAGTTGAGACTCAAGACTTACTCCTACGCTAATTATATTATCTTTAAATTCTGGAGTAATATTTGAAGGCGAGATAAAGATAATATCTTTATATTTTTTAGCTTCTTCAAAGTCATCAAAGTTTAAAGGACCAATAATTATCTTAACATCTTGTGATTTTAAATCTTGGATTGCAGTGTTAAGTTTTTCTTTATCATTATAACCTGTGTCTCGAGGAATGATAAAAACGTTTTCATCATCTATTTCACTCAGCGCTAATTGCAATGAGTACATAAGCGAGTTACCTAATTCTTTATATTCTCCACTTAAGGGCGCCAATAAACCAATCTTTAGATCTTTATCATTCTCATTTGAGAGCAAATTAGAATTAAAAAAAATAAGTAAATAAGATATGATGATTATAATTTTTTTCATTAAATGCATATATCTAAAAATATTTTATATATTGTTTCGACTCCCATAGGAAATCTTGATGATATAACATTAAGAGCTATAGATGTATTAAAAAAATCAGATATCATTTTATGTGAAGATACAAGGCGATCCCTAAAATTGCTTAATCATTTTAAGATTAAAAAAAAATTAATTTCATATCACAAGTTCAACGAAAAAAAACAAATTGAAAGAATACTAAAACACATTAATGAGGGCAAAATTTTGTCACTCATTTCAGATGCTGGTACCCCTTTATTATCAGATCCTGGGAAAATTTTAATTAATGAATGCATTAAAAGAGATATAAAACTTATTCCGATTCCAGGTGTTTCCTCAATAACAACTGCAATGAGTATTTCAGGTTTTAATGATCAGTTTTTATTCTATGGATTTTTACCAAAAAAAGAAAATGAGATAAATAAAATATTATTAAATTTATCTTCATATGAATTTACACAAATATTTTTTATTCCTGCTGTAAAGTTAAATTTTTATTTAGAAATATTTAAAAGACATTATAAGAATAGAAAAATTTTAATTGCTAAAGAAATGACAAAAATCCATGAAGCGTTTTACAGAGAGGATATTATTAAATTATCAAAGCTCAAAATTACTGATAAAGGAGAGTTAACGGTTATTTTATCGGAAGAAATTAAAAAAAAAGAACAATTTAACGAAAATAAAATTATTAACAAAGCAAAGATATTTTTAAAAAGATATAGCTTAAAAGATACTGTAGATTTGATATTAGAGACAGAAAAAATTAGTAGAAAAAAAGTTTATAAAATATGCCTTAGGATAAAAAATGAAAAAAATTAGTTTACTTTTATTTTTGTTATTCACTGCCTGTTCGTCAGTGACTAAATTTGGCGCAGGAGTGGACATAACTTTTGACCCGAGAACTATTGGAATGCAAATAGATGACACAATTATGCAAAAAAATTTATCTGCTAGATTAGCATTATTAGATAAAAAATATTTTTTGTCAGTCCAATCCAAAGTTTTAGATGGGAGAATTTTTTTATCGGGTAAAGTTGAAGAACCTGAGGAAAAAATTAAGATTACTAAAATGGCTTGGGAAACTAAGGGGGGAAGATCAGTAAAAAATGCAATAACAATAAAAGGTCAAAATAATTTTAAAACAACAGCAAAAGATATTTTAATTACTACCCAACTAAGATCAGCTTTAATTTTTAATAAAAAAACTAAAGCAAGAAATTATACACTTGAGACTATAAATAAAAATATTTATATTTTTGGTATTGCAATGGATCAATTAGAAAAAAAAGAAGTAATAAATGAAGCAAATAAAATTTACGATGTTCAAAATGTTTATCCATCAATTTATTTAGCTACAGAACTTAGTCGAAGTAAACTTTAGTTTGAATAATCAATTACGTCTGAAGAATAAGCTGCAATAGATGCTAAATTTAAAATTTCGGAGGTACTCGCTCTTAATGGCGCTACTTCAATTGGAGAACCCAAACCAATTAAGAGTGGGCCTATCAATTTTCCTCCACCAAAAACTTTCATTAACTTAGTAGAAATAGCAGCACTGTGAAGAGCAGGCATAATTAAAATGTTGGCGTTACCAACAATTTTTGAAAATGGATAAATTTCCCGATAAGTAGGATTTAGGGCCACGTCTGGTTGCATTTCACCATCAAAATCAAAATCTACATTTTCTTTTTTCAACATTTCAATTGCATCTCTTACATGTTTAGTATTTTTCGAAATTGGTTTTCCAAAAGTTGAGTGAGATAAAAAAGCTACTTTTGGATCAAATCCAAACAATCTTGCAACACGAACACAAGACTTTGAAACTTTAACCAATCTTTCAGGTGTAGGAAAGTCTTGAACGTTTGTATCAGCAACTAATATAGTTTTCCCTTTAAGTGTAATCATAGTCATACCAAAAATTTCTTCACCAGGTCTTGGATCTGTCACCTTCTTTAATTTTTCAATAGACGCTGCGTAATGTCTTATATTACCCGTAACCATAGCATCTGCGTCTTTGCATGCTATCATCGACGCTCCCCAAGCTATTCTTTCATTTCTTACTAATCTATCAACATCTCGTTCTAATTGTCCCTCTCTTTGAAGTTTTTTATATAAATGTTTTACATATTTTTCTCTTTTTTCTTTATCAGTGGAATTTACAATTTTAATTTTATAATTTTCATCTAAACCTATATTTTTAAGTTGTTCTTTTATTCTTTTTTCATTTCCAATCAAAATCGGAGAACCTAATTTATTTCTACCAAATTCAATTGCAGCCTTAAGCATATTTTCATCCTCACCCTCTGCAAAAATTACTCTTTTTGGATTTTTTCTTACTTTAGCGTTTATGCCTTGCATTAATGACATGGTTGGATCCAACCTGTTTGTCAATTGGTCTTTATAAGCCTCAAGGTCTTTTATATTTTTCCTTGCAACACCGCTTTTCATTGCAGCCTCTGCAACAGCAGATGGAATAACGCTTATTAATCTAGGATCAAAAGTTGAGGGAATAATATAATCTTTTCCATATCTAGGTCTATCTCCACCGTATGCTGAAACGACTTCATCAGGAACATTTTCTCTAGCTAGTAATGCAATTGCTTTTGCTGCAGCAACTTTCATTTCTTCATTGATTTCTTTTGCTCTGACGTCTAGAGCGCCTCTGAATATATAAGGGAACCCAATCAAATTATTTACTTGATTAGGATAATCTGATCTACCAGTTGCAATAATTGCATCACTTCTTACTTCTTGGATTAACTCAGGTTTAATTTCTGGGTCTGGATTAGCGCAAGCAAAAATAATAGGATTTTTTGCCATTGATTTTACCATTTCTTTTGAAACGACATCTTTAGCAGATAATCCCAGAAACACATCGGCACCTTTTATTGCTTCACTTAATGATCTTAGTTTCGTTTCAATAGCATAAGCTGATTTAAATTGATCAATATTTTTTCTGCCTTTATAAATCACTCCTTTGCTGTCGCACATAATAATATTCTTATTTTTAACACCTGAACTTTTAAATAAATTTGCACATGCTTGAGCAGAAGCTCCTGCGCCATTAACCACAACTTTGACATCTTCAATTTTTTTTTTTGATATGTCTAAAGCATTTATTAATGCTGCAGTTGTGATAATCGCTGTTCCATGTTGATCGTCATGAAAAACTGGAATATCTAAAAGTTCTTTTAGTTTTTGTTCAATTATAAAACAACCTGGTGCGGCTATATCTTCAAGATTTATTCCACCAAAAGTCCCACCTATATTTTTAATTGTCTCAATTATTGAGTTGGTGTCATTACTATTTATCTCAATATCTATAGAGTCTATATCTGCAAATCTTTTGAATAAAACAGATTTGCCCTCCATAACAGGCTTAGAGGCTAGGGCGCCTAAATTTCCTAAACCAAGGATTGCAGATCCATTACTTATTACAGCTACTAAATTTCCTTTACTAGTATAGTCATAAGCTAAATCTGGATTTTTAGCTATTTCTTTAACTGGAGCAGCAACTCCTGGTGAGTAAGCCAAAGACAAATCCCTTTTTGTGGTCAGAGGCTTGCTTGAATTAATCTCAATTTTGCCTGACTTCCCTTTTATATGGAAATCAAGTGCTTCTTTATCTGTATAATGGTCAATTTCTGTTTTCTTTGGCATTTATTAATATGAGTATGTAATATAAAGAAATCTAATTCACTATAAATTTATGGCTTAATTTAGATCATTTATGAACCTACTTTCATCAGCATCAATCTTTGGTTTTTATACGTTATTAAGCAGAATTTTAGGTTACATAAGAGATATTTTAATAGCTATTTTTTTAGGAGCATCAATATTTGCTGACGCTTTTTTTGTTGCTTTTAGATTACCTAATACTTTTAGGCGTCTTTTTGCAGAGGGCACATTTAATGCAGCTTTTATACCAAGCTATACTTCAGCCAAAATAGAAAACAAAAACAAGGGAAAAAAATTTGCAGACGATGTCTTAGGTTTACTGACTTTAATTCTTATTTCTTTAGTGACACTAGCTGAAATTTTTACACCTTATTTAGTTTATATCATTGCCCCAGGCTTTTTAGTTGACGATATTAAGTTTAATTTAGCAGTGGAGTTGACAAGGATAACTTTCCCCTTTTTATTATTTGTGAGTCTTTCATCTTTTTTTTCAGGTATTTTAAATTCTAATAATAAATTTGCTGCAGCAGCTGCAGCTCCAATTATTTTAAACATCATTTTAATTCTTAGTATTTTATTTTCATATAATCAGAATATTAATATTGCAAAACAACTTTCATACGGCGTCACTGTGGCAGGCATAATACAATTGATTTTTCTAATTTATGTTACTTTTGAATTTTATAAACCAAGTTTAAATTTTAATCTTAAAGTATCTGGTAAAGTAAAATTTTTTTTTAAAAAGCTTCTTCCAAGCATTTTTTCATCAGGGGTAATGCAAATAAATATTTTAGTCGGTACTATTATTGCCTCCTTTCAATCTGGAGCTGTTTCATATTTATATTATGCAGATAGAGTTTATCAAATTAGCTTAGCTATCGCAGGTATAGCTGTAGGTGTTGTGTCATTACCCGTTCTATCAAAAGCATTTAAAACAAAGAATCTAGCAAAAATTATGAATATTCAAAATAAGTCTATTCTATTATCTTTGTTGATATCAATTCCAGCAAGTTTTGGTTTGATAATTGCATCAGAAGAAATAATTAACGGATTATTTGGTTATGGTTCATTTACTAAGAATGATGTAAAAATCACATCTTATGCACTAATGTTTTTTGGATATGGAGTTGTAGCTTTCGCTCTAGTAAAAATACTATCCAACTTTTTTTTTGCAAGAGATAATACAAAAACACCATTTTATATTTCTTCGATTATTGTTTTTTTAAATGTTTTAATAAGTTTAAGTTTTTTTAAAACTTTTGGGTTTTTAATAATACCTATATCTACATCTATTTCTACATGGATTGGAGTTATAATTTTTTTATATTTACTAAAAAAAAATAATTTTCTAGTTATACAAAAAAAATTATTTTTCGATATTTTTAAAATAATTATTTCAACATTTATTATGTCTATTATGCTAATATTAGCATTAGAAGAATATTCCAGATATCTTGAATATACATATACTTATAAATCAATTTATTTGTTAACTATTATAGGTTTCGCGGTGAGTGTTTATTTGTTATCTTGTTACTTACTTGGTTTATTAAAATTTAAAAATTATAAAACAAATTAAATGGCGGAAAAAAAATTAGTATTTTCTGGAGTTCAACCAACAGGAAACTTGCATTTAGGTAATTATTTAGGTGCTTTAAAAAATTTTGTATCTCTTCAAAAAGAAATGAACTGTATTTATTGTGTTGTAGACTTACATGCAATCACGGTTTTTCAAAAACCAGAATTGCTTCAAAAAAATGTGATGGAAACTGTAGCTAGTTTTTTAGCAACAGGACTTAACCCTGATAAAAGTATTATATTCAATCAATCTTCTGTTTCTGGTCACACAGAATTAGCATGGATTTTAAATTGTGTTTCGAGAATTGGCTGGCTTAATCGTATGACGCAATTCAAAGATAAAGCTGGCGTTGACAAGGAAAAAGCTAGTGTTGGTTTATATATTTATCCAAATTTAATGGCTGCAGATATTTTACTTTATAAAGCTACTCACGTACCAGTTGGAGCAGATCAAAAACAACATTTAGAATTATCCAGAGATATTGCGCAAAAATTTAATAATGATTTTAATTGTAAAGGTTTTTTTCCTTTACCCGAACCTTTAATTGCAAAAAATATTTCTAGAGTGATGAGTCTCAGAGACGGAACAAAAAAAATGAGTAAATCTGAAGAGTCCGATTATTCAAGAATTAATTTAAAAGATAGTGCTGATGAAATTAACAAAAAAATAAAAAAAGCTAAATCTGATTCAGAACAAATACCAGATAATATAAAATCTTTAGAAAAAAAACCAGAGGCTTTAAATTTAATAAATATTTTCTCAGACGTTTCCAAAATAAGTTTAGACAAGGTATTGAATGAAATGTCCGGAAAAGAATATTCTTTTTTAAAAAAAAGATTAGCAGATCTTTTAATAAGTGAGATAACACCTGTTGGAAAAGAAATTACAAAACTTTTAGGAGATAAGGCTTATCTCGAGCAGATTTTGAAAAAAGGTAAGCAAAAAGCTAATATAATTGCTGAGGAAAACCTTAAAAATATACGTGAAAAAGTTGGACTGTTATAATATAAATTTCTAATGATACAAACAGAAACAACACCAAATCCTAATTCACTGAAATTTCTCTCAGAGAAAACAATCTCTGCGATTGGCACAGAAGAATTTCAAAAAGGCAAATCGACTAATTTATCTAACGATTTTATCAAAAGTCTTTTAGAATTTAAGGGTGTTGAACTTGTTCTTTTATCTAAAAATTTTTTATCAGTAAAGAAAACAGATAGCGTTTCCTGGAATGAGCTTAAACCCATGATTATTTCTCATTTAAATCACTATTTTGAAAATAATAGTGAACCAATTTTAAATGATAAAAAAGAACCAATCAATAAAGATAATGAAGATGAAACTGTAAGTAAGATTATAGAAGTTTTAGATACCAAAATAAGACCAGCAGTCGCAAGAGATGGTGGTGATATTAAATTTAAATCATTTGAAAATGGAGTTGTAAAGGTTGAATTACAAGGCAGTTGCTCTGGCTGTCCTAGTTCATTAATGACACTAAAACAAGGTGTTCAAAATCTTTTAAAACATTATGTTAAAGAGGTAAACTCAGTAGAAGCAAACTAAGGTATGAAAAAAAAATTAAGTTATAGAGATAAGTTACTAGAGTTAGCATATATTTATAATGTTAAAGAGATACAAGAATATACTAAGAGAAGAAAAAATCTTACAACTGGTCAAATTGAATTAATCTTAAAAAAAAATAAGATAATTATTCCAAAAGAATTCAAAACTAGTTTTTTCAAGGAAAATTTTGTTAAACCAGTTTCTAAAATAAAATCAAATATTATTGATTTAAAAGAAGAAACTATAAAAGACAAAAATAGATTTTTAAGAAGAGTAGAAAATTATAAGCATGACACCTCTAGAAGATTTAATCTTGGATTAAATACTTTATGGAAGGGTATTGGTAATGCTGGTATAAACTTTCTAAACGTTTTACCCACACTTGGCTTTACAGTTGGTAAATTCTTTGGAAATCTTTTCACTGATGTGTTTAATTCAATTTACAATCAACAAATAGACCAAAAAAGTGCTCGGAATGTAATTATCGGCTTCTTTCTTGTTGCAGGAATAACAACTGCAATATTTGTAGGAATTAGTAATTATAAAAATTTTGATTTCTTTGACAAAGAAGTGGAGTTAAAAAAACCTGAACAGAAAGTAAAGAAAGAAATAAAGAAACCAGAAATTAAAGTTAAAAAAGATGAAAAAAAGGTTAAGAAAGATGAAAAAAAACCAAAAATTCAAGCAAAAAAAGAAGAAAAGAAACCTGAGCTCAAAGTGAAAAGAAACAACGTAGCTGAAGTCATTTTGCCTGATCTAAATTTAAAAACAGAAACTGTGATTCAACTTTTTAAAGACGTAGACTATGATTTAAGGAAAGTAAGAAATGAAAAATTAGTTAAACCGATATATTTCACACAATTCCCGAGAGATCTTGACAACTTACAAAGTGTGCAACTGAAAAAAGAAACATTTATTAAAATTGTTTTACCTCTGATAGTAGCGGAAAATGAAAAAATTCTAGATGATAGAGAAAAATTAAAAACTTTAGTTGAAAAAAAATATACTTCAGATTTAGAAAAACAATGGTTAAGACAAAAACTTTTAGAATATAAAGTCAAAAAATCTAATCTTAGTGAGTTAATGATTAAAATGGATATGGTTCCGGTGTCTATCGCTTTAGCACAAGCAGCTAAGGAAAGTGGCTGGGGAACATCTAGATTTGCTTTAGAGGGTAATGCTATATTTGGTCAATGGACATGGGATGGTCAAGGTATTGCCCCGCTTAAAAGGGATGGTGATAAAAACCATAAAATTTTAAAATTTCC
>MDSZ01113354.1_pt1 | contig 12786 bp, 22 predicted proteins | sample 811201 | NCBI WGS metagenome assembly MDSZ01 (sample SAMN05326647, study PRJNA326480) | marine metagenome | isolation source: seawater | place: Indian Ocean: North | collected 2010
CCAATATGGTTCGACCATGATTGAATGATAATGTGTTGCACCTTCTGTAATGTCGGGATACTTACCCATGATTACATCTTGTGCAACTAGATACGATTCAAAGAATGTATCAGTATCTAAAGGTTCATCTGACTTACCATCACAAAACCAGCTGAACTGACACTGGTGTCTGATAGGAACTTCTTCTCCCTTCCAGTTAGTTCTCATTTTTGCTTGGTAAACGACACCACAAATATCTTTTGGATATGAACTATGTTCCATACGATTGAACACAACTTGAGCAACTGCAACCTTCCCAGCAAGTGGTTGATTACCTGCCTCAAAGTAAATGTTCTTTGCAAGACAAACTGCCTCACCGTTCTCGTCAAATCCATTGACCTTTTGTGGATAAAATAAAATTGAAGCGAGGACTATTAAACCAAATAGAAAATAGACCCAATCACTTCCACCATTGTTGTTGTAGTATGACAAAACGACACCCTCCAAAATAATGTTGACTGACAAAATCCTTTTCCCATTTGATACTGAGATTATCTAAGAATTTTTTCTGATTAAATATATACAAAATCCATTCGCTGAAGGTAACCTCAACATTGACTGGTTCTCGTTCTAAGTTAAGAAAGTTTGCAACTATCATGTGTTGTCTCCGTCTCGATATTCAATATCAGACTTATCAAAAGTCTTCCGATATTCTTTCTCCCATGGAAAAGGTTTGTTGATATGTATCCCTACATATGCCATACCAACCATAATAATGATTAGTATGGTTCCAGTTATAAATCCAATCTCCATATCAATATCCCGATGTATGACATGCGTATTCTGTTGAACAGTTGACTGTTCCACATACGCACTCGTTATTTTCAGCTCTCTTTTTTGCAGCTGCTTCTTCTTCAATTCTATCTTGTTCATAGGATAGTAAATCTTCTTTTGTTAATTCCATATTCTACCTCAAATAATCAGGGCCGTAGATTCTCATTGTGTTAGGATTGATATCATAACCTTCAAAGAGATTCCCTCTTGGTGCATTCAACGCTGGTGTTTTCCAACCAGCACATTTTAGGACATCACCTTCTCTGAAAGTTATTCCAGCGAGTCCTTTCTTAAATTCTTTCTTGTTAATGAAACCCCAAGCAGAACTTGGTTGTCCGTTCTCTTCTGAGTAAATACGAATGTATTTTTGACCTACAGAATAGTTGTGAGTTGTTTTACCACGGGTATGTTCCCATCGTGTATGCATTGCATTAGTCAAGTCCTCACAAAGTTTCTCTACTAACACTTTTAATTCTTTATTCATTTAGTCTCCTTATTTCTCAATCTATACACATATTATAACAAAAAGCTTGAGTCGTTGTCAAGGCAAAAAAGGAGGGGTGGGTCTCACACATCAATCGTGTAAATGCTTGTGGATTTTGTGATACTTGACCCATTATCCCTTCCCCGAGTCTTTCGACCCTAAACTATGCAACCTCACTATAAGCTGGTTCTATCTCACCGTCTAGTATTTTCTTTACTAGGTCTTCGATATCCCATTTGAAACCACCGACATGCCATGAGTATTCCTCTAAAGGAACTCTTCCGTCCTTCCAGTTATAAATTGTAGCATACTCATAATCCCAATCTTCGGGGTCGTCTTCGTTTTCAACTTTGATTGTTAGACACCATTCACAATTAACTTTGTCATATGGGTCTGCAGACATATAGGTAGGTTTACCTAAAAGGCCTATGAGTTTATCATAGGTTGTTGTAACATAACCTTGTAAGGAAGAACCACTCTTCCCACTCTCGGTTACTTCGTATTCAATTATATTCATAATATTCTCCCATCAATATATAGCTATTATACCATTTTTTGGGCTTCATAGTCAAGGCCATATTTCTCTAAATATTCTGCCACTGCTTTCTTTTCATTATGATTTAAATCTGAGGTATCGTTGAATCGGGAATAGGTCATACCGATTGTGACCAGTTTGTTCCCTGCTGTAACCGCTGCATTCCACATTGTATCGTCCTTGGGATACAGCTCATTCTTCTCACACATCGTGATAAGATTCCGTCCCATACGAACAATTCGTTCCTCGTAGTTTTCATATATGCTATCCATAACTTCTCCTATTAAGTTTAGATACCATTATACAAAAATGCCAGAGGCACGGTCAAGGGGTTTTATATATTTTTTTGAATTTGGTCTAGTTCGTGGATTTTCTTATTGATAATCTCAACTCGGTTGGGCCAATAGATATAATCCTTGTCTGAATCTTTTGCAAGATTCTCTAGTAAAGGTCTGATAAAGTCATCGAGTTTTCCAATAACTTCTGTTGCTGTTGTAGTCTTTTCTACAATCTTAGTATCCACGGTCGCAAGTTCGTCTGCGTCCATAGCGGTAAAACCAAAATCGTTATATTCTATACTCATACTATTATTTAGTAAATCTATCCAAGTCTCGGATAGCTTCTTTATCACTTTGAACACCTCTATAATTTGCATGTGCTTGAAGTGTTATATCTGCAACTTCGTAATCGGGATAAGAAGTAATTAGTTTATGAATCAATCCTGCGACATCTTGGTGTTTGACACTGGGTAAGTCTTGGTCATTTAAGAGACCTAAATTGATTGTAGTCATTTTGTATCTCTTTACAGAATTAAATTGTAAGTTGTTTGCAAGGTGATTTAGCTGTGCTTTATCAGCTGCATACTCATAACCTTTTGATATGTTTGGTTGGGCTGCACGACTAGAGATATTGATTATGTATTTTGATTTCTCTTGTTCCCATGCTCTATGGGTGATACCTAGAATCTTTGCTTGGTCTTGGTGTGCAAGGTTAATCAAAACATCACATGGACTATGACCATTGTATATCCAACAATTCTCTTTGTTCATGGTAATGTCTTCACAACGAATTGGTGTTACTTCGATTGTCTCACCTCTGAAAGGTGTTGCCTCTAGTGTGTCTTTAATTACTTTTGCAAGACCACTACTTCCTGTTATTGCCACTCTCATAATATTTCCTCACTAAATCAAAAGACGGTTTTCCAAATAGTGAACCGTCAACACTACACTTGTTACATGGAGACTGACTACGGTCTCCCTTCATTAATCTCTTTCTAATCTTGTTCATAGGTTTACTGAACCATACTTCATGTAAGCTTTGTTGTAATAGATTACCTACAACATGTTCACGACCCCAATCGTTTGAGCAGAATAAAACATCACCATTCCAATCAACAAACATTTTATAAAAAGGATAATGACACGGTTTACCCTGTAACGATTTGATATCAGTTTCTTCAATTCCGACCCAATCAATTACTCCACTCCTATTGTTAAGTATCAATCCATGTTTCTCAAAGTCACCCCAGTGCATTCTATATTTGTAACTATCTTGTCTGACCTCTGTTAACATGTTATCAAAATGTTCTATCTGTTCTATACCGTCATAAAGATTTATGTAAAGTAAATCTAATCCAGCTCTGAATAATCTATGAACATATTCTTTTGTTAACTTATCACCGTTTGTGTTACACTCTATTGTTGCTTGTGGTAAGTTGACTCTAAACTCTTTTACAATTTCTATAAAGTTTGGATTCAATAAGTTCTCACCAAATCCACTAAAGGATATCTTACCCGAATATTGATTTTCTGCTAGTTCTTCTGCAATGGTCGATGCGCCTTTAACTGTAAGGTGCAATTGCCTATTGGGAAATATTCGGGGGTCATGCCTCGGGCAAAAGACGCATGTGCGATTACACAACTCAGTAGTATTGATTTCAACAGTGAGTATTGAATCGAGTGGGTCTCCATTAATGTTCCTCCAATGTTTCTCTTCTTGTTTCCTTCTATGTTCAAGGAAATCAAATTGGTCAACAGCAGTGATAGGAATATTACGCGACATGTTCTACAACTATGTGCCTCTCTATACCCTCACTCTGTTCAACATAATTATAAGTTATCTCTTGACCTTTAACAAACGGTGTGTCCATATTATTTAAGAGTAGATATAACTCGTCATATTCAAACATAAAGTTATTTGATTTAGGACTACCATTGTAAATGCTAAAGAACCTAGGATAGACTTTTTCGTTTTGTTTATTTAAAGGTAAGACTGATATGTAAAGTTTGTTATCGTCATTATAGATTCGAATATCTTCACTCCAACGCAAACCAACTTTGTTTACTTGACTCAATGGGATATTGAATCGTTGTAAGAATGGGTTGTCATACTTAAGAGCATGGTCTTCGTCACCATACCCTTGAGCTTGTTTTGTTATGTCGTGGTGATATACCTCGGACTTAACCGAAGTATCCACCGTCTCTGACATCGTCCTTTTCACTTGTATCTCCTTCGTCTGTTTCACTTGCAGATACAAATGTTCCCTCGTCTTGAAGACTTGCAATGAACTCTTCAGTTTGAGTTACAAAAGAACTAATCATGTCTTCTTTAGAATCTTTTAGGTCTACGGTAAATCCTAGTTTGTTTGCTTCAACTTTGATTTTAGATTTAGTCAATGCCTCTAACTCACTTGGAGTTGGGATAGTAACCTCTTCATATTCTTCTTCTTGAGTAGACAAGTCTGCAATGTCGTCCTCTTCAATCATTCTAACTTTCTGTCCAGTCTTGACTGGTGCTTCTACTGACTCACCGTTTGATATTGTTTGTCTTAGATTTGGTGCATTACCACCTGTAATGATTGGAGCTGATGTTTGTGTTTGTGGAAGTGTAGGTTCTGTTTCTGTATCTTCCTCTGCAACTCTAAGTTCTTCTGAGACTGGTGAACCATTTGCGTCCCAACCTTCTTCTACTGGTTGGAATGGAACATTCTCATTTGCCTTTGCAACTTCTTCTACTGCAGTATCGAACTCTTCTGTTCCTTTTGCATCTTCGGGAACTGGTAACTCAATAGTAGGAACTTCTGCTTTCTCTACGCCAGGCATAGACTCTATTGTTGGTTCAGTGTTTGCTTCGTCCCACTCTTTGAAAGATTGTTTTGTTTCTTCTACCTTTTCAGAAAACTCTTTGTCTTCTGTAATAGGATTCATTGCTCTTGCCATTTCAAAAGCACGACTTGGTTTCTTAGGTTCTGTTGGCCCACCGTCTTCTGTAGGTGTTTCTACTAACTCTGTAGCTGCACTTGATTCTTGCATGAGTCTGTTTACTTCTGCAAGTTCTTCGGGTGTAAGATTTCTTTGCTCTTGTCCTTCAGACAATCCAACAATACCGTCATTGTTTAAGTCCATAGAGATACCATGAGACTTGAGAACTGCTTCCATTTGTGCAAGTTTATCTTCTACAGACTTCCTTCTCTTTCTCTCGTCATCTCTTGCAGTCTTAAGGTCTTGTTCTCTTTGTGCAATCTCAGCTTGTTTCTGTAATGCATGTTGTTCTTGCAACTCTGCAATCTGTCTTTGTGCAACCTGTAAAGATTGTTGATAGTCTGCAATACCAGTGTTTAGTTCGTCTCTGATTTGAACATATGCTTCTAGGTCTGCAGATTTAACTAGACCATTCTTTAATTGGTTTTCTAAAAGGACACTAGAGAATTGTGCAACTTGAGGTGTGATACCTACTTTGTAATTTGCAATTCGTTCTTGAACTTTTTCTAGTTCAGTCTTTTCAGGCGGGGTTGCTGATTCTTGTGCGAATGTGGTTGCACTTGTTTCAATATTATTTTCTTCTACCATACTATAGCTCCATGGAGTCCTACTCGACTAGAAAGTTTTACACATTGGAAAGTAATACATGTTGAACTTCCCTTATTAATATGTATAGTCTCTGAGGACATTAATATTTAGTTAAAAGTTATATTCGGAAAGGCTTTTTCTGCAACACTTTTTGTAATGTTTTTGAATGGCCAAACACCGTCTTTAACTAAGTCAATTAGTTTTGCTTCCATTGTTGGAATACCTTCCAACAACTCTATCCACATAGTTTCTCTACGAACCTGTGGCACTTCTTCCGTCACGAAGTATTTGAATAATTTAAATTCAAACCTTAATGAGGTTTCTGTTAAATCACTTGCTGGTGCCTCATTCTTATTGAATGGTGTTGGGCCTTCGGGTAATGTTGATTTGATATTATCGTCAAACACCCATTGTAGTATCTTAGATACTGCACCGTTTCTATCGTTGAAAACTCTTAGACCGTTTGCAGCTTTGTCTTCGTCTTCCTTTGCAACCAATTCTGCTTGACAAAAGATTTCATAAACATCTGCATCGTTCAGAAGTTTCTTTCTTTCTGTAACCAACTCTAACTTTGGTTTGTTAGGAGCTCCCTTCGGTCTCCCTCTTCCTCTTTTCTTTTCTGTCATAATGTAAAATCCTCTACATGATTTAGTAACTCATTTAATCTATGAGTTCTTAAGTAATCAAATACTTTACCTTGGACGGGTGTTGCGTTTGAATACTCACTTAATATTCTATCACTTACCTCTTGAGGTATGAAATCAAAATCAATTAGTGTTTGATTTCTAAGATAGTTCCTATAGTATTTATCGTCGCTAGAAATAGTAATTCTCATATACTTATCTTTGATAGGTTTCCTTAGTGGAGTTTGTCTAATACCTTCGTCTAAACAATTATCATTAGATAGTATATTTGGTATACCGTCTGACTTATCACCTGTAAGAATATGCTCTTTTAAAAACTCTTGAGGGTCTTCGGGTGATATAAACTTATTTAAGTTTGGTGACCATTGTGTTACATTCTCATATCTTTGTAATTGTTGAAAGTCTTTATCACCACTCACAATCAATACTGGTTTAGTGTTGTCTAAGATATAAGCATGTTGTGTTAGGATTGCAATGATATCGTCTGCTTCACAATTATCAACATACATGTATCGATATGGAAAGTTCTCTTTGATTTCCATTTTGACTTTATGTAATGTATCAAAGATTAATCCCCAATCCTTATCGTCTTTCTCTCTTGTCTTCTTTCTGTTTGCTTTGTATAGTGGGAAGTAATCTCTTCTCCATGGATTGGCTGCATCGGTGCAAAGAACTATCTCACCATATTCTTCTGAATATTTCTTTTGATAGTTTCTCAAGGAGTTCAGAATCATGTGTCTTAACATGTCTTCTGATATCTCACCGTTTGCAATTTTCATTTGCGCCATCAGACTAGCAATTATAGTCTGAGTAAAATCTATTAGTATCATTTAATCACTTTTATCAATAATGTATTCTTAGTCAATAAACTGTTTCCTTCCTTCTCTTTAGAACGAGGTATCTCGTCCATGAATTTAGAAGCAATTATATTACCACCTTCTATTAGTCTATCAAGCAACTTCAAATCTGTCAAGGTCTTTTCTATACATTCATCATATCCAGTGATACGAGAACCTCTTGCAGATAAATGACCTTCGAACTTTGTCAGCTTCTTACTTGATATGTTATAGGTAAATAACATTCTTGCTCTTGGTATTTCTTCGGGGTTAATAGATTGATACTTTTCCCACTCGGGTAAGTAGGGTAGTTTCTTTACAATTTGTTTAGGGGTTTTGATTCTAACTTTACGAACTGGTTTATAGTCTTGAACATATTGTTCTACTTCCTGTTCCCATGTTTCTAATTTCTTTATGACTTTTTCTTTTTGTCTCTTGGTTAGAAAGTTATATGCTTCTTCTAACTGTTCACAACCTTCTTCGTTTCTTAATTCAAACAATGTGTCTTCTGCAAAACCTTTCATGTAATTAACAACACGACCTGAGTAGTCTAATTGTTTTACATACTTATACATTGAGAACGAAGATTTCTTTTGTTCTAGTAATCTATCAATCTGATGCTCGACTTCACCCAAAGCTTGAAATGCTTTGTTCTCCATTCTCTCCTGTATACTAGTCGTCTGCTTCGTCATGTTTATTAGTCAATAAGAACTTCCTACTGGGATTAATCATTAGGTTAGCTCTGTTCATAAAATCTCTATTTGCCAAAAACGGTATTTTACCTCTTTGGTCTAAAGAAACTTCTTGTTCATATATAGTATTTAAGAAGTTTAACTCACACTTGACTATCGGTCTTTCTTCTGCGGGTTTGATTAATCTCATCATTCTAATAAGAGGTTTCTTATATTTTTTACCGTCTCTTTCAAAGTGAACAATCTTTCCTTTAATCTCATAGGAGTCCGCGTGTAAGGCACAAGCGTTTGCACTGTTCCCAGTGTCCAACTTAACCGTCATCGGTTCTCCATCGACTTCTATGGACTCTAGAACACCACATTCAGTTGCCTTCTTTCTCCATATATCTCTGTCATGAAAATCTTCTATGATTGTTTCACATACCTCTTCACCAAGTGCATCTGATATACCTTGAGTTCCTGGCGAATGGTTTACCTCTAAAATGAATGGTGAATCTTTTTCTCTATTCTCTGCTGGAATAAAGTCTACACCTACCCATTGACCGTTGACAGCTTTTGCAGCTATCAAACATGTTTCTTTTTCTAGTTCTGTTAGTTCTATCTCTTCGGCTTCTGCACCTTGAGAAATATTGGAACGGAAATCGTCAATGATTTTTTTCCTCTTCATTGCACCGATTATTCGTTTATTGTTTATCATAACACGGACATCATATTCCATGTCGATATATTCTTGTAATAGGATATCACAACTTGGGTCAATCTTATAGACAAGACTGACGGTTGATTGTAGAGACCTTTCAGTTTCTACTAATAAGACTCCAACACCTTTTGCACCCTGTAGAGTTTTGAGAACCATAGGGAACTCATTGTCTAATCTCTCTGCAGCTCTATCAACTGTTTCGGGTTCTTCGTTTGGAATCAAGACTGTTCGAGGTTGGTTCATTCCAATCTCTTGTAGTCTAAGATAAGTTCTAAACTTATCTGCACAAACTTCGATACACTCTCTAGTGTTTACCACTGGAAAACCGTATCGTTCTATTTGTGAAATTAAATCTAAGTATGAATCTTTTGCAGTGACAGCTCCACGAACCATTACGATAGTATCACCGTCTAATTCGAAACCTTTCTCATCGTCTGAGTTATGAATTGTAACAACACCATTGTCGTCTCTCTCAATGTATGCACCATTGACTTTACATGAGTAGACTTCACAACCAGCTTCCTTTGCAAGGTTATAGAGTTTACTTGAAGTGGAGGAGGGTTTCTTTACAACTGGTTTGTCTGAGTTCTTCTTAGTCTTTTTGACCATGCGTCTTTCTGCCAAGACAACCACACGATATGGTTTCTTGCTGTCTACTTCTTCTCTGATTATCTCTGAGAAAGACTTCATATTTCTATTCCTCATTCTTGGATAACGGATATATTTCCCGCCACCGATACTCTTGTTTTATTCTCTTCATAATGTGGATAGACAAAATGTCTTAACCAACTAGGAAACATTATTATGTCTCCTACCTCTGGCCATATAAAGTATTTATCCCAACTGAAGAAATGTTCTTCACCATAACTTAAAACTAAATGACCTAGAGTAGGTTGCACTTGGCCAGGATTATATTCAACATTCTTTTCGAATTTACTATCTATAGTTTTTTCGTATGTAAGCTCATTCTTAGTAAAGATAACAAACGAAAACATTCCTGTATGTGCATGGGGTGGATTTACTTCTCCACTCCTTTGAACATTAGCCCAAATTGCATCTATCCCTAACTTAGGATATGTTGTGTTATTGTCTCCAATCATACCACCATTATAAGCAAACTCCATTGCATGTCTTATAATATGATTACCTACTGTTGGTGGTAACTCAGTAAACTGTAACTGTTCGTCAATCAATCCAGCAAGTCTACCTGTTGCGTCTTCTCCTTTTCTTCCTTCGATATGTTCATTGAATATGTCGACATACTTACTATCGATTTTACTACGATAGACAAGTGGGCCAAAAGGTTGAAACACTTGAGGTTGATTTACTTCTTGCATATCTCTACAAAATGTTCTGCATCAACAAGCACTAAAGGTTTCTGTCGATTCCTTTTAATCACAACTACTGGTTCATAACCTTTGCAGTTCTGTTCTGCTTGTGCATATGCTTCCCATACATTAACTTTTTCTTGATTCTTACATTCTACACTATAAGGAAAGATTTGTCTAGACTGTTTCCCAAGAATGATATCCTCACCTTGAGAACCCATAGGTCTAGATTCAATATCTTCTTGGTCGAGTCCTAATGACTCAACTAATAAATTTGCAAACCACTGTTGTAGTTTTCTTCCTTTAGCTTTAGCTGACGAGGTCTTCATTAAACTGCACACTCACTCCACACCCACAAGCAGAAACTTCCTTGGGGTTTATAAATTTAAAATATTCATTGAGACCCTCATACACATAGTCAAGTTTCATTCCGTCAAGATACGGTTGACTCATGGGGTCTACTACAAAATAAAACTTACCGTAGTCGATAACTAAATCTTCTTTGTTCGGTAAGATTGCGTCTTTGAAAACATACTCGAAACCAGCACAACCACCCCCAGTAACACCAAGTCTAATATATTCTATTCCTTGATTCTGTTTCTTTATGAGTAGTTGATTGATTGCTGAATCTGTTATATCTATGTTCACCTTACTATTTAGTCTTGGTTGGTCTCGGAGTTGTCTATAACTTCGTCTCCTTTAACTCTACATAGTTCATAAGGTATGTGTATGTCTTGGTCTTCGGGGACATATAGGTGATTGATATCTGAATTGTTACATGTATGAACAGCGTCATAGATTGTTTCAACCATAGGTTCACCATGTAAATTAAATGAAGTGTTAAAGATAACTGGGACTCCAGTCTCTTGATAGAAGCAATTAATTAGGTCGTAGTAGTTCCTGTTCTGTTCTCTATTGACCGTTTGGATACGACATGTTCCGTCTGCATGGACAATGGAAGGAATGTCCTCATACGCCTTCTCTGTAACTTTAAGAGCAAAAGACATATAGGGACTAGACTTGAGTTGTTTCATATCCACATACTCATGTGCATGTTCTTCGAGGATAGTTCCTGCGAAGGGTCGGTAATGTTCTCTCTTCTTAATGACATTTACAATATCCTTTGCTTGAGGATTGGTTGGGTCAAAAAGAATAGAACGATTACCTAATGCTCTTGGGCCAATCTCTGATTCACCTTGAAAGATTGCAACAATCTGTTTCTTCTTGATAATCAGTTCTTTGACCACATGGTCTAAGTCTCTATGTATCTCTGTTATTCTCATGAAGTTGCTCGGTCTAACTCCTCTAGTGATTGACTATCGTCTAGTAAAGTTATCTTATAGGTATCAGAATCTTGCGTCTTCTCAACCATATGAGGAATCTCAATCCCTCTTGATTCAGCGATTGCTAGTTTCTGATGAAAAATTCTAAAATCTTCTTTCGTGCATTCAACTGTTCTCATTACTATTCTCCTTTTCAATTAACCGACTGTAATGTATTGCACCACCTATTGCTGTCCCACCGTCATGAGGGATAGGGTCAATGAATATATTATGGTCGGGGAACGCTGATAAGTAATGGTTATTGTTTGTGCAATTCAATGCGTAACCACCACTCAATATAATATTCTTACAATCGGGATTACGGTCTACTGCATTTTGGATAACACTGATAGAGTATTCCAACGATTGTAGTTCTAAGAGATTACAAATAGAGTTCATGTTCACAACATGTAATCCGTTTTTGTATTCTCTCCACGGACAATAAGAAGCAGCTCCCATAACTTTACCAGCTGCTCGTCCTAGTTTATCAAACCCAAGTGCATGACTTAGATTTGAAAAGTTCATTCCGACTGAAGGGTAACAAGATAATACTACCTCTGCACCGTTGTCGTCTATAATCTCGTCTTCTGCAAACATCATAGTATCCTGTTCTGCACCACAACAATGTGCATGAAGGTCATGGATTCTACGGAAGTTACTGAGTCTTTGCCATTGTAGTTTTGGGGAAGTGTAAGGGTCGATACGATAGATTGATTCTACTTCTTGATAATTCGGTGCAATGTCAAACAAACGATTTGCACCACCACCGTCCCAAACCACAGCAATTGCACTCTCTTCGTCTCGATAGGGTGCATGATAATATCCACACTCTGCATGATAGAGGTGATGTTCAAACTCATAATGGAATCCTTTGTATCCTAATTGTTCTGCAACTGCCATATGAATATGGTCGTCATCACTCTGACCCAATACACCTGCGACGAAGTCTTCTTTGTTGTCTTTGTTGTCGTCTGACCCGTTGGGATATTCAAGACCGTAGTCTTTATACTTTTCAATAATCTCTTCGTTTCTTTCCCATGTCATTTGTTTTTCTGCAATGTCTTTGACAAACCGTCTTTGCAATGCACGGTCATTGACAAAAGGTTGTGCAAACGGATACCATTCCCACTTTCTCCTGTCATAGGAACAAGCAACAAATCTACCGTCCTCGGGATTAATGATATCGTGTCGGTGGTGAACACACTGGAGTTCTAGATTCTCTCCTCTTGGTGTCCAGTATTTGTTGCGTCTGAAGCGTTCTTCTTCAAAACAGAAATCGACTTTACGAGTTTCGGTATCGTATTGTGCAAGGGAAGTTTCGTGACTTGAATTGTATGCAAGTATTTTCATAATGTAAGAGTAAGGTTAATCTTGTTCGTTTATCTTATAGGCTTTGATTAGTTGACTATGACTGAAGAGTTTCTTTTCCAACATGTCCTCAATCATTTCTCCTCTACCGTTTCTTTCTCCTGCTTTAAAACTGAAGTAGACACATGCAGATATAAACAACAAGTGAATAATATATAATTCCATACTCATATTTATACTCCGTAAAAGTCATCGTCAATATCCTCTTTCCTCTTA
>MDSZ01164366.1_pt1 | contig 12785 bp, 6 predicted proteins | sample 811201 | NCBI WGS metagenome assembly MDSZ01 (sample SAMN05326647, study PRJNA326480) | marine metagenome | isolation source: seawater | place: Indian Ocean: North | collected 2010
TATGAGATTATTTGGGAGGTAGAGCTAGATCCTGCAAACTTTAGAGAGAAATTAACCAATGTTGAAGGTTGGATAAGAGAATCTAAAACTGGGCCTAAAAATGTAGAACCAAGAAGAGGCAAGCCTCCAACATGGTATAAAGAACATGATATTCCACAGTTTGATAGAATGATAACCAATCCAAATGGTGCTGTAATTAGAGAGAAAGAATCTGAATATCAAAAAAATTTAGATAATTTAACAGGGGAAATACCTGTAATTAATAAAAAATAATCAAATGTCACATAGTTGGGAAATTAAAGAAAAAGACAATGTAAATATAAAAATCCCTTCTGGTTTTAAAAGCTATCAAATTGGTTCAATTTCCTTATTCAAGTTAATAAATTCAGATAAAGGAAAATACAAAGATGCTGAAGAAGTTTCTATTGCAGTTAAAAACTTGATTGTCAAAACTGAATTGAAAAGACTCAAATCTGTATTAAAAAAAATTAAAGGAAGTAATTTTAAGAGCGTTGATACTGTTTTTTATAAAAACAAAGTTGAATCATTGATTAAAAATTTTGAGAAAAATGCATTTGAGAATCTTTCTTTAGAAATTGAAAAAATGATAAGGGAAAATATCAATGGTGGAAAGTTAAGCAGCTATGAAATGCTTATTGATAATACAATACATGGTTATAAAAATTTTTGGACAAAAGAATATCCTGAATTAGAAAAATATGAATCTTTATATCTTAATTTTAAAAAAAATACTTTAAATTCTTTAAACAACTTCGAGAAGTCGATAAAATTTTATAAAAATAATTTAAAAAATATTGATAGAACGCTATTTAAGGAATTGGATAGAGCTCTCTCAATTTATGAAATTGAACTAAATTCAAGCAGCATCATTAAGAAAAATCATATTTTTAAAAAGTCAATAAGTAACGATAATTTATTAGAACAAAACTATAAAGATATTTCAAAGTTTGAATCGTGGATGAAGTTAGAGACTTTAATAAAAAAAGCAGTTGAAACAACATCAAAAATAGATGAAGAAAAAAATATTTTACAAAGAAAATATAAAGAATTAAATATTCAATTTGAAAAATATGAGTTTTATATGAAAGCAACTTATTTTGATTTCTCAAAAGAAGTTGAAAATTTTCTTGCTGACTTTGAAGAAAGATTTGAAAAATTAAGCAATCCTGAAATTTTCTCTTTAAAATCTGAGATAAATAATTTGTGTATCAAGCTGGATACGTTTATTGAAAAAGTTAATAAGCCTGAAAAAACTATTAAACAATTTCTTGACTCTAAAGATTTCAATTTCTTAATAATAAGAGGAAAAGCGGGAACTGGTAAAACTACGTTAATAAAGCAGATTATAAAAACGTATTATAAAAACAAAACTTTATTACCAATTTTGAAAGATATCATAAATAGTAAAGAAGTTATTGTTTCCGCTCCAACAAGAGTGGCTTGTGCAAATATTCGACATAGAAAAATTTGGCATTCAAGAACTATTCAACATATTGTTACTGAATTTGAAAACAAAAAAAAGAGGGGAATAGTAATTGATTCAGATCTAGATAAGACAAAACTTTTGATCCTGGATGAATCAAGTATGGTTGGAAAAATATTATTCAAACGTATAAATAATATATTTAAACATCATATCTCCAGTGGAAAATTAAAAATTGTCTTTATTGGAGACGATGCTCAATTAACCCCGCCAAACGAACCTGTTTCGCCTACTTTATCCAAAAAAGAACTAGACGAAACTTATAATTCATCACTCCCAAAATCGGGTTTAGAACTAGATTTAGAAATAGACTTTAGGCTCTCTTCTAGCTTCAATTCAGAATATATTTCGTTTCTAGAAGATTTAAGAAATACAAAAATAGATCATAAAAACATAATCAAAGATATGAACTCAAGATTATTAGAAAATAATAGCGTTGGGGTTGTCGAAGAGGACAACCGTGTTGTAAGTTTTTTTAACAAATGGGTTGATATTGGAATTAATGTAAAAAACCGTTTAGATAACGAAGAAAGTTTTGATGAAATTTTATATAGCCTTAAGAAAAAAGACAGTTTTGAAAACGAACAATTTTCCATGTCTGAAATTTTTTCAGCATTTGAAATGTTTAAAAATCAAACCAATTACAGACCAAAATTAGTAGAACTTTATTCCAAATTTTATCCAAATGTTGAAAAAAGAATAAAAAATCCAAAAGATTTAAATACCGTTATCAGTCTTTTTAGATCAAACGAACAAGTAGCTCATGTAAATATGGATATTAGAAAATATCTTTTTAATCATGAACTAAAAAATGATGAATATATCTGCAGAGGTGAAGTTTTAAAAGTCGAAAGAACTGCTTTTAATGAAAGTTTGTATGATGATGAAAGTTTGTATAGAGGTGATACGTTCGTTCTAGTTTCTGAGCCTCATCAAATTAGTGGAGATTTCTATGAAGTTAAATTATGTAAAATAAATCAAAATATTCGCAATCCTATTAAATTATTTCTTGATAAGTTTTTGAATGTTGACAAAACACTTACTGCTGTTATTTGGACTGGTGGGTTAAGATATTTGAATGAAAATAACGGAAAATATTTAGAAGACAAAGAGTTGAACAGTAAATTTAAGGAAGATATTAAGAATATGAGCAAATCATCTGACCAAAACTTTATTGACAAAATAAATAAATCTTATTGTGTCTCTTACGATTATGCAAAGGTTACCTATGGATCACAGGGGGGTGAATGGGATACAGTTATTATTCAATCTGGAGATATTTGGACAAACAATAAAGATGCACACAGATATGTATATACCGCCTTTACCAGAGCAAGAGAAAAAGTTTATTTGTATTCTTAAATTATTCTAAAATTTAATAATTCCTAATTCTGGGCTTTGCTGAGTTCCAACTATAACTCCTCTGTCTAAAAATAAATTAAAAGCTTCACAACTTGTTTCTGGCAAAAGTGTACATGCGTAACAAGCACCAATGTTTAAGCCACCTGGTCCCTGAGTTCCAGTTTCATTACATACAGGATCTGTAGAGCACCATAGAGCTTTCCTTATCGCATTTTCTAACAGTATATTGAATCTTTCCGGTTCCACTAAAGAAACTAAACCACCCATAGTTCCTTCTACATCTCCTTGAGATGTATATATAAGCAATCCTGTCATGTTAAATTCATCACCTAAACTAGATACATACAATCTTTCACTAACTGAAGCTGCGCTGTAGCCTGCCTCAAACGCGATCTCATTAATTAGTAGGTGAGATAAAGTGTGAACAAACAACAACTCAAAACTTATTTCTCGATCTTGTCTAAAGCCCGAATTCTCTTCTTTGTGTAAATTGTCAATTAAAGGCTTTAATCTATTCTGCACTATGTCACTATTGATATGTTTACTAAATTTATTTAATTTAAATTCTATAAAAATACCTTCTCCACTTGCTCTAACTGCTGGAAGCCACCTATTGCCTGCATTTTGCTTTGTTCTCCATAACATTTCTTTTGCATCTTCCAATCCAAGATTTCCTCCACGTCGATTAAATCCTGCTAAAGCACGAGTTTGTAGAATTGATTTAATCAAAACTACATTACTAACATATTCTTGAACAAAATTGGAATAATTTTTTATATCATATTTTTCTGTCTTAATATATTTACTTTTAGTAGCTTTGGATAAAACTTTGTATTCATGATATCTAAACTCTTTGTCTGTTACAGGTTTTTGACTTTGCTCCGATGCATCTACTTTTTGGCCACTTAAGTAAACCAATAAAGCTTTTCTTATTAAATCTTCTGGCTCAGGGGCAAGTTCCGTTAAGATTCTTTTGTTATTTCTTGCTAACAATTTGTCAATTCTATTATTGACATAGTCAATCGATTCACCTACACAATCACTTCTTTCTGCTTCAATGTCAAAAAAGAAATTTCTTCTATTGTCTGAAAAAGTAAGGAGCAACTCAGAAATTTCATTTGATGCCTCTGGTGGTGGAATAAATAATGAAGTTTTAATTAATGGTTGGTATAGAATAGTTTGATTCACAAATAAACCAGTTATGGTTTCTTGACAATCTTTTTTGACTGAATCACCATGCCAAGGCTGGCCACCTTTACAAGAACTAATTTCTTTATTCAGATTTTGAAAACCTTTTATTAATGACTCACTTTTACCACATTTGGTACATTCAACTTTTTGACCCTGAACGCCTGTTCCAGAACCTTGAATAAACTTTAATTTATTTATACCACAAGTTGGTTTTGGATCATTGTGTGCCCACTCTTCCCATGGAAATTCATCTAAGTGTCCATTTTTACAAGCAACAACTAGATTGACTTGATACATGCGAAAATTGAAAGAAGAATCTGAACTACACTTATTGCAAGTTCTATTTGAAGATGCATCTGATTCTTGAAATCTTTCCATTAAGCTGCACTTTCTATTTGAACAGTAGCTAATTTTTGGAAATCTAAAAAAAGGTACTGGAACAAAAGCATTTGCTGCTTCTGTTGATTCTCTCCATTCTGGTGGTTCTTTAAAAAAATCTACACCTAAATATCTCTGAAGTCTTATATCTATTAACTTATCCGCATCGGGATCCATTCTTTTTTTTAAGTAAGGATTGTTAATTGTATATTCCTGAAACCAATGGTCGAGTCCGGCACAAATCATTGTTAACCCACCAACTTGAACTCTTAAACTGCCTACTCCAAAAGAGCCTACTAATTGAGATTTTCTTATATCATCACTCATTATTTAACTCTTCTTCCGGTGTTGGGAAGGGGGCTTTGATGATAACTCCTTTTGCAGTTTGGTCAACTGACCTCATCGAATCAGGCATTAAAAATGACTCCTCTCTTTGCCTTCTCCAAGAACCTGCTTGCATTATCAATGGTCTCTCTTCTATTCTGTTATCAAATTCATCTTCATATCTATTTGCTTGTATTGATCTCCATTTTTTTGGTATATCCTCAAGATATTCGTCTATGTCATTAGAACTTTTAGTATCTTTTAAAATTAAATTACTTCTTTCTTTCATTAGGTTTTTAAATTCTTCAAAAGCACTTTCTGGAAATTCAAACGTACTACCCTTGAAATAAATTGAAGGTAATTTGCAACTTAGGAACATAAAAAAAGCACCGTGTAACATTCTTTTTACCGCTGCGTCTGAAAATGGTGTAACCGAAGTAGGTTCTACAGTGGAGTGGAGCGCATTATGATAACTAGTAAATTTTTCATAGTGAGATCTATCTCTTGCTCTAAATGGACTAAAAATTGTAATTACTAAACCTGGTTTTTTAGAGTCTCTTCCAATTCTTCCAGTTGACTGTATATATTGAGATGTATTTTTTGGTTGATTTAATAAAATCATTAATGATAATCTTTGAATGTCTATCCCAACTTCAATTATGCTTGTTGCCAAAACAAACTGTGTGACTTCACTTTTCTTATTTTTATCCAAAGATAAATTTAGTTGATTCATTGTTGAAACAACATCTGCACTATCAATTCTTGAAGTGAGCTCCATTACTTCCCAATCATTTGGTCTGTAAACTTTTTCTTTTTCTTGATAATCTAATTGATATTTTTCATGAAGCTGATTTAACTTTCTAACCATATTTTCAGATAACAAACTATAATTTGTGCCAAGCTCTCTCATTGATCCAAAATAACATAGGTTGGTGTACCAAGGATCTTTGCTCTCTAAATCCTTAAGAAAGCTTAATGCTTGTGAAGTAGCAGAATAAACATTTGTTTGTGTTTGCTGTGTAGGAGTTCCTGGTGTAAAGATTCCAAGATACACTTTACCTTCAGACTTGTTGTCAATCTTTGAAAAATAAGAATCGTCAATTGAAATACTCGTAGGTGGAAATATTTTTGAATCCTCTCGAGCATAAAGCCCAAGTAGTTGTTTTTTTGAATTTCTAATTGTTGCTGTTGAACATATAATTTTTGGTTTAATTTTTAAACCATCCTTATTGTTTAAACAAAAATATTCAACTATTGTTTCAAAAAAACCGACAGCAGATCCAAGTGCATTTGAAATTAAATGAAGCTCGTCTTGAATTATTAGAGAAGGAGGTTTACCTGTTTGTATACCATTTTTATCATATCCAAATATAGATCGTGCAGAATTTCTCCAAGGAAACCTCGAAAACTTGTCAACTGTTGCTATTAGAAATGAAACGGGTTTTTCATATATGTCATCGTCTGTTACTTGAATTGGAAGTTTTTTAAAGAAGTGACATTTAGGATCAGGACAATGGAGCTGTGTAGATTTTGTAGTTGACTTAATTCCTAATACTGTACTAAATTTTATATTTCTTCCTATTTCTGCTCCACACCATGGACAGGATTGAATAATATATAAACTTTTTGCATAAGGATATTTTTTAAAATCCTTTAACTCAGCAAGGTTTCCTTGTGCGGTACCGCTTGAATTTGGGGTACCCCTAGTATTTGGAGTTGTGTCACGACCAACCCAAATTCCAATAGTAAATGGATTTAAGCCCAGTAATTCAGTGTTTTCTTGCCTTAATTTTTCCATTGCACATATCAACCTAGAAGACCTGTCAAATTGTTGTGCGGTAAGAAGTCTTAGAGTATACCTCATTATTATTCCAGTACTATTGTCAGTTTTATTCTGAATTCGTCTTAAAAATAACGTAAAAGCCGATAGCCCCAGATATGCTTCAGTTTTTCCACCTCCAGTTGGAAACCATAATAACTCTACGTTTTCTCTATAGTCAGATTCTTCGTTGAATATTGATTCTAAATTCAAGAGTATAAAAGCAATCTGAAACGGTCTCCATTTTGGTACTATGTCTTTTTCGACAACATCTTTATCAAACTCTCTAGTTTTACTACTATTTTTCTCAAATTTAACCATCCTTCTAATATTTTCAGGATCAGAGGGTCTTCTTTGCTGTTGGTACATAGCTAAATTTGCAAGTTCAAACGCCTTTTTAACTTCTTCATTTGTTTGTATTAACTTCAAACCATCCCTCATTCTTTCTAATGCCGTTCTGCATTCTGAAAGACTCTCTGTAGCTACATCTTCAAAAAAAGGTTCGATTTCTTGGGCTTGGTTTTTTTGCTGATTAATCCAATTTTCATATTGATCTAATAATTCTTTTAATACTTCGTAACCATTTCCATTAGCTAATTCATTCATAGATATATCAAAATTATTATTAGTACTTGTATTTAAAATTTCTGGTGTAGTTTTTTTTAATTTAACAAGAGGAATTGTCTGGGAGTAAATTTGTAAGTCGTCACCACAGTTTACACTTACACCATGACCTATTGCATAAGTTGGATGTTCCCTGTAAAGCATTTCAAATTTTTTATTTTCCATGTCGATATAACTCTTATTATTAAATTTTCTTTCTGAAGGGTACGGTAAGATATTTGATTTTCCTGCTTCTGTTATATTTACATTTATTTCTGCTTGAAATAGAGAAGATAAACTTTCTTTGGTGTAACCAGTTGTTATATTTTCATAAACTATAGTTCCAATAAAACCTTTATTGTATTTTCTTATATAAAAAGAATATTTAACAGTTACACCTAGAAAATTTTTTACTCTATCTTGTTCTTTTAATGGGACATACCCTCTTTCCTTAACTTTTTTAATTAGAGAAGGATCTACTACTAATTTGTCAAAATACTTATTTCTCAGAAAAAAGTTTCTAAAAGGTTTTTTTACTCCGCTTGAATTTTCATACGCTTTTAATGACTGGTATATTCCACCTGAAAAAGTAAATTCAATTTTAGTTTTTTCTGTAAATTTAAAATAAAAACTAAGTGCTATGGCATTTGGTTTTCTTTCATTTACAGCATTAATTTCTAACTCAGAATCTATATTTTGATCTTTATCACTATATTTAGATGGGTTTTTCTCTACTTTACTTCTTAAATTTTCTTCAAACTTATCATTTATTTCAGTTGTAATGTTCATGTCTGATAGGCTTTTACCATCTTCAAATTCATCACTATCTGAATTTTCATCAATAATTGAACCTGGTGGATACAAGATACCAGCAGAATATTGTTTTAGTGGATTAAAGCCAGGATCGTACATATGCAAGATTTCTTCTCCGGTAATTTCATCACAAAATAATTTATTTATTTCTTCTTTGTTTTCAAAAATTATTTCTTCTGAAGTGTTTATTTTGTGAAATTTTAAATCATTGTTTAGTGTCAGAGGTCCAACAAAATCTGTAGTAATAAAATTTATAAGCTTTTCTCTGTTTTCAACATGATTAATATTCATTACTTAAAAGCTCCTCTGTGTCTTCTTTTATATGTAAAAATGTAGTTTCTAATCCTCTAGACAAACCAGTGTAAAGTTGATTTGTTAGATCATTAATGTCTAAAAAGTGCTCTGATGCAATATCAACAACTATTATCGTATGAAACTCTAATCCTTTAAATCTTTTGATTGTTGAGAAGTAAGGTCCTGGTTGGCTTTGTTTAATTTCTTTAAAATTATATTCGTAGATTTTTTTGTCTGGATGTTTTGCATTATAGGATTCAACAATACCTTTTTTCTTTGGACTTAAAAATATTATTTCTTCCTTACTATAAATTTTTAATAATTTTTCTAAATTTCTTTCAATGTTTTCAAGCTGCTCATTGTCATCTTTGTATTGATATCTCGAAGGTAATACATTGCCATCCGGTCTTATTACTTGATAGTAAGGCTCAATGTTAATGTGTTGTTCAATCATTTTTACAATGTTGTAAGTATTTCTACAATTAACTCTTAAATAAAAACTAAATGCTGATTGTTCGAGAAACTTATCAAGTGTAAATTCAGGGTTTGAAGTTTTGTGATATAGAACCTGATTTTCAAAATCAGCAAAAAAGTGCCATTTCCCTGCTTTAAGACCACCAGTCAATAGCATATCTAAGATTATCAAATTAGTTTCTGATACGATATCTTGAAATTCATCTATTATCAAATAATCAAATTTGATATCAGATTCAATTATTTTGTCAGATGCAATATTTAACAATTCATTATCAAACCAGTCTTTTGGTGGATTATTAGGCACTTCAATATTTGCTATATCGATTAATAGCTGATGAAAAGTTGTAATTGTAAAATTATCTTTTGAATATTTTTGTGAAAGATATTCGTTCAATCCTCGATTGAAACACAAGATTAAAACTTTTTCATTGTCATTAGCATTAGAGAAAGCTAATTCCATTGCTAAAGTAGTTTTTCCTGTTCCAGCTGGTCCTTTAACAAGAAGCCTGTCTTGAGTTTTAGCAGTGGCAATAACGCTTTTTTGTTCTGGTGTAAACTCTGAAATTTCACTGTTTATTCTTGTTGAGCGTTCTTCTGAAGATTCAATATAACTTATAAACTCAGGTCTTAATATTGAAATACATTTTTGAATACTTGATGTATTTGTTGCATTATTGTTTTTAAAATCTCGTTTTTTTCTCTCTTTACCTAATTGATTTTCAATTGCTTCAAGTAAGAAAGTTGATAATGGTTTCGAGTGGTAAGTATTTTTATCACATAATTTCCAACTTTCATACTCTTCAGTCTCGTAATCAAAACTTGCCTTATAAGCAACAACAACGTGAGTAAAAACCATCTGAAAAAGTTTTGTTGGTGCATCTTTACTTTCCTCTAATAACTTTGTTAGGCTGTACATGTTTTTATGAGATTGTACAAACGGATTCTGTCTTCGCTCTTGATTGATGCCATAATAAAATTCTCCAGATTTTACTGATATATATGGACTAGATTTTACTTCAACCACCACCACTCCTCGATTGGGTATAAAAACTATAAAATCTATTTCTCCTTCAATTTGATCTATATGTTCTGGAATTCTATAACTGTGTAATATCCACCAATCTTCACAAGTAGGATCATTTTTTAATCTAGTAGCAAAATCTAATTCTCCAGGTATAGATATATTATCTATCTCTATAGCAGGTAAAAAATGTGCCATTACAACTCTCTTACTCCCCAATAAGTCCAACTACTAGGTACATCTACAGTTGATTCTAATCTTTCTTCTATTGCAAAAGCTGTCATGCTACCTAAATTTTGATCTTCAGAAAGAGTAAACTCATAACTGGTTTGACCATATAAAGTTTTAGCATCAATTTCTTGAATTTTGCTTTTTAATAAATGATCGAGTTCAAACCCTGCTTGAGAATGAGCTGCATTTATTTTTCTCATTTCGTCCCAAATAACTTGAGCTTGGGTCTCTAATCCAGCAAATTTCATCAATACAAAAAAATGATTTGGCTTACTGGTTCTAATAGATGTCTTTGACATCCATCTTTTTAAATTTGATCTATTTGCTGGTGTACATCCCCAAGTTTTTAAAGTCTTAACAGCACTTTCTATTCCAACTTCATAGACTTTTTTACTTAACTCTTTTTTCCATTCTCTCTGAATGCTTCTTAGTGGCTCTGCATCGTTACCCAAGTGTCTGTCCGCTATTAGTTCTATAACATCTCTGTCTGCACCCTTAGTTCTTCTTAATATATACATACCCTTGCCGAGCTCTTTAGAGCTAACTTTTTCTATATCTAATATTCCATCACCATCAAAATCAGATATTGCTAAAGCTCTATTTGATTCCTCAGAAATAAAGGCTGCAAGAGTTTTATTGTTTCTTTTTTCTGTCAGTAAGAAACAATATGCGGTTTCTAATTGATTCGTGTCAGAATCTTTTTCATAATCATCTTCACTCACTGATTGACTAATTAATGTTAAATACCTATCTTCTTCAATTTTTGGAACAAGATCTATATCATCAATTGAATATTTTCCTTTCGATGTGAATATATTTTTTGAACCTTCAAATGGTTTTGTTTTATCAGAACTCCCAATTAAATTTATTTTCGGAGTCCAGCTTGATGAAATCCATTCATAATGTATCCAGAGTATTTTTTCAGATCTTGATGCAGTAAAAATAAATTCCAGGGTTGGATCGGAGAATTTTCCACTAAATAAATTTCCTAGCTGACCAAAATAAATAATTTCATCATAAACAAGTTCTTCCCTAAGTTCATTTACAGTCTTCACAACCCACTTTCTACTTAATTGTTTAGCTCTTTGCTCTAGATAGTGATAAGAGGATGAAGTAGCAATAAGACAAATTCTTTTATCAATATCTAGTTTTAACTCTTCCAAGTCAAATAACGGATTACTGTCTAATGTACTTAGTTCGATTACCTTCTCAACCAGTGTTTCTAAAACTGGAACCGAACTATATTCATAATTTTTAGCTAATTTTAGCTGTGAATTTAAAATTTCTGTATGCCCTAATATATAATCATCTTTTGTTGAAAAAGGGACAGGATTATTTGACCAAAACCAGAGTATAGAATTGATACTATATAAAGTATTATCCCAGAATTCATCGCCTCTTGAGACTTCACCTTGTTTCAAAAGTTCTTTTCTTAATAGATGACACTCTTCTAAGTTTTTAAAAGGAACCTTTACTTCGGTAACTTCAGGGTTCTGAGCGGACCACAAATTATCTAACACTTAAACCACGTATCCCATAATTTCACATCCCGCAGGCGCACTCAGGTCGTCAAAAGTGATTGTCTCTTCTCTGTCGATATATTCTTGATTGAACATATCAACTAAAATAGATGCTTGTCTGGATGCTCTTGGTATCAAAAATATTTGAGGAAAGTTGTTTGTCCAATCAATAACATTCCCAATATTTGTATTTTTTGATTGTGTAAAAATAGATAAGTTAGCACTACCTTTTAAATTTTCTTCTGATGGCGAAGTGACATAAGTAATTTCTTGACTTCTATTTAATGCACCTCTGGTGATAACAACCTGATCAAAAGAACCCTTTGCATTATCAGTTTTAAATTGTAATTTCGATTCTTCAATTAAAGAATTTTTATTTCCTACCAATTGAATCAAGTTATCAGGAAGTCCTAACACTCCAAGAGGATCTGTGTTGGAATAAAAATAGTCTAATAACTTTAAATTAGGATCTGACTTAGTAGCCACAGCCCTATCAGGAATCTCAAACTGCTTAGTAGCTGTTATTGAAACTTCTATTTGAGGTACAGTATTGTTTTCTGGATCATATTTCCATCCATTAATTTCTTTAGCATCATTTGTTGTTTCTATTATGGTAAATATGTTATTAGAAACTTCCTTTAATGCGCCTTTGTGATGTTTAAAACCATAGCCTTTGTTAATAACATGAATTTCAGTACCATATTCTGTTTCTTTTAAATCATCCCATACTTTATCAATTGTTTTAAAACCTGTAGAGATACTTCCATTCAAGAAAGAACTCATCGCTCCAACACTAATAAAAAAAGGGAGAAGTCTTGTGCTGGGGACTAATGCAACAATTCTTGAATTTCCTTCAAGCTTATCAATTGCAAAACTACCCAAGTTGACAAAGAAATTCTTCCATTCTCCAACAACATTTCCATAGTCATTATTTAAAAACTGCATGTATTTATTATAATTTTTATAATTAATATGTCAAATAATATTTATATTTTTAATTTAAAAATTTTTTTTTCTAATTTCAAGGCGAAAAACAGTTTGTTTGAAAATATGTTTATAAAATAATACTTATGACATGTAATTTACAATGAGTAGGCCTATTCCAAAACCAAAAATTTTTTATACTGCTAGAAAACCTGTATCTGCTCGAGTTATTCATGGTGATTGCCTAAGTTCTATGGATAAATTAATCAAGGAAAACAAAAAGTTCGATATGATTTTTGCCGATCCTCCTTATTTTTTAAGTAA
>MDSZ01166108.1_pt1 | contig 12783 bp, 17 predicted proteins | sample 811201 | NCBI WGS metagenome assembly MDSZ01 (sample SAMN05326647, study PRJNA326480) | marine metagenome | isolation source: seawater | place: Indian Ocean: North | collected 2010
ATGAGGTTGATAACTTTTTTAAAAATAACGAAGTTGATGTAGTTCTTCATTGTGCTATAAGTGGTGGTAGGAGAACTAAACCTGATGGATATGATGTTGTCTATAATAATTCTTTGATGTTTGAGAACTTAATTAAACACAACAGCAATTACAAAATGATGATACACTTCGGTTCAGGTGCAGAAACTGAAAGAACTAAAGGAGTTGATAACTCAAGTGAATTAGATTTTGGAATCCATAATAAAAATATTCCACTTGATTATTATGGGTTTTCAAAATATTTAATTGGTAAAAGAGCTAAAACTATACACAATGTGATTACTCTTCGTATTTTTAATGTGTTTGGTGAATATGAAGCTAATGATAGAATGGTTAAAAACAATATAAATAATTATTTATTGGGAAATTCGATGGAAATATATCAAGATAGAGTTATGGATTTCTTTGGTGCTGACGATTTATATAAAGTAGTCAATCATATTATAAATAAGGATGTAAACGAATTAGTTTATAAAGACTATAATATGTGTTACGAGGAAAAACACACTTTGTTAGATGTGGCTAAAATTATAAATAATCTATCAGATAGAAAATCTAAAATAAATATAATTAAAGAAGGAATGGATATGCCCTATTGTGGTAATTGTCATAGATTATCACTATTAGGTTTAGAGTTTGATGGTTTACAAAAATCGATAGAAGGAGTTTATGAAATATGGAAAAAATAAGTTTTTGTATAAATACAGCTAAAAATGAATTAGAATATATAAAACTTTTGTTGAAGTCAATGGACAAGAATCTTCGATATGATAATCACGAAATAATTATATTTGTAGATAGTGATAATCAAGGAACTTTTGAATGGTTAAAAAATAATAAAAATAAATTTAATAGATTTAAATTTAATATCATTAACAATAATACTGGCAATCCAGTAGGATATCAAGCAAACTCAAATTATATGTTTAGTCTGGCGAACAACGAAATAGTTGCATTGATACAATCTGATATGGTTATAGGTAAAGACTTTGATTTTCACATTATCGAAAATATGGAAGAAAATAAAGTTTTATCAGGTGCTAGAATAGAACCTCCACTACACACCAGTAGTCCTGATAAATATACAGAAAATTTTGGGTTAACTCCCGAAGAATTTAAATTTGATGAGTTTAATGAATTTTGTGAAAAAAATAAAAAAGATGATATATCAGAATTTTTTGGATTGCCTTGGATTACTTACAAAAAAAATTGGGATAAAGTTGGGGGGTTTGATACTGCATTTAGATGGGGTAAAGAAGATTTGGATATTTCTAACAGATTTAAACTAGCTGGAATAAATGCTAAAACTGTTTGGTCAGCTTTAATTTATCACTTTACTTGTGTTTCATCTCGTGGAGAAACTTGGTATGATAATACTAATGAGTCTAATCTGATAGTTGAATGTCAATCGAGAGCTGATAAATATGAAACTCGAAAATTTATAAGAAGATGGAGATATCATCCTGGATTTGACAGACCAACATTCAGATATAAAACAACTGCAAATATACATACGGATATTTTATCTGATTGGATGACTCTTTTAAAAATAGAACCATTTTTTGATAAAATTTATATAGATAATCCAATATTAGTAGACCATGTTTTACATCACCAAAAGGATGAACATATGCATGTTAATTGGAGATTAGGGTTTGGTAATTATGGAAAAGATTTTTGGAAAAATCATTATCAGTATATAAATATAGATAACATAAAAGATAAATTTATTATAAGTGATGGAATTGAAATAGAAAATGATGATGTATTAATAGACTTTAAATTAAATGATATAACAAATGAGAATGCTTTATTTTTTGGACAGTTAAATAATTTTATTAATGATACTGATTGTGGATATTATCACTCTGATGTATTTCAAATACATTTAACTAATAAAGTAAATAACATAGATGATTACATAAAAGTAAGTAATCCGTCAATAAACAAATTGGAGTTTGAAAATGGATAATATAAGTTTTATAATAACAAATTATAATGCTAAAAAATACACAGAATGGTGTTATAATTCAATAAGAAAAAATTTAGGATATGTACATGAGATTGTACTATTAGATGATGGTTCTGAAGATGGAACTTGGGAACTTATAAAAGACTTATCTAAAAAAGATAATAATTTAAAAATCCACAGAAATGAAGAAAATGTAGGAATAGCATATTCTTATAATAAAATGGTTGAATTGGCTTCAAATGAAATAGTTTGTATGGTTCATAGTGATATGTACATTCCACCAAAGTTTGATGAAATTATGTTGAAGTATATGGAAGAATATGATTTTATCACACCATTGAGAGTTGAACCTAATGTTGGATATCCTCCATCAGTTGATAAGGAGTTAGTAGACTTTGGAACTAAATCAGAAGATTTTGATGAAAGTGGTTTTTTGAAATGGAGTGAAAAAAACACAGAGGACAATAAAGGTAGAACTGAACAGAGAATGTTTTTTCCCTGGATGACCACTAAAAAACTTTATAATGAAATAGGTGGAAACGATACATTGTTTTTAAAATATATGGTAGACGATGACGATTTTTATTTAAGAGTAAAAATGGCTGGGGGTAAATATTGTCAATTATTTGAAACTGCTGTTTATCATATGCCAAGTAAAAGTGTTAGAATGAGAGAAACTGATGACATTAAGGTAGATGTAGATGGTCAGTATGAAAAATCACTTAGAAATTTTGTAAGAAAATGGGGTGTATGGCCAGGAACAGTTTGGGATGATAATAGAGATATGGTTATTCCTAAAAAATATAACATCGGATTTATAGCCAAAAATTGTCATTTAGAATCCTTGAGATTTTTAGAACCCTGGTGTTCTACCATATATCTTGAAGATAGAAAACTAATATTAGATTACATAGCAGAAGAACAAGATAAAACTATTTTTGATTTGAATGAAAGAGTAAAAAGTGAAAGTAAAATATCAAATGATATTGTCGTTGAATTTGATGTTAATCAAATGAATCAAGATAGATTAGCTTTTCTTCAAAGACTTCCAGATATTCTAAATGATAGTGGTGATGTTGGAGAAATGCAGTATGATATTTTTAGATTAAACATTCGTTCATTAACTGACATTTCTGAAGATAATATTGTATGTGAAAACAAAATAATCTATGTAGATAAAGAGTAAATTTCAATATTTATAAATATATTATTGGAGTATACAATTGACTAAAATTACTGATTTCATCAAAAGAAAAGGAACATCACTTTCAAGAAATACGAATGCCCCTTTGGAATTAAGAAAACAAGGTGTTAGAGATTCTACGGGTAGAGATAATAGAAATAGAGAGGGTGTTCTAAAATTCTATCCAGTATTACATCGTCATCCATTAGTTAGGGATGGGTATGTTGATGGATACAATCCAGTTACTTCTACTCTTGATAGTGGTCAAAACATTTATTCATTAGATATTTTTATCAAATATGAAACATCCGATGGTTCTGATGCTGAAGTAAATTTATCTTCGGTTCAAATTGATTTACCTGAATTTTTAAAATTAAAAAATGTAAATGTATGGAACAAGATACTAAAAACAAAATGGGGAAATAACATTCCTGAAATAAGAGGATTACCTGATGAACAATGGCCATCAGGCACAATACCTCAAATGATAAGGTCAGGTAATAGTCCGTTTGAAATTGCTTCTAACATTCACTCTACTCATACAGTGTGGTGTACTTTTGTTCCTACTATCCACGACCCAGAGACCTATTTTGAAATTGGATATGGTAATCCACAATATCTTCCAGATTTTCATTTTAATAAAGTTTGTATAAATGAAAATGATTTAGAAAATTGGAATATTCCAGAACATATGTTTGATTCACTTCAATCACCTACTTTTTCTATATTGGGGAGTAGTAGGGGAAATGGAACATTTGGATGGGTGAGAGACCGTTCGTTAGTCGAAACAGACCACGAAGATGTTTTTCAAGGTAGTGACTACAGAAAATTTTTGAGAATTGAAAATGTAATACCGCAGTTATCTGGAAATAACAATTTGTTTAATTTATGTATTCAAAACCAAAGGATAAAAGCTACGGCACTTAATGGTGATGGTGTTGAAGTTACATTGGGGGTTCAAGGAATGTGTACCAATGATTTTATAGAAGAAAGCGGATTGGATACTTCCGATGGTAGAAGACTTGTATGTGATGGATTAAATGGAATCTTATGCAGAGGTAACGACAGACAATGTGTTTATGACACTAGAGATTGTGTAGATTATGGGGTTATACAGCCTTTGGATTGTAATTGTAATATTTTTAATTGTGCATCTTGTTTTACATTCGATGTAAGTAACCCACAACAAAGTTTACCATATTGTTGTAGACAATGTTGTTCTGGATGGTCTGATGGGTCAAATTATGTAAATCCTGATGTAGTTATATCTGGATGTACTGACCGAGAGGCATGTAATTACTGGACGATGGCTAATACAGATGATGGTTCTTGCTGGTATCCGAGAGATTATGATTGGTGTGATTGTAATGAAAATGTATTTGATGAATGTGGTGTGTGTGGAGGTAATGGTGTAGATTGGGGTTATAACTCAAATACAACTAACATTGGTGTAATTAATCCTGATGCAGGATGTTGTCCACAAGAACATTTAAGAGTTGTTTATTTTGATAATAATTGTGATGGTGTAGGTGATTCACAATTTACATATACGATGTGTGTAAATCAAATACAGAGTGGAAGAACAAGAGCATATTGTAGTGAAATAACTGATGGTGTTTGTTCTGAATGTTTTGTTCAATCAAATTCAGATAATCTTGGGTGTCCATCTAATTATGTTGATTGTGCAGGTTTATGTGACGGAGATTCATATTATTCAGATAATCCTTTTACCAAAGAACTACAATGTTGTACTGATTTACAGAAAGATGAATGTGGTGTATGTTTTGGTGACAACTCAATGTGTACATGTAAAAGACCAACTGACTCTGGATGTATATGTGGTTGTACTGATAAATTAGCGGCTAATTATAATCCAAGAGCAAATTGGCCTTGTGGTAGTAAAAAAAATGATAAAGAATGTTATAATGAAAACAATGCTTCTATTAATTATAAAAATGAATCTAATTCTTGTTGTTGGTATTGGGATGAAAACGATAAACCTCAAGGTGATGTTGTTCTTGATAAACCATCGGAATGTAATGAAGAACATCCTCTTTGGTTTGATTGTATGGTAAATATGGAAGAAAACAGTGTAGATATGAAATATATAAAATATGATGATGGTAAAGGCTTTCATCAAAATCCACTGTTAGATAAAGATGGTGTATTACATACTTGTTGTATGAAAATTTATGGTTGGTTAAAATAAAGCTTGACTTATATACTAAAAAATTCGTATATTGGAGATAATACATATGAAAATTGATAAAGTAATAAAGAGAATAAAATACTTAAAGACCGAAATCGCACACGAAGGATTTTGGGATGGATGGGCTTTGGAAGGTATGAGAGATGAATTGAGTGAATTAGAAACGAAATTATATTTTCATACCAGAAACAATAAAATAGAGGAATCATTAAAAAACAATGAGTAATATAGACCCCAAAGATTGGGAAAACGAAGAACATAGAGGCGGTTTTAGAAAAAAGAAAAAACCACAAAAACCACGAAAACAAAGAAAAGGTTACAAAAAATCTAAAAAACAATCAGAATATCGTAAAAAAAGGAAGAATAAATGGTAAAAAATTTATTTTTGGTTATATTTATAAGTGTATTAACTACAGGTTGTGACAATCAAAATATTGTTGAACCTGTGTTATGGGAATTAGAAGAAGAGGAACAAACTACAGAAGTTGATTATTTTTTAGTTTTGGAATCTTATTTACCAATGGATGAAAATGGTTATTATATTATGGAATTTTTAAATAGTTACAATCAAACATTTACTACACTTACCGCTAATACAGGTTCACCTACTCATTATCAAAAAGTAGCGTGGATATCAAATAAAGAAATATGGATGGGCAATCAATGGATTAATTTAGTAAATGAAGCTTCTTACACGGATGAGTTTGGAGAGGCTCATACTGTGTTGGGAGCTTGGTCAGAATTTGTTAATGATACCGTAAAAGTATATGCTGGATATACAGATGAGTATAATAATCATTATTTAGATTCTTTGGAAGTTATAGTAATAGACGAGGAGTAATTTATGTATTATATTTTAAGATTAAAAAATGGTGGTAAAGGTTCTAGAGTAGATAGGATTGGAGCTTCTACTTTAGAAGATGCTAAATCATTTTTTATGGAGAGAAAAAGAATGGATGTAAAAACTTTTGATAAACTATATGAGGTAACATTAGATGAGTAAAGATAAATTTGGACCCTACATTCAAAGATTAATGACAACAGTTCTTGACAAAGAACAAGATAAGTTTGTTATTGATTTGGCTTGGAATGAATTAAACAGATTGAATGTAGATTTAAAAGACTTTTTGGTGAGAAATCAAGATGATGACACTACAGAAAGTGAAGAGACAGTAAAACAATTATTACAAGAAGAAAAATCGGAGGAATAGGTTATGCCAGATACACCAGTAGATGCTGGCCATGTGGAATGGTTAGCATATAGATATAGAGAACTAACTGATGATGATTTATTTTGGTTTACCAGAGATGTTAGTAGAGAAAACAAAGCTTACAGAAAAGTTAATGATAAAGAAGCTTTAGATTTATCTAATATGAGGTCTTTTGGTGTCGACCCGAATAGAACTGTTTATCAGAAAGAATACTAAATGGAAAAGTTTGTAAGAATACCAGGTAGAAGAAAAGTTTTAACGAGAAATATGATTGAAACTTCTATAGAGTCAACTCGTTCTAATGCAGAAGCTGCTAGATGGTTGGGTGTTTCTTATAATACTTATAAAAAGTGGTCTAAATACTATGGATTGTTTGAAAAGAATTTAAATCAATCTGGTAAAGGTGTTCCTAAAAAACCATCAAAGTTTAAAATAGAACTTCAAGAAGTATTTGATGGTAAACACGAAGACTATCCATCTAAAATACTAAAAAAGAGATTAGTAGGTGATGGCTTATTGAAAGAAGAATGTAGTATATGTGGGTGGAACGAAGAAAGAATAACAGATAATAAAATATGTCTTCATTTAGATTATATAGATGGTAACGAAAAAAATAAAGAATATGATAATTTGAGACTTGTATGTTCAAATTGTCATTATACTAATGTCGGTGATTTTAAATCATCAAAAATATTTTGTCAATAAACATTAACATGGAGGTTAATAAACAATGAGTGATACTAAAAGTAAAATACTACAAGTTTTGAATGATAACTATATGGTTAACTTGTTTTCAGCACAGGCTAGGGAACATATTGCTTCTAAAATAGTTCAAAATTTGGATGGTAATTATGAATCAAATCCAGCACCTGAAGGAACTGTTCCTATCGAAAAAGTGGTTGAGGTTAAAGAAGAAAAAAAATCTAAATCTAAACCTAAACCAAGTACAAAAAATAAGAATATTAAACCTACAGTAAAACCTGGTTTGAATAAAAATCAAGTTGATAGAAAGAAATCATTAAGAAATCTGAATAAATAAAGGGGGAATAATGAAAGATGATTTTATGTATGTGTTAGAAAATTATCCTAACGCAGATTTATCTAATCAAAAAGATAGAGAAATGATAGCTAACGCATTATCAAATATAATGTGTGAACATCACATAGTTTCTTATACTAATTTGGATGCTGTTGAAAAAGATTCAAAAATGAAAAATTGGATAAAACATTGTAAAAAAACAAATTCAAACAATGATTCTGAAACTACTATAGAGAGAGGTTTATAATGTCATTAGTTGATTATAGAAATAGAAAGATAAAAGTAGGTGAGAGAGTTCGAATCCAAGAAGATATACCATCAGTAGAAGGAATGTTACATAAGGATAGTATTGTAAAAATATCAGAATGGAACGAAGAAACTAAAAAAATAAGGGTTACTGATAGTATGGGTAAAATCTGGTGGATAGAACCTAATAGTGTCAGTGCGAGTTTTTTATAATGGGGTATGATATGGAAATGGATGATTTTCACGAAGATAATAAACACAAACAACAAGAATTAAGACCTTCATTTTTTGATAAATTGACAAAAGAAGAACAAGAAGAGTTAGATAAATTAATAAAAGAAATAACCGAAGAGGCTAAATTAGTAGTAGAAGATTATGCTAAAAATCCTTCTGAAGTAAGTGGTAGTGTTATTCAAATTCACGAAGATAGTCCCCTTTTAAGGAAAGATAAAAAGTAGTTTATTTATTTGTTTTATATTTATTAGTGACAAAATATTTTATACTATGGAGTTTCTATAAATATGAAGAAAATTTTTAAGAAAAAAAATCTTGGTAATGATAATAGCATTACTAAATATTTAAATAGTAAATTGACCACAAACAATTTCAGAGAAGAACTGAATTTGAGGGAATATTTTAGTGGTCAATCAATATCCAATCAATCGTTAGAATATAATACTAATAATGAAATGACATGTTGTTCACTTGGTTTAGAACAATGTGTACATTTTTCAGATTTTTGTTCGTGGGATTCTATTGGTTATTTTTGTCGAGCTGCGAATGAAAATGCTTCTAATTGTACCCCTGAAGATGTTTGTTGTGGTGGACTTATATCAGAATTAAGTCAAAACAATAACCAAAATGATTATCAGATAAGGTCTTTATCTAATAGCATTACACCAGACCAAGTTTTTCCAAATGACGGAGTCAATTTATCAAATTCTACTTGGTTCAAAGAAACCTCTAATTGGATTTTAAGGGGAAATAAAAATTTAAACAATAATCCAACTCCGATTCCTTGTGCTGTTCCACCGACATATAATTATAGTCAAGATAGTTTTAGTTGTCCGAGACAACTTGAAAAAGTGTTAGATGATGGTAACGATTCAATAACAATTGGAGATTGGAGTTCAATATTATGTGAAGAGTTAGGTGAAGCTTATTGTAGTTCATCTCAAAGTCCTTGTATTGGAGCTTATGAGTATGGTGATATTAATTTAGATGGAGTAGTAAATATAGTTGATGTAGTCAATCTCATTAATATTCTTGTAGGAACTGCTGATTGGGGATATGCTGGTTCAGACGATGTATGTTCACCTATTTTAGCAGATATAAATGGTGATGGTGCTATAAATATAGTTGATGTTGTTCTATTAGTAAACTTTATATTATCTCGTAATCCATCAACAGATGCAACTGATAGTGACATAATAATATTAAATAATATTTTAAATTTATTAGAAAACTCTATTATTGAACAACAAACTGAACAATTTATATTACAGAGAATGAAGCGTATACTCGATAGACATATGGCTCAAAGTAATAAACAAACATATAATGACCCATTTTAAGAGACTGAATTATGAGAAGAACTAATAAAAAACCTTTAAATAGTAAAAAATCAGGAAATACAATAGTTGATTATCTTAATTCTAAATTAACTACAAATAATTTTAGGTATGCATTTAGTCCTGAATTAACAGAAGAACAAAAAAATTCTGTTTTTGGTGGTAATGATTTTACAGGTGTTTTTAGAAGTAATAGAACATATCTATCATTTTTACAAAGTGGAAATCAAAGTGTTACTCGTGAATCAGACCAAGAAAATTGGGATAATCCAGGTGTTATTATGACAAGGTCATTATCAGAACAAATTACACCAGACCAAGTTTTTCCGAATGATGGTGTTAATCGTTCAAATTCTACTTGGTTTAAAGAGACATCCAATTGGATTTTAAGAGGAAATAGAAACTTAAATAATAACCCAACTCCGATTCCTTGTGCTTTACCTCCAGCTTACAATTATAATCAAGATAATTTTTCGTGTCCAAGATATCTCGAAAAAGTAATAGATGATGGTAATGATAATATAACAGTCGCTGATTGGAGTGCAATATTATGTGAAGAATTGGGAGGGGCTTATTGTAGAGCAGACATATTAGATGATGATTTGTGTTCAAAATTTTGTGGAAATAATCCACATCCAGATGAAGTACTTTCGTGGTATAATTCTTGGTTTTTTTATTACTACGAGTTAGGAATTTCTTGGAGTCGTGCTGGATGGCAAGACAATTTCAATGGTAATGAATCATCAAGGTCACCAATGTGGTCTTATTATAAATATGTCCAATTGGGTTCAGAGTTTCCAGAAGAAACAAGGGCATATGACTGGTATGAATCAACTTTTGTAGATAATCCTGGAGGAAGAAATAGATTATGTGGACCTGGTTATGGTGCATTTCCAGCAACATCTGAATTATTAGACCCTGGCGAGGCTCCGAGAATATGGGGCGCTCATATGGGTGCATGGGTTTTTGGTTCTGCAGACGAATTTGTAGCTTGGTGTGATGACCCCAATCAATGTGGTACTTGTGCACCGAATGAGGTTTGTAATGTAGGGTCTTTAAGTTCAACTTGTGGTCATGGTACTAGTGATTTTACAATTGGTGGTGTAACTGATCAAGGTGTTGTACCGACAGGTGATGAGGGAACTTGTGAATGTGCTCAAGTAAATATTGGAAATAATTGCACAAGTGGTGGAGGTTCTAATAATTGTGCAAATGGATTAGAGGCGATATGTATGCCACAGTATGCAGGTCAATGGACAGGTGCAGTATGTGGTCAATGTTATTGTGGATCAGTTCCTGGTGGTGGTGAGGTTCGTGGTGGTGGAAGTAATTATGAATATGATTGGATGAACCCATTAAATAGTGAATGGCTTCCTACTATTATGGGAAGAGATAGTAATGGATATGACCATTGTCCAAATTGTCCACATGAAGAAGATTTAGAAAATCCATATATTGATTTTTAAGAGAATATAAGTGGCCAGAAAAAGAAAAAATCATAGACAATTTTTATTGAATAGAGAAAAAGTTCCTATTGACAGAGTTTTTCCAGGAATGATTATTGAATTTCAATATAGGTCAAAAACGGGTATGATAGGTCAAGATGCAGGAGACCCACGACCAATGTTTTTTGTTTTGGCTAAAGAAAGACAGAAAAGACTATTACACGGAGTCAATTTAAATTATTTACCTCAACACATTGTACAGAGGATGTTTACATTGATATCAAGAAAAATACCAGTTAATTATGTTGAAGCTGGTAGTGGATATAATTTTATACGAGGAGCTTATACAAAAGTCGATATACCATTAGGTAATAAAATAATTCCAAGAAATTTATATGAACAGGTTATCAAACCAAAAATTTTAGATATAAGTCCTGATTTTCAGGCATATCGTACATATAAAATAAGTAAAATAGGTACTGCGTATGTTCTCAATTATAAATTGAATATTCATTTAGACAGAATCAAAGATGCATTAGAAGCTCAATTGGAAAGTGTAAAAGAACAAACTCAAGATGTATTAGAAAAACAAAATCAAGAAAATAGTAGAAAATTAGAAAAAGATAGAAAAGAGTTTGAAAAAAGAGCTAAAGAATTACAAAAAATGATAAGAAAGTCGGCTAGAAAGTTACCAAAATCTTCGACAAAGAAAATGATGGCCGCGGCCGCCGCTAAGAATTTTACTAAAAAAGGAATGGATAAAAAAATAGATAAAAAAGCTCAAAAAAGGTCAACAAAACCTATAAAGAAAAAAGTTGTGAAAAAACCAACTGCTTCTAAACCAAAAAAGACAGTTAAAAAAGTAAAAACAATTAAACCAAAAAGAACAAAAAAGAAATAATAAATGATGTATTTATATATTTATTACTGAAATAAAATGTTTTAATAGGAGAAAAAATGCCATCACCGAACACATGCATGAATAGTTGTTACACGGATCCAATGAATCCGAATTGTTCTTGTGACATTGAACCTTGTGATTTATATACTTTTGTAAATAATATATGGTTTACAAAAGATAATGATGACCATTGGGATGACCCTGGATATATAAACTTTTCAATAGCTTCCATCAGAAGTACAAGACCTGATGATTTCATTCCTTCAAATGGTGTATGTGGTAGTACGCCATCCCCTACAAATGTTTATCAAGGAAACATAGGTGACTTTAGAATAGTTTTAGATGCTACATCTGGACTATGGGGACAAACTGTTAATGTTGGTACTGATGGTGACCAAGTAACATATGGTGATGACCCTTCACATATAAATGGACTGATTATAACAAGAGTAAGGTCAGCTTGGGGTAATCCGGCTGGTATGATTTTTGATTACGATAACATAGGTCCGAGTAGTTTAGAACCTAATGGTATTTTTGGTGGCATTAACTACGAATTATCACAAAGAGGTAAAATAGCTTCATCAGTCATAGCTGGAAGGTCAACTATAGGTACATCTACTGGTATAATTCCAGGTGAAATCTTAGCTGAAGTTAGAGCTAAATTTCACGGAGGTTCGAGTGGTGGTTTTGATACAAAATTCCAACCTTTACATACAGGTGTTGAAGGTGAATGTGATGTAAATCAACAATATAGAATTGATAGTTATCCTCAACAGACATGGGATGATAACATGAATACTTTATTTGGTAACACTTCTGCAGATAGAACTCAACCTGATAAATGTGGTTATTGGGACGAAACTTTTGGAATGGGTGGAATGTGTAGTGATTCTGCTGGTTGTGATGGTAGTGATTATAGTAAAAATAGTAACCATAACACAGTATGGGGCACTGCTCAATCGTCTAC
>MDSZ01100508.1_pt1 | contig 12781 bp, 9 predicted proteins | sample 811201 | NCBI WGS metagenome assembly MDSZ01 (sample SAMN05326647, study PRJNA326480) | marine metagenome | isolation source: seawater | place: Indian Ocean: North | collected 2010
CCAGTTTGGGCAGAATACATGGGAGCTCACTGGTGCGGTCCATGTATTTCTGCCACTAATAACTTGAAGAGTTTGTACAACAGCAATGGAGACGATTTTACATTCATTTCGATTTGGGAATCACCTACTACTGGGAACCCGAACGATTCACCCATCAACAGAAAAGCGCACATTCAATCCGCACCTGGATATAGTAACACTATTCCAGTCACCGTCTTCGGAGACGCAGATAATGGTCAGTACTATACTGGAGGAGGCCCCTATGACTCCTTGTATACCAGTGGAGGAGGCATGGTAGATGCCAACAAATACCAACTATCAGTTAGACAATCAGAAAATAATGGGCAGATGAACATCGAAATCACTGCAAACTATCAAGGAACTGGCACCAAAACCGTTCACTTACTCGCAGCCGTGACAGAAATGATAGGTGCAGAAACCTATGATAACAGCCAAGAGAGACCCCCTCATCTTTGGAGAAAATGGCTACTAAACGGTGTAGGCACTGGTTTCGAATCATTTACACTATCATCAGGAACACCAGTTACAAAGTCTTGGACAGTACCAGTTTCACTAGTTAGAGCTGCTGGAGGTCTTTCATCCTCTGAAAATTTCCTTACAGTCACTGCTCTTTTGGACGGAGACCACACTTCGCACAGAAATGTCTTATCTGCTGCCGACTCAAACATGGGACCATTAATTGATGTTGGTGTTAAGTCATTCACGGTATCAAACCAATTTGCACCAAACGGAGGATATGTCAATGGCGACATCATTGAAATGGAAGCTACCGTTGTAAACAACGGCGTAGATCCCTACACAGATGGTGGTGATGTCAGATTTTTCCAAAGGGTAAACAATGTCAAGACCTATGTAGGAGCCACCCAAGCGTTGAGAGATTTCGCTTCAACTGGAGCGACACAGACCTTTAGTGGCCAAATCGATACAACCGACTTACCAGAATCTGCATACCAAACTACATTTGGAATAGAAATAGATGGTCTCGAATATGACAAATATGGTTCAAATAATCAAAGAATTGAGATTTTACCACACGACCTTGTGCCAGTCGCTAGGAAAGCGCAAGTAATGGGTGACAACCATATAGAGAGAGGAAATGATTTCCTTGTTGAAGCAAAAACTACCTTCAATGACGGGGTTGACACAAGTACATCCTTCTTTACATTCGAATTAGAATTCTCACCGACTCAAATGGACCAATGGGTTGGCGGTGACATGGTTGTTGGAGGGGATCAGGTTTTCCAAGAAGGTAGCCACAACGAACATCGGCAATACCTCATCAAAACAACCATGGATATGGATGTTGGAGATTATGATTTGCGCCTAAGAGCAACCGATTCTCGAATGCAAACAAGTGATTGGCAGGTAACAGAAAGAGGATTTACCCTCAAGAACGCAATGCCTGTAATAACTGCAGAGCCAATTCCAACAGTCAAGGTTGAAACCTCGACTAAGGTTTCAATCGTCGACAACGTCAATGATATTGAGACTCCACGGAATCAACTGACAATAACAAGCAGCAGCCAAAATTTCGTAGCATGGCATCCTGCAACCGAAGAAATCGAAGTCTACTTTGACACGGTCAGATATGTTGGTGGAGAAATTAAAGCCTCTGGCATTGAAATTTCTGTCAATGATGGAACAGATACTTCAACTGGGACTCTTCTATTCAATGTCATACGAAATGGCCAACCCAGTTGGGCAGGTGTCGAAAAGCAATACGTTGATGAAGCCTCATCCGATTCACTTTCCTTACTTCCATATCTGTCTGACACCTACCAAAATGGAGACGTTGCACCAACTGAAGACTTGGTTTTAGCAATTGTAGATAACACAAATCCAGAACTTTTGGACATTTCAATCGACGGATTCACGTTGAACTACGCAACAAGCAATGATGACGTGAATGGAGAGACGACTGTAACTGTTAGAGCTAGTGATGGAGAGCAGTACTCGGACCAAATGATTACCATAGCGATTAGTCCAATCAATGATGCTCCAAGATTAGACCTCTCTGAGTTTGAGAATATTAGATTAAAGGTCAACACACAGAAAGTAATCTTCTTGAACGAGATATTGACTGATATTGACGGTGACGTGAACGAAGTCACTGTAATGGCATCAAACCCGACTCCTGGAGCCGCAAGAGTAAATTTCCTTGACAACACACTGACAATGATGTGGGATACAGCAGGACTTCAAACAGTTACAATCCAAACCGAGGATAGGTATGATTCAAACATCTACACGCTGATTGTAGATGTCTATGACAGTCTACCACTGCTTGTTGGGGAAGGTCCTGATGCAGAGGTTGCTGTGAGTGTTACAAACGTCTATGTTGGAGAAATCCCGCAATCAACAGTATTCCTGAACAAAGATGATGTTACGATAACATCCATTTCCTCAACGTGGCAAACATGTACACCGGAGTATTGTATGTACAACGAAGTGTTTGAGCACGACATTACAATGAAAAGTTTAGGTTGGACATTTGACCCAGCAAATGGACAGTTGGGTGTCAACGGAATGGGACAATTCCATTACGTCAAGTTAAACAAGATTACAGCCTTGGCAAACAACGGTGAAAAATTCGAATACAAAGGAGACAACCTGAAGTGGACTGCTTCTAACTACGCACCTGGCCCAGATCAAATGACTGAAGATGAAGTCAAAGAACACATTGAACAAATCGACTCCGATATCGATAAATTGGTAAGTCAAATGGAAACGATGAATGAGGGGACACCAGAATACGAAGCTGCAGTCACTGAATTAGATTCATTAAGAGCAGAGAGGACAGAGGCCTGTAAATACACAACTTGTAACGACGAAGCATCTGGCCAAACAACGGATGATTCCAGTGGATCAGGACTCGACCTAACAGTTATTCTGATCGTGATTGGTGTTGTAATCATAGCATTACTGGCTGGTATTATGTTCATGCGTGGTGGAAACGGTAGCCAAGAAGAGCAAGTAGTAGATTGGGCAAATCAACTTCCTGCGAATGATGCAGTAGCCAATTCAATGTACGGTGGTGCGCAAGAAATATTCCAACAACCTGTTGCGGCCCCAGCGCCGGCTGTAGCACAGCAAGTACCTCCCGGAGCACCTCCACTACCCCCTGGCGGCCTTCCACCAGGTTGGACTATGGAGCAGTGGGCGTATTATGGCCATCAATATCAACAGTGAAGGCTGTAGAGGTTTACGAGCAAAACGCTATGGTGTTTGCCAAACGCCTAAAATGGACTGTGTGTGAGGGTATATTGTGACCGAAGAGGAAGTGACCGAAGCGACCGCTTCAGAGGTGGATAATTCTGTCCCCGAAGAGGAGGAAGTAATGGTTACAGTGTGGAGTCCTGAGCCTTCAGATACTATCGAATTAAATGATACTCCGATAGACGAGTGGGTTAGAAGCATTGACTTCAACTCAACAGAAGACGTTCCCATACCAGAAAGACTGGTTGACCAAGTTATCGGACAGGAAGCTGGTTCAGTTGTCATCCGTAAAGCAGCCGAACAGCGCAGGCACATGATGATGATTGGAGACCCGGGGACGGGCAAATCGATGCTGGCAAGGTCAATGACAGAACTGCTACCTCAAGACAAACTCGAAGACATACTTTGCTACCCCAACGATGACGACGAAAACGAGCCTAGGGTTAGGACAGTTCCGGCTGGAAGAGGGGACCGCATCGTGAAAAGCCAAAAAGAAGCTGTCAGAATTCAGCGAGAGAAAAGTCAGAAGATGCTAATGATTGGTTTCGTTGCAATTGCCTTCCTATTGGCAGTAGTAGCAATACAAAGCGGAGACATCCTAACATTACTCTTCGGAATGTTACTGCTGATGTTTGGTTACATGTTCCTCAGGTCAAGAATGGGCGGGGCAGATGAAGCTCGAATACCTAAGGTTCTTGTTAAGCATCAAGGACAGGATCCTCCTCCTTTCGTCGATGCAACAGGTACTCTGTCTGGTAGTTTACTGGGTGACGTCAGACACGACCCCTTCCAGAGTGGTGGGATGGAGACTCCTGCACATGAAAGAGTAGAACCAGGGGCAATACACAGAGCACATGGAGGTGTTCTATACATTGACGAAATTAACCTACTCAGGCTAGAAGAGCAGCAGGCTCTCCTTACCGCAATGCAAGAGAGGGCATTTCCCATATCTGGCCGCTCAGAAAGATCCAGTGGTGCGTTAACAAAAACCGAAGCAGTACCTTGTGACTTTGTTCTTATCGCAGCAGGTAACCTTGACGCAATTCAGGGAATGCATCCTGCGTTGAGAAGCCGCATCCGAGGATATGGATACGAGGTATATGTAAACTCCCACATGCCAGATACAACGGCAAATAGAAGACGGCTCATTCGGTTCATAGCACAGGAGGTACGACGAGACTTGGGAACTTCAAGAGAGATACCCCACTTCGATAGAACTGGAGTTTCTGTTATCTTGAGGGAAGCTCAGAGGAGAGCTGGTCGCCGTGGTAAACTGTCTCTGAGACTGCGTGAGTTGGGCGGCTTAGTCAGAATTGCTGGAGACCTAGCATGTGAAGAGGGAGCAGAATTTACTACATCTAGACATGTTTTAGCGGCCAGAAACATCGCAAAGCCATTGGAGCAGCAAGTTGCTGACAGAATGATAGAGCGTAGACAAGAGTATTCTCTTATTGTAAACTCAGGTAACCGTATCGGAAGAGTAAACGGACTTGCTGTACTTGGAGCTGATTCGGGCCTGTCTGACTACAGTGGAATAATGCTACCAGTTGAAGCACTAGTTACTCCATCTTTAGGCGGAGGAGGGAAAGTTCTTGCAACAGGTGGTTTATCTGATCTCGCCAAAGAGAGCGTTACAAATGTGAGTGCTGTCATCAAAAAACTGACTGGTAAAGATGTTTCAGATTACGACATACACATTCAATTCGTTGACACTCACGGCGTGGATGGTGATTCAGCCTCAATTACAATCGCAACAGCAATCATTTCAGCACTTGAAAATATACCAATCCGGCAAGACCTTGCGATGACTGGTAGTTTATCTGTCCGTGGGGAAGTTCTCCCAATAGGTGGCGTTACTGCTAAAATTGAATCCGCAGCAAAATCCGGCATCAAGACTGTAATTATTCCAAGAGCCAATTCTCAAGATGTACTCCTAGATCAGCAGTGGGAGAGCATTGAAGTAATTCCTGTTGATACTTTAGATGAGGTTATGGAACATGCACTTCTGGTTGGAGAAATGAAGGCTAGCCTAGTTGAGAGATTATCTGCTGTTATCGACAGACTAACTCCTGAAATTTCACCAAAGACTCAGATTTCTTGAATAAAGGACTTGGTGAAATCTAAAATCCATAAATTGCTTTATTTGGGTGAATAACTCAAGTATTGGATATTTTTGTCTCGCAACATGGGAGAGAACGCCAGCCTTGTCGACAATCATACGTTTCACCGTAGAATTGCTACAGCATCCCATGCTGCAATCTTGATGACAGTGTTTGTTATAGCAATGATATATCTCGAAACAGTTCTGAAACCTTTCTTCATAGCAATGGGAATTTATTTTGTTTTAAAACCCGGCGCTGACTGGCTTTCAAAAAATAATTTTCCTGTGCTGTTATCATACCTTACAACCTTATTGCTATTCATTTTGATCCTGATTTCAGCTGCTTTTTTCGCATGGACACAAGCCCAGGTGTTGATTGAGAACGAAGATAGGCAAGAGGAATATAACGACAAACTTAATGATAAGTGGAAAGCACTCAAAAATGCTCCACTAGTTGGGCCCGCAATTAAAGAGTCAATTAAGGAAGACACTGGAACCGTGGGTGGTGATTTAGAGAGTCTTGGCATAGGATCCGGTGGCTCTGCAACAGACCTGATAAGTTCTGTTGTTAGTGAGGTGGGCACCTTTGTGACTACAAGTATAACTGTTCTTTTCTTTTTGATTTTCATTATTTTCGAGGCTCATCTATTACCTGGAAGAATTGCGAGGGCATGGCCGGATGGTGCCAGTGAGCGTGTTGCAATCATCCAAACTCAAATTGAAGAGGGAATTAACACATATTTCATAGTCAAAACGGGCTGCGGAATTGGAAGTGCTGTGATTGCTGCAATCATCATGGCTATGTTTGGAATCGACCTGTGGTTTGTATGGGCTGTAATGACCTTCATTCTAAATTACGTCCCTTACATTGGTTCGCTTATAGCAACGATACCTCCACTGATTTTAGGATTAATTTTACTAACTCCAACTGGACTATTGATACTAACGATTCTACTCTTGGTAAACCAGCAGGTTTGGGGCAATTACATTGAAACTAAATGGGCAGGCAGAGCACTAGACTTATCTCCAGTGGTACTATTACTAATTACAGCCTTCTCATTTTGGCTTTGGGGTATACTTGGAATGATACTTGCAGTGCCTCTGTTCGCTATTGTAAAAATTGTTCTTGAGAATATCGAGGAAACACGTCCAATTGCGATTATGTTGTCTGAAAGAGCACCAACATTAGAAGAGGCTTGGCAAGATGCTTTGAAAGATGGCAACCTGTCATCTGGAGAATATCATAAACTATCGAAACTACAAGAAACGCTAGGTGTTTCAGATGAGGAAGTCTCAAGAATTTCGGCTAGGTCTGCTGCATTGACGATATTAAAGCGTGGAAGGGCAAGACCCGATGAAATAGAATTCATTTTAAGTGCAGTCGCTGAAAGGCCGGACTTCGCAGCATTGGGACAAATGATTACCAAAGGTAAAGTCACAAAGTCTGTAAGAAAGAAATTAGAAGATTTGATTGATGTTTTAGAAGATGAGTCTGAAGAAGAATAATTAGAGAGTCTCTCTCAATATCTTCTCAAGTTCAGTGTTTATCATCAGAATAAGAGTACCAAACTCAGGTGGGATGTTGGGGTCCTCATACAACTCTTCGAGTTTGGCTTGAGTTATTGCGATTCGAATATCCATTTCTTTTGCTTTGTTCAGCAACCACTGGTCACATGCTTCCTTTGCACCCTTACGGATATTTCTAGGAACTTTTGGATCATCAATCTGGTTGATTACTGTGGCAATTTGCCCCAACTTGGTTTCGAGGTCGGACATAATTCACACCCGCACAAATACCTGCGCACATAGCCGTTATGAGTGCCTCCTTTAAGTTGATTGCCGCCATCCGTCAAACATGGATTCCGCAGATGTGATCTCTTGGACCCGAGTCCTTGTATTGGTTTGGGCATTAGGAATCGCAGCATGGCTAGACCATAAGGATCGAAGAGTTCCCAACCAATTTTGGATTACTTGGTCAAAACCAGCGATCTTCCTTTGGGTTCTAGATTTACTCAATTCAAGCGCAGATTGGTACGTATTCGCCACTGCTGCTGGGATGGTAGCTTATGCTTCAATTGCAGTGATTGGTAGACCATCGATTAAAGATATTAAATCAGGAAATATGTTGGATATCACGGTCAGTTTGTGGTACATAATCGGAATTTCTGGAGTTATTCAGGGGCTAATGTTGCATACAGATGAAACTCTGCTTGGGATTATATCTGGCGAAGGAAGTAAAGAAGCAAAGCTTTGGTGGTCAATATTTGCTGTATTTATTCCAATTTTCTTGGTGGACATGGCGTGGAGAATGCGATTAATTCACGGGGGTGCAGATTGCAAAGGGCTAATGTGGGTTGCAATATTGGTTCCGTCTTGGAATAGCATACCTATACAGTTCCCAGAAGCGATGGAGAATTCTGCAATAGCAATGCCTCCAGCGATAGCTTTGTTAGTTTGGGGAGGATTGTCATTCCTCATACTTCCAATAATAATGGTATTCAAAAACTTAAGAGAGGGACAAACGAATTTGAAACTTATATGGCATGCTCAGAGAATGAACATCGACGACGTAATTAACAACCATGTTTGGTTATTATCGTCAATTGCTCAAATGCCCAGTGGTGAAAAGAAGATAATCCACAGATCTCGAGCTCCTCGAAAAACACCTTCCAAGGAAAAACTTCAGGCGGAGATTGATTTATTGAAAGAAAACGGAGTAAGCGAAGTTTGGATCACAAAAAAGTATCCGTTGTTGGTATTTCTTTGGCCAGCGATACTTCCACTTACGCTAGTGGGTGGACCGATGGTGTTCATGATGCCATTAATCGGGTTATGATCATGCGCCTTTTCTCTCGACGTTCTTTGGACGTAGACCCTTGTAATTGCACTTACGGCACGATGTTGCACGCATTGCATTGCGTGCATTGCACTTCATGCAAATTTTAACGTGAAGCAAACGAGCTTCTGCTTCAGGGAATCGAGCCATGTGCCGCCCACCCACTCCCTATATTTAATCCAAACCGTGCTGAAATTACCCACTGTTTGAAGCACTGAGACCACTTCGGATGTAATGATGAGAATCATTCGCTTACCAGGGATTCATCACGATGCCAATTGCGTTGTGTTTTCTGGTAGAGATTCCAATATATTGGTTGATGCTGGTACAACGTGGTACCAAATGCTTCAGGTTGAAAGAATCACAGGACATCTAAACAAATCTGCTGGACCCAAAATTACGCTTGATAGAATCCTATTGACATGTCGGAGATACCCATTTGCGGGTGGTGCCAAACATATCTCTGAAGAGAATGGAAAAGCACCTATACACGTCCATCCAGACGCAATATCAGTTCTTGAGACTGGAGATTTTTTTTCAACATGGGCTAACAGATATGATTCGGATATGCCTAGTACGAAATGTGAACCTGTTGTGCAAGGAGACTGCTTCGATTTAGGAGATGGTGAAATAGTTGCTATTTCTCTTCCAGGGCACTGCAGTGATGGAATGGGATACTTCGAAAAAGAACGTGGAGTACTAGTTTCCGGCCCTGTTTTACCACGAGCAGATAGTCCATCAAGATGGGACATGCCGGGAGGTAATTTACCGGAGTTAATTTCTTCACTGGAAACCATAATTGATCTTGCACCGAAAAGTATAGTCCCTGCTAGAGGGCCTACCATTAAGGGTGACGATAGAATATCTGAGGTGCTGAATCAGCACCTTAAGTTCCTCGAAGATTGCCTTGAAGATGAGGGGAATGCTCCACGGAGTTGGCCACGTCCAGCAAGAACCGCATATTTCCTAACGTCTGAGCCACCATGGCCCCTTCTAGAAAAAGAGAAATCAGGCAACAAGAACTGATTTCTTACCATCCCATGCGACAATCCGCTTTTCCCAGCCTTGTTGAATATGGAGGTCCTGTCCAATAATTTTCAAAGCAGAAGCAGGTCCATCCAAATCGAATAATCCTAGCACTCTGTTAGGAACGTTTTGTCCAACCATGAAAACACTGCCGTTTTCACAACCCACCAAGATACTCTCGCCGCTGATTGATGACGCACACAATGATCTAACCTTTGAATTTCCAACAACGTACCTGTCCACTACCTGCATTGTGGGGATTGAAATTAGGTTTATACCCCCGTAAACGTCTCCAACAACTATTTTGTCGACCGAACCCAAAGGCCCGATTAAGCCCAGAAGCACACTTGCGCGTGCTTCCAGTTTCACTCTTTTTTGCTTACCATCTTTAGGCTTCCAAATTATTGCAGCATCATCCATAGCAACGACTACACCATTGGCGGTCAGCATCGAACGAATCACAGTTCCCATTTGTCTCATGACAACTGAATTGACGGCCGGGGGTCTACATTCATATCGTACACTCCCAATCTGAAAGTGAAAGTGAATCAGTAGTGAGAATTTGCATCATCTTTATTCTCTTTTTTCCACACCTTGTAACAAGACTTGCAAACTCTGACTCTATTCTTCCTCACTGAAAAGGCCCCTTCACCCCAAGTATCAATTGCATTTTCTTGGCTTAATGATCTGCCCCCAAGATGTTTGTCTGCATGACCATCACAACTGGAGATACCACATTGAATTTCACCGGGTTTCTTTTCCTTCTTTGCGTTAGACTTTTTGCGCTTACTAGAAGGTATTCTGACCTTGCGTTGAATGCGGTTAGTATCACGGCTCATGATAAACCGCTGAAATCATCAATCAAATGAATATATCTTTATTTCAAACCTAGCAATTAATTTTGGAGAATAGGTTTTCAATAGCACGATTAATTTGTCGTAATGTAACCTCAGATACATTTGCAACCTTGCAGATGTCTGCTTGAGTCCTTTTATGACCTGATTTAGAAGCGGCTTTGTATATTATTGCGGCAGCAACACCCATCGGTTTTTTGCCTTGCCAAATGTCTACATGTGGCTTCATCGCCGCCCATAGTACGTCCACTTCAAGGGATATCTTGGGGGGAAGTTTTAGGTCGCTTATGAAACGACTAAAGTAATCTGAAGGACTCGAAATTTTATGCATGTTGAATTTCCTTGAAATATGACGAATCATTCTGGAAAGCTCTTTCTCTTCTACCTGGAATGTTTCGGAAATCTCGGTGATTTGACGAGGTACGCCTTCTTTTCTTGCAACCAAGTAAGTGCATGCAGCTGTTACTCCTGCAATCGAGCGACCGGTTACGAATCCCTGATGTGATAATATCCTATACAACCTACAAACCTCCTCTTGCATTGATCGAGGCAGACCAGACTTGTCTCTGACCATTTGGTTTGCCTTGACTAGATTTCGGGCACGACTAGCACGGGTTTTTGATCGCTCATCCATTACTCTACGACGCCTCCAGTCTCGACGGGCTTTGGCTGACATTCCGTGACGGCTTGCAGCCCCAGAAGTCAGGTCTGAACTGGCTATACTTGTGTTAAGTCCTTTATCTGCGAGAGTATGTGTAACTGGTGCACCAATTCTGGAACGGTCTGTTGAATTGTCGTGGTTTGTCCAATCAATTCCTGGATCTATCACGTTTTCTTCAACAACTAATCCACAACCTCCACACGAAATCTCTCCTCTGCTGTTATCAACTGACCAGTCTAGTGCTCCACACTCTGCACAAGGTTTTGTATGCCCGTCTACAACTCTGCGATGAGGCCTGGTTGAACCCAGTCCCTTTCTTGCAACATTGTCACGTTGTGGGGTGTTCTTTGTTCTCGCTTTCGTCCATGTTTCGTCATCATACGCCATACTTCTCAACTCCGAGTTGTTTAGTGAGGGCACTAGGATATAAATATATTGTAGGAGAACCCATCGGTTACTCGTTGGACTCCGCCGTTTTACAATACATTCCTAAGCCGACGATAATTATGTGCACTCGGGCTATTTAAACACATGGATTTTTTCAAACATGAACCTGTAAATCTGAAACAATTATCACAAATATTACCCATTTATTTTGTTTGTATCGTAAAATTTCCAATTAATCAACGGGCGGATAGTTCATGCACTCTATAGCATGCCGAGGTTTTGAGCAACATGCCGGCTACAGTAGTGCTAGGTGCCCAGTGGGGAGATGAAGGTAAAGGAAAACTAGTCGACAGGCTGGCTGAGAATGCAACGTGGGTTGCCAGATTTCAAGGCGGCAATAATGCAGGACATACCGTAGTTTTAGGAGACAAGGTTCTCAAATTCCATTTGCTACCGTCAGGTATCACGCGAGAAGAGTGCGGATTAGTATTAGGAGATGGGATGGTTATCGACCCTTGGGTTCTTGATAGGGAATTGAACGATTGGGTTGAAGGCGGGGGCAAAGACCCATCTGGAAAGAGACTTTTCATTTCAAACAGAGCACATATCATTCTTCCATATCATACGTACATAGATGGATTGGACAAGAAAATCGGCACAACCGGTCGCGGAATCGGCCCTACATATGCTGATAAAATAAACAGAATAGGCCTTCGGTTTGCAGATTTACCTTATTGCGACTTCGATGAGATGGCTGACAGGCAGAATAAGTCACTTGAAGATGCGGGTTGCAGACAAAGAGTCACTGCAAGTGAATTAGAAGAGCAGATTAATTGGATTCTCGGAAGATTTGGTGATGCGATCACCGACACTGGAATCTTGTTAGATAATGCACTAAAATTGGGAGAAAGGATCATACTAGAAGGCGCACAAGGGTGCCTACTTGACATAGACCAAGGAACATTCCCCTTCGTCACATCCTCTGTAACATCTAGGGGAAACGCAACACACGGTGCTGGGATTCACCCAGGACACGTTGACAATGTAATTGGCATCACAAAGGCCTACATAACTAGAGTTGGAAACGGCCACATGCCCACAGAACTCTACGACGAGGTTGGAGAACATCTAACCAGCGTTGGTCACGAATTTGGAACTACTACAGGTAGGAGAAGAAGATGTGGATGGTTTGATGCTGTTGTAATGAGGCACTCTACAAGAGTCAATGGTTTCACTGAAATCGCACTAACAAAATTAGACGTTTTAGGGGGACTAGATGAAATCAAGATCTGTGTCGGATACAAAATGGGTGATACAGAATTAAATGAAATGCCTGCAAGCGCAACTGCTCTTGAAAATTGCGAGCCTGTTTACGTTACAGTACCCGGGTTCCCATCGCAATCCCTCGAGGAGTGGTTAGGAATTGCTAGAATGTGTAATTCCGAAGGAATTGGTTTCGCAGGATTACCTGCAGCTGCGCAGAATTATATCAAAAAATTAGAATCGATTCTTGGAGTAACTATCTCCACAGTCGGCCTAGGCCCAGACCGTGACGCGACAGTGGACCGCGTGTGAATCCTCAAAAGGGAGAAGACTACCCGACATAAATCAGGGGCGCTTAGCTCAGCTGGAAGAGCGCTTGGTTTGCAACCAAGCGGCCGTGGGTTCAAATCCCACAG
>MDSZ01147970.1_pt1 | contig 12781 bp, 16 predicted proteins | sample 811201 | NCBI WGS metagenome assembly MDSZ01 (sample SAMN05326647, study PRJNA326480) | marine metagenome | isolation source: seawater | place: Indian Ocean: North | collected 2010
CCACTCGCCAGCTACAAGACAGGGATCGTCTGTGCTTGAGTTATCGGGATCAAGAAGATTACTTGCATCGGCAACGGCGACATCGTGTCGGATGACGTCGTTAACGGGGGTTCTAAGCTCGAGAGCCATAATGTTCCTCCAGGGAATTAAATGTCGTTAGTTAACAAGAAAGACGTCAACACATCCGAGTCTACCTCAGATACGTCTGCGGATGCAGTTTTAACTGCAGATCCAAGGGGTACTCCCGCAACTGTACGGGAGACAAACTCTTCAACCATATCTAAATCTGTGCTACCACTCGCTAAACCACGAGCATACTCATCTGCTTCTTCTACGTCCATAATGCCACGTTCTACTGCGGACGAAGCGATCTTCTCCGCGTGACCTTTTCTTACATATTCATTAATTTCAGCGCGTAGACGTTCGTTATCTGCATTAAGATCGCGGATCGCTTCCGCTGCTTTGATAAGCGTAGCGTTTACTTCTGCGCTTCCAATCTTAGTTAACATGGTTATCATCTCCCTTAGCTTCTGCGATCTTAGCAGCAAGAGCTTGTCTGATAAGATCAGCATCTGAAGCCGAAGCAACCTTCTCGGTTGCTTCTTCCGTAGTAGACTCTACCACGTTTTCGGGCTCATCTTCATTTGTGTCATTTACAGAGGCTGCTTTAGAGTGAATGTTCTTATCACCCTTAGCAGCTGCGTTAGAAACGGCCTTCTTTAGTCCAGGATCCGCAAACGCTGTGTGGCTAAGAGCCTCGGACAGTGTGTCCGAAACTTGCTTAGCCTTCACCTTCTTATCGAAGTTGGTTGCAGCCTCGTTAGAGGCAAGTGCTGGGTTGTGATCCCCAAGCCCCTTACCCTTAAGGTCTACGGTGTCCTTGCGAAGATGGCCTTCGTTGTTCTCTGGCGCATCTGCGACTTTAGTAAAGGACTCAATTCCCCTACGGCCGATAAATTCAAGAGCGCTAGCAATCTTCTCTACGTCGCCGTCAAAAGAACTGGCTGCTACAGCTGGCTCCTCAACAGCAGGCTCGAGATCAGCTGTTACGCGGGCCTCGTCCTCTTCGGCACCAGAGATGGCTGCCGTAATAAGTTCATTCAGTGTCTTAGCCATGTAGGGTGTCCTTATTTGACTTCTGGGGGTTTTGGGGAATGTGTCTTAAAAGACTTAGAAAGGGGACCTTTACTTGGAGCCGGCTTAACCGAAGGTGGGGGTTTCGGGCCTCTTCTCCATGACTTGTTAGGGTCATCGGGCTTAGGCTGATTAGCAACACCTATCTTTTCAAGCTCCCTTGCGAAATAGTTATAAACCACTTTAACCGTTTAGGCATGCGGCGCATACGGAAGAGCCTTCGACGTCCATCGCCTGCTCTTTGCATACTCGGCAAAGTCCTTGAGCCATAGCCTCTTTAATAAGGCCAAACTCGTGAATCATAGAGTGAGCCATGATCTGGCCGCCCAGCATATCGAATGCCACCTTCTCAAGCTCTTGCTCAGAAGCAATCTTCTCTGCCTCGTCTTCCTCAGAAACCTCTACCTCAGCAGTAGCTTCAGGAGTTGACTCCTCTACGGCTACGGGAGCCTCGAGCTCTTGTGCCATCTTAATTAGGTCAGCAGTAGACATTTCCATGAATGGGTTTTCTACGGGCGCTTCGGGACCCTTTAGGCCGTCGATAAGAGCAGATTCTGCTGTCTTCTCAAGGTCTGGAGTAGCAACGTCGTTGGAGTAAAGAGATTCGAGAAGAGAGTTCATGTCCATGAGATCCTCACAATACTGGGCCCAATAAGGCTTTTGCGGGTGAATTAGATGCTATCTCGGCAGCCCAGGTTCTTGGTGGTGACATTACCTCATCACCATGTGCGCTGTAAAGATATTGAGAAACGAGTGGTTTGTCCGAAAAAGCCCCGTGAACTGAGGCGGTCTTGTTCATAGAGTCTACTATTAGATCACTAAAGAAGTGTTGAGAATAATACTCAGGATCACTCTCCACTGCAATGTTTAGCGCGGTAGGCAAACTTCGCAAGGACTTCCGATACATAGCATACGCCGACGCTACTTTAGATAACACTGTATCTTGTGGTGCTGGGCGCATTTCTTCCTTGGGCGGCGCTTTCTTAATCACAGTAATCTTAATCATACGCTTTGGCAGATGTGGATAGAATCCCGATCTGTGCGGTATTAACGAGGATACCAAGCGCGCAATGCTGGGTGTGTAATTATTTGCAGATAAAGATGCAGGGCCGCTGTAGCTAACCGGAGAGAATACTCGACGTTCTCTAAACAATCTATCTGCTAATGACGAATGGCCCATTCTATTCAGCATGCCAAACTGGAACTCAGAGGGCTTTAGAACAATACCGAGCATAGCAAGCGTAGACAGAACATCTGAAAAATCCGGCCTACGCAAAACATCTTTGGGGATATCGGGCTCAGCTTTATTGGCCTCAAGCATGGCTCTACTGGCGGCGTTAGGCAAAACCTTTTTGTCCATTTCCGCTACTTTGTTTACTGCGGCCTGCTTTATTTCCTCAAAAGGTACCGAAGTATCTCGAGCTACTTTCATAAGTACGCCGGATTCTTTAGCAGCCGGCACAAATACATCAGATAGATCAAAAAAGCGCGGAAAGAAGTTTACTGCTCCGACTACCTTACCGTCTGGGCGGATGCTGCCCATCTCAAACTTTAGGTGCTCGCAATAATCGTGCGGGGTTCTAGAAACGTGACCGCATACGGTGCATACGTCAAAAGGAACCTTACAGCCCATACTGATCTGACGTGGCTTACCTTCATCTAGATCACGGATGATTTCTTCTGCACCAACTCTCTTAGCCTTCTCTCGGTCGTGCCTAGCTATGCACTCAACCCTCTTCATAGCGGGGTTCCAGATAGTGAACACAATGTCACCGTAGGCTATCTCAGGGTTCTTATTTACATGATGCCGGTAACGCAGAGCGTTCATAAAGGTTTTGTATCCAAACTCTTTATAGTTGCCTGGAGGCATGGTCTTACCGAAGGGACGTAGCCACTTATCTTCTAGCGCCCTTGCTACAGAAACTGCGTTGTCCTTAGTAGAGTCAAATGCCAAAGATGCTTCCGGGAATACGTCTCCGTTTACATTCATACCCCAGTACTCAAATGCCCCCATTGGAGTCATAAGAACGTACTGGTATCTAGGATCTGGTTGAAGGGTCTGAATAAACTTCTTCAGCTCTGGGTGTAACTCCCCAGCAACCTTCTCATGCCCAGTACCAGACGGACGCACATGGAGCGCCTCAGCAAAGCACCTTCCAATGTCGTCGTGTGTCTGAAACCGGACAATCTTATCCATCATGTGAACATACCCATTTGAGCTGCGTTCTGTACAGCTCCAGATAACATATCATCAGCGGCTGCAATATCTCTAGGGCCAGGAGCTTTTTGCCCGCCACCCGACCATGGGTATCTCTGCTTGCGGTATTCAGTCTCGGTACCCAATACAGACTGCATACGTCTTTCGTCAGGGGCACCCAACGGAGACTCAATCATAGAGCGCACGGTAGCGGCTGCAATAATGGGCTCACTAGAGATGTACGGACTAGCACGGTGGACTACGCCAAAATAGTTACGCGCCTCGGGCTCAGACCTAAGTGATGGGTCCGCCTTCAACATCTTGTTGTAAGCACTCGTTTCTCTAGCACTATGCAGCGCACGGCCCATAGCGCCCATACCCTGATGGATTGCAGTCATGCCGCCCTGCGCTGCTGCTGTACCGGCAGTTAGCCCTGCACCAAGCATAAAGAGTTTCTTAGGAGTAGACTTCATTAAGTTAGCGAAGATACCACCAGGCGCCGCAGTTTTTTCTAAGGACCGCCTTAGCTGCGCTGCTCTTCTAAGAGTGCTCTCATCATAGGCAACTTTCGTAAGCCCTTCGTATCTATTGTCTGAAGCAAGACGAGTCATAGGGTGCCTCTTTTGTTTTCCTGTTTGGTAGTAACTTTGTATAGCCTTATTGCGTGCCGCTCGCTGAGTGTGTTTTGCCCCAGCTTCTCCGGTCATTGGCATATACAAAGGATTCTTGCCTATGCCGGGAAGCACAGGGAACATCATCGTTGCTCCTGCAGCGGCCATAGGATCTTTCTTAGCAGACCTACCCAAGCGAGTCAGCAGGTTGGCGTTAGCAACATCTTTTGCTCCAGCCTTAGCAGTTGACTTGGAAGCAGTGCGACCGAGCCAACCCTTTACCGCGCCCCAGCCCGCTCTTGCGCCAGCGGCTATGTTCGCAGACTTCTCCAACTCATAGGCGCGAAAGCCTTTGGCAGAAAGAAGTAGTAGCTCGGCGTCTGTCACTATACGCCCCGAATCTTATCTTTAAGGGCTTTAGCAGTGTCCGCAGCATGAGCTTCCAACTTCTCTTGCGTCCTCGCAGCCTTTACATAAGAAGACGCAATCTTCTCAAAAACAACTGCCGTCTCGAGTAATGGGTGCTCTGTGTTTACTACGAAGGGTGCGGAGGCAATACTGGCCTCTTTCTCTAGATCGATCTTAATACCGTTTTCCTGCATCTTTGTCGCTGCAACTTGAATTACATTCTCCGCAAACGCAGGCTCAGTAACCTCAGCAACAGACTTAGCGATCTGAAGAATGCTATGACCATCTCTGATGTGCGCCTGCTTTACTTGCTCGTAGAAAGACTCGTTGATGTCTTGAAGCTCTCTAATAAGACCATCAATACCGTGCCGAGCTAAGTCAGCGGCAGCGGCAGCCTTGTCGTGCGCCACTTCTTCTGAGCGGGACGGGTTCAAAGACTCGTACTCAGGAGTATCCTTAGATACTCCAAAGAGGTTTTCTAAATCAAGGTCATCTGGGATGGACTCGCCTCGAGGATCCTCTGCATAATCAGTAATAGGGGCGGCTGCTTGATCGGGGGTAGTAGCAAGAGAATCAATAATAGAAGAACTCTCTCCAGGAGAGAAGCTGGCGTTGCGATCACCGTTACCCTCAGCAAATAAGTGCTTCCAGGTCTCTTGGTTAGCCATCTCGGTAACTCTAGAGATTTGATCTCTGTTTAAGTCCTCTCCACCAATCGCTGAGGAAATAGCATTGTTAAGGCCACTATCTTGATCTTCCGAAAAAATGCTGGCGGCTCTTTTTGCTAATAGCCGCAAGTGGTCGGAAGAAGTGGAGCTGCTTCGTGTGTTTGCGAGCTTCTCAATAAATTCATTCATGATGACCTCAAGTGTACTCTTACCGGTATACCACGTCAACGAACGTGAAATGGCCCGCCGAGCGTGTTATCTTTACTTCCATGGAAGGTTTTTACGATAAAAATCAAGTTGCTAATCTTTTAGGTATATCTACTCGTCAAGTAACTAACTACTTGAAAGAAGATCGTCTTAGAAAAGTTTATAGCGGAAGAAAGGTATGGATACCTCAAGAAGATGTCCATGGCCTATACGAAAATATAAAAAAGGGGCTATTGCCCAGTAGAGAAGAGCTTACCGAACTAATTGGTAGAGTGCAAAAAATAGAAGAGACTTTAGAAGTATTAAAGCTGGGCCTCGGGTTTGGTAGCAAAAAACGCCAACGCACAGAAGCGGAGCTTCTTATCCTACGCCAAGAGTTCTTGGATGAGCTAGCCCAGCCTGGGTGGTCTATTCGAAGAATGTCAGAAGTGGCGGACACTACCATGTCCCTTAATGAAGAAGATCTACTTTCTCTGTGCAACCTCAAAGGAGAAGTTGCTTGGTCGCCACTATTTGATCTAATAAACAGAATGGTGCCTTACATAGAACAACACGAATCATATCCAGAAAGAGGCCTAGGTACTCTGCACTCAAGGTTGTGTAGAGCCAAAGATCGTCTACTAGGCCTAATAAGTGCCGCTACTAAAGTACCTACGGGACTCCCCAAGAAAGAAGCCCTATCATTGCGGGAGCAGTTGGATATTAAACCCGGCTTTATAGATGTTTACATCGCCAAATACATAGCTTCAAGGGCCTAAATCAGCGAATCAGCAAAAGTGAAAATAACCGATCTTTTTCCCTATAAGTTGTTTGGAAGCAAAAGAGAATCCGCTCTTAGCATTCCAAACAAAGGAGGGAAAAGATGGCAACAGCCAAATCTGATTCCACCAAAAAGCCAACTAAGGCTAAAGCGACTTCTCGATCCAGAGGTCAATCAACTACCAAACCCCGGCAAACTCGAAAGCCGAGAGCGTCTCGTCCACTGACACAAAAAGTGTTGGACGAGAAGACAGGAGCCATTCTCATGGAGTCTGTACTCTCTCAGCTGGCTGAGCCTCAGGAGTTCGGTAGGCAGTTGGGCAAAGGCATCGCGCAAGGCGTTGCAGAAGCTGAAGTTAATTCCACAAACCAAAACAAAAAGGAGGCCAACGTGGCCGACACTCAAACTATCAATGCAGGCGAAACTCTCACACAAGAGCAGGCAGCGCAAGTTGCTGAGGCTCTCGGACGCCCATCCAAGAAGACATTCTGGATGAGCGTTGGCGGTACCTTCCTGGGTACCGGTCTTATCGGCTACCTCACTTGGGGCCGCAAGGCTAAGCGTCTCTCGGTTGAGAACGCTGCTCTCCACAGCGGAGAAGTTGTGCCAATGGGTGCAGCAGCCAACGGCTAAACAAAGCCGTGTACAACGAGGCCCCTCCCATTCGGGAGGGGCCTCTACATATGAAAGTCTTTTTTCGCTATCTCTTAATACCCGGTGAGTTTAAGTCGGGCCTTCTATGATCAAACTGGCTCACCAAGAACGCGTAAACAATAGTATGTAGAAAGTCATCCGGAACATTTCTTGGGTGATCGAAAACAAGCTCCCTACGCCTTTCCGAATACTCAGAGTAAACCGATAGAATATCATTAGCGTACGGCTCCATCTCATCCCAAGAAGGGAACGCAATACCACCAGATACAGGACCCTTCTTAATAAGCGTAAATATGTCCTGCATTACTTGTGTTCGGTGAGTAGTAAACTTGCCGCCAGCCTTATCCCAGCGCACCTTATCTTTCTGAGAACCCGCGTGTTGGTACAAGATTACCTTAGAAGCCCCAAAAGCCTTCTTTAGCTGTGCGTTGGGGTAAAACCCAAACCCCCAGTCACAGCCAATACGATCTACATTAAACCCTCGGCATATACGAATAATGTCTTGTATTGAGTGATCAGGGTCTGACTCGGCTCCTTCGTACTTCTTCGCAAACAAAAGCAAGAACCGTCCGCCTTGGTCGTAAGTCCAAATAGATAGGATTGTATACGAGGCGTCCCCAGTACCCCAATCGATGCCAGCCCAAGTCTTCCGCCCTATCACCGGCGAGCGGCTCTTAGGTATACTCTTAAGAAGTTGATTCCCTGCTATGCAGCACTCACGCACCTCTTGTAGCGTGACTGGCTTAGTACCGGAGTCATACGACCTGGCCATAACCTCGTTAAGAAATCTAGGGCGAGGATACCTTTTTTGCTTATTGAGCAGCCCCGTCCAGTGTCGCTCAAAGATAGTTCTATCTTTATGGTAGGCGTAAGGAACAATCGGCTGAGGCAGTCGGAAACCCTCCCACTCTTGATCTTCTTTTCCGTATCGTACCCACTGCCCGTTCTCTACAGGATTAAGTAGGTGCTTGCACTTAGTGCATATCAACCCTACTGGGCCGATATTCTCTTCTTCAATAGTGTTCCACTTGCCACAGGAATCACACTTGGTCAGCCACTCGTTCTGAGTAGAGAACCTAGCCCAGTAGAACTCAAGGGGGTTATCAAAAGTCTTTGGCGTACCGGCGTAAATAGAGATTGGGCCGTCTGGTTGCTCGCAGTGGAATAAGGTCTCCTCAATAACGGGAAGACTGTCAGTGTAGATATCCTGAAGCTCGTCCACCCCAAGAACGTCAGTAGCAACACCACGAACACGGTCAGCACTTCGGTATACGGAACGAAGAACAATCTTTGACTGGTTTAGCCATCTCTTAGTCTGTACGTTTTGAGTCTCTCTACCGCCTTTGGTAGTGAAACCAGTCATATTGAGTAAGGCAGGGCTATCCGCAATAACGGCACGCAACCGCTCATCAGAGAACTCACCCATCTGCTGATTAGATGCAGTTACATACAGTAAGCGTAGGTATGGGTTTAGGTTAGCTAAAGAGATCAGCATATTTCCGATGGTCGTGCTCTTCTCGCACTGACGACCAAAGATGAGCAACATCTTTCTCTGTAGATCTGAACTACCATTCCTAGTTACTGGGCAGTTATATATCCTACGCAGCCAGGGGCGATCTACTAAAGAAATAGGAACGCCTTTATGTCGAACGGCAAACTGAGTAAACTCATAGGGAGTGAGCTGAACAGAGCCGTTGTTATTTAAGGGGACTACTACTGACATGCTTGATCTCCAACCTCTACTAGACACTCTATCCAAGATCAGTGGAGAAAGAGTGTTGCCCTACGTACAGCATACTCAAGAGGGGGATCTTCAGATAGCTAGAATCCCCGTACAAGACGTTAACCCGGGAGATAAGACAGATCTTGCCTTACGTAGATTCTCTATAGACTGGCTTAAAATGCAAGTAGAAAACGTAGGAGTAGAGGCCAAGTTTGAGATGCTACCTGCCGGCACCTCGTACTACACGGATGAAAAAGAAGTTCCCGTTAGAGCTTCTATAAACATAACTTGGTGGCCCAAGAAACCAGAACCAGAGTTGGAGCAACTAAAGAGACAGCAGAAGAACTGGAAGGGAAACCGACCAGATCCTGCTTAGCTATCCACCAATACCCTTAGTAGACTTTACGTAGTCCTTGAACGTAGGGCTACGCGTCTTACCTCCGTCCTGAATCCGTCGTTTAAGTCCTTTAGGCGCGACCTCAACGTTAAGCGCTTCCGACCGCCTACCTGTCTGACTCATCGGAGTTCCTGGCTTGTATGCAGTAGCCGTAGCCTGACGAAGCTCAGCTGCTCTACGAGCGCGGGCCTTACGCTTCCTACCTAGTTCGATTATATCTTTCTTACGCTGTTCTAAAGGCTCCGTCATATACTTGCGCATAGTAGGGTCTTTAGAGTGACGTACTGCGGTTCTAAAACTTTCTTTACCTACGTTGTGCGCTCCCATCATGTCAGATCCGTAGGTAAAAACTCTACGTTTCATGCGCTCCGCAAAAGGCAACTTATCCAGCACCCTTAATCGTCTAGGGACTCCAGCAATCTTCTCAAGCTCGTCATTAAACGCAATAAATAGCGGGTGCATATTAATATCCTAGAAGCTAGCGCCGGGTATTCCATCCCAGATAAGCGACCAGGTGGAGCTGGCGCTATCAAAAGAGATGCTAAGGACATCAGAAGCGGCGATCTGATCGGTACAGATTCTGTAGTTAGCCCCAGCACTGCCAGAAGCATCGGCAGATAGAGTAAACCCTATTTTTGCGGTGGCTGGCGTACCTGAGATAGACTCAATGGTGAGCGCTGTCTTCTCGCCGGAAATATATACAGCATCCCCTACGGCAATGCCGTCGGTATTAAAGTCCGCGGCAGTGTCCTTAAAATCGGTTCCAGAGAGCGTCGTTGTTGTGCCGCTAGATACTACGGAGCCCCGCAAAAACTTAGCGAGGGCATTCGCGGTAGTAAACTTCTTACTCATGATCATTGTTTTAGTTCCTCAGCAACAAAAGCCTCTAAGTTATTGAGGACTCTGTTCTTTAAGATGATGTCACACATTGGGTTGTCTGCCCAGCCCACTACACGGATATAGTAGGTAGGTACGGGCTCGGATTCTTGGGTTGCGTCGTCGTCAAAACGCATCAACATCTCAGCCTCAAACTTATCCATATACTCAGCACGTACGTCAGCACTCTCTGGCAAAACACTAAGAAATGCCTTCTCTAGAGTCTCTCCAAACTTAGGTGGGAAGTCCGACTCTCCCCGAACGGGCCAGAAGTGGTACACCACGTCATTACCGCGCTCAGTGAACTCTACATCAAAGAACTTAAAACTCTTTGTTTCGAATTCGATTGGGGTTGGGATTGGCATATCCATGCTACTTGGCTCCAGGGAATTGCCTGAGATTTCCTGCTTCTGTAAATTCTGCATCTATTACTTCCTTCTGCTTAATTTCATCTAATGACGGTATTTCGGAATCTTCGATTATCCGCATCCTAAATGCCATCGCCTCTTCCTTAACGGATTCAAGGACGCCGCCAACCTCGGCTTTGTGCATTTCATCACGAGAGGCAACTGCATCCATAGCCTGACGAGTAAGGGCAGCAATACCCATTAAAGCACTGCCATTAAGGTTCTGCGGACCAGACCTACGTGCGTGCTCAACTTGCTGGTTAGCTAAGGCGATTAAGTTGTCGTAGAACAGCTCTGCCTCAATACGCTGACGTAAGCCTAGTCGTCCGTATGTTTGGGCTAGATCACCACGTACCGCAGGAAGGAGCTCTTCGCGCTCTTGGTTAGAGCGTAGAAAGTTAAAGACCCCGTCCTGAGACATGTCGCCAAGATTCCAAAAGTATTCGCAATACTTAGAAAGTACTCGGAGCGAAGGCACCAAACGATCTGTGTAGTTGAGTAGAAGCTCGTTGCGAGCCTCCTCTACATCACCCTTCATTAAAACGAGGGCCTCGAAATCCTTTCGGATATTTGCTTTAAGCAAAAAGTCTCGAGCCTCAACGAACAGTTCGGTGTTGCGCCAAGCATCTAGCAGTCTGTGATCCCGAAGCCATCGATAAAAAGTCGTACCAGACTTTTCTATGTTTGCTTTCCAGTGCTTAGGCGGAGGCCCCAGATCTGATGCAAGTGCCTGTATATCTTCTTCGCTAGGCGGCAGTAAACATCTGTCGGTACAGTCCGCCATTATCTCGAAAGAAGTTAGCTTCTTTGAGAGCAGATAAAGCAGGTACCGGCGATGTGGATATTCCATTACTACCCATAATAATAGATCCGCACTTAATACAATAGCAAAAGACTGCTACGGAACTGAGGTGGCAGGGACGTTTGCCCAGTCCTCATCTCCCCCTACATGAAGAGGAGATGACTTTTTATACTGCTTTAGCTTGCTCATGGAAACATTTTTTCCAAGAACTAGCTTTACGCCGTCTGCCGCACCCTTGTGAGCACGGCCGCCAGAAGCACCGCGAACGCTGTACTTCTTAGCGATCTTTTCAAGCTCATCCCAATAGGACGCTACGCTAGTAGGGGTGAGATCCACTACTAATACTTCCACAGGCGTTTAGTGTGCTGTAGTACCTTAGCGCGGTTCTGGCCGTCATCAACGGCAGTGTCGACATTCTTGGCTTTGTTATATGCCTTCAGCTTTTTCATGCCCCCGGGCCTAGAAATTAAGTCAGGGTTATTTGCAGCCGACTGGGTTGCAGCTTTTCGTGCCTTAGTATTGTATCTAATACGGCTTAATTGAGCTGACGTCGCTTCGGCTGCAGGCTTATGCCCTACGAACATTCCTCTGAGCTTACCCTTTTGGACGCCTTCCAGACGTTTCTTTATCGCAGCCCTCACGAAGTCCGCACTAACTGCTGTCTTATCAAGACCTGACGCAGCCAACTTTTCAAGTGCTGTATGAATGTTGTCATCTGAATAAATCATGAGTCACCTACTGTGTTTTAGCTTTCAGTTGCCCAAGACCTTGAACGACTGAGGTTAATTGGGTCATAGCGTTCTTAGCGGCGGACTCCCTTACGTCGTCCATACCCAAACGGCTCGCTACAAGAATCTCTGCCAGCTTAGAAGATACCTTCTCAAGCTCTGGGAGATAGTCTACGTAAAGAGATACGTTCTCAGGGGTAACGAACCCAAGAGATAGAATTGCATCAGCAGTCTCTTTATCCACAATAACAGACGCCTCTTTAACTAAATCTACTCGGTAAGGAGTAACGTCTACTGCATTGTCAGATGCTTCTTTAAGTAGGGCTGATTTAGCAGTGGCTTCCAACACTACCTGCCGGGTGTGCGGGATTCGGACACTACCATTTGCAGATGCTTTCTTCAGCAACCCACGGACCTGGTTACCTGCAACACCCATGGCGCTAAGGGCAAACTCCGCTTCTGCCTTGTTTAGTACTTCACCACCAAAGGCACTCTCAGAGTTAGCGCCGCGTAGCGAATAGAAAGAGCCATCGGAGATAACCTCAACAGAGTTTCTTCCGGCAACCTTCTGCTTCTCAAATAGATCAACACTATCCGTCGTGGCAGCTACAGTTACTTGCTTACCGTTTAGGGGAACAAATCGGAACGTATCCGGAATTGCATATTGCCCCGGACCTGTAGAGGCGATCTTCTGAAGACCGGGTACCACAGTGATCTGGACAGGCTCTCCATAAACAGACGTCTTACCACTGTACTGCGCTACCTTCTCGGTACCGTAGTTGATGGAAAAGCGATTGGTAATCTCTACGGGCTCCGTAGCCACTGCCATAGGACCAGACTGATACACAAAGATACCAGAGCCTCGGGGGGCTGCGTCAGGGACGATCACATCGTTCTTAAACACTCCAGCGATCTTCTCCTGGACGGCGTGCTCACCTTCCCCAGCAAATACCTGAAGGTCAAGCTCCTTGCCTTCTAGGGAAATCATCCGAGGGACGACAACGCCTTCAACGTCCTTACTTCCTACTCGAGTAGAGTAAATACCGAAGCGGTTGGCCTCTTGCGCAGTTTTAACAGTAAAGGACTCTTCGATGGGATCCACAGTAAGGGTAAGAATGCCGTCTTTCTTGAGTCGGTCCATAGCCTCTTTAGACAGGACATCCTCCGCCTCAAATCTATCTATGGTTTTCTCGGTAGGCGCATAGCATC
>MDSZ01160918.1_pt1 | contig 12781 bp, 12 predicted proteins | sample 811201 | NCBI WGS metagenome assembly MDSZ01 (sample SAMN05326647, study PRJNA326480) | marine metagenome | isolation source: seawater | place: Indian Ocean: North | collected 2010
ACTAAGTTTAAGAACTCAATTATTTTTCCATCTTTATTAATTGCTTTTTCGAGTGCTGTTAGATTGAGCAATCTTATTTATATGCTAGGTTTAGTTATTTTTCTTATTGCAATCAAAAGAGAGAGCTTAATAGCATTGAAATTATTTTCTTTAACTTTAATGTTTTGCTTTTTTCTTTATCTACCTTTTTATATAAATCTTTATAACTTTATGAGCCAAACATCTGATATCAAAAATTTTTATGACTTTTTATGTGTCTTTAACCTGACAAATACTGATCAAGACTTATACAATCGAATTGGTAGATTTACTTTAAAACAAATTAATTTCTTTGGCACACTCGGCTTTCTTTTGTTTATTTTAAGTTTTAAGAACTATAAGCTACCTAGATTAAATGAAAAATCATATTTCATTATCATTTTCTTACTTTTTCAATTGAGCTTTTTAAGACTACCAACAGAAGAAGGGCATTTACTTCCTGCATTTATTTGCTTGTTTTTAATCTTAAAAATTAAATTTAATAAACTTTCATTGGCAGTTTTACTTTTAGTATTTTTTGCCAATTTTATTGATTTAAAATTCTATGAAGTAGATGTGCCAAATCATGCTTCTCAAGCTTTTTTAAATATAAGATTTGACGATGGTTTATTAATCGAAGATTTTAAAGAAAGAGCTTTTAAGGGGTTAGATAAGAACTTTAATTATCAAAATGCAAAAAAATCAGTTTATGATGCTTGGTCCCAAGGCTGTCCTAATGTATAAAAAAGAAGTAGCTTTAGTAATGTATGCAAGATTTCCATCTGAAATGGCATATGGGACTCATATAATACAAGTTGCCAAAGGATTTGAAAAAAATGGATATAGTGTAAACATATATTATCCGAAGACATATAACAAGAAAACAATAGATGCGGATCCAAAAGATTATTACCAAGTAAATACTGTAAATTTTATTGAACTTAATAATATTGATGTAACAAGCTTCAGAATCTATTCGTTTTTACCAAGAATTTTACAAATGATTATTTACACTGTATCTGGAATTTTATGGTCTAAAAAAGTAATAAATTACAATAACAACGAGGAAATAGTTTGGACAACAAATCCAAATTTATTGATTAGAATTTCAAAATCTTTTAAATACGCTATTTTTGAAAAACATGGGCAAGCAAAGTATGTTCAAAGACTTTCGATGAAGTTATTAGGAAATAGAAAAAATGTTTTCATGGTTGCTTTATCTGAAAAATCTGAGAAAGAAATATCTAAAGTTACTGATAAATTTAGTTATTTACCAAATGGAGTAGATGAAAATCTTTTTAAACCAAAAAGTTCGGAAAATGATATTTTGGGGATTGGATACATTGGAATGCTTGAGACTTATAAGACCGATAAGGGAGTTTTTGAAGCTGTAAATAAAATAATCTTGCTTAATAATAAGTTTTCAATTTTTACAACTATTGTTGGTGGTCCAAAAAATAAAATTCAAGAAATTGAAAACTTGATAAAATCAAAAAATCAGGTTGATAAATTTCATGTTAGTAATTTTGTAGCTCATACTGAAGTTCCAAAATTACTACAAAATGTTGATATTGGTATTGTCCCATATCCTGAAGATACTCATATATCAAATTATGCTTCACCATTAAAAATTTTTGAATTTGCAGCAATGGGTATTCCAATTTTGGTATCAGATATCGCATCACATTTGAGTCTTAAACAACTCAACTTAGGTATTGTTTATTTTAAAAATGGTGATTTTGAAGATTTTTCACTTAAGCTTGAAACTTTAATTAATGACAAAAATCTTCGTGAACAGCTAAAAAACAAATCTTTAAACAATATTGAAAATCTCTATTGGAAGAATAGGATGAAACAATTAATTGTAAGCGTTCGTAGCTCAATTGGATAGAGCACCTGACTTCGGATCAGGGGGTTGAGGGTTCGAGTCCTTCCGAACGCGCAATAAATTTACTTGTAGATATCTATTATTTTGTTTATTCGAGATGACATAGAATAATCATCAACATTTTGATTGAATGTTTCTGAGGAATCAAACAAGCCAGTTATCGAATACTTAAATTCTTCAAAATTATTTAAATCAAAATAGTAAATATTTTCTTGAAAAGGTAGTTCATTGTGTGCAACGGAATTGGTAGATAATACTTTAAGGCCACAAGCAATATATTCAAAATATTTCAATGGCGAAGTAAATCTTTCTGCATGTTCTGACTTATTGTTAATCAACAAACCAACAGAGCATGAGTTTATCAATTTTGCTAGGTATAAACTATCTATCTTTTCTATGTATTCAATATTTGGCGAATCAACGTTGCAATTAAATTTGTTTTCAAATTGTGCTTTTGATAAATCATTTGAAACTATTAAAAGTTTAAAGTTTTCAAAGAATGGATCTTGAAAATACTCTATAATTTTTTCAAGACCTCTTGACTTCCCAAATCTCAACATAGATCCTGAATAAATTATTTTCTTCTCTTTTTTAATCTCTGGGATAATTTTAAAAATATTTTCATCAAAACCGCTAGGAATTATGTAGGAGTTTTCGTTATTCACTCCTTTTAGTTCATCAGACATTTCTTTAGTGAGATAAACTACTTTTGAGTTTTTATTAGACAATGATTTTTTAATAAGGTGTTTTTTATTTTTTGATAATTGGTGACATTCGTAAATTACATTCATCTTCTTTTTTGATAAAAAATAAAAAACCCATTCTGAACGTGTGAAGAAAAAACTATTTTTATTTTTTCTATAATATCTTTCAACTGTAAAATAGCTCCACAAATAATGACTGACAATGTACATGTATTTTTCTAATCTTTGAATTTTTTTAAATGGGAGTGGATGAATTGTTCCATGAATTTCAATGTTGGAATTAATTTTATATAATTTGCTTAATTCTGTAATATTTGAGGAGCTTTCTTTATTTCTTAGTGGAAAAATTAACTTAACATCTAAATCCTCATTAGCAAAATAATTTAAGTGTGTCATTGTTTGTAGTGAATTAGCAGTATGAGCTGGAAAGCTCTGATAAGTTATATAGATTAAACTTTTATTCACTATAAAGGATTATATTCCCATATTATTTCTTATAAATAATTATTAATAATACGATTTAATAATGAAAGCAGATCCTGGTTACTTTGGCCCTCAGTCGATGATGTGGAAAGTGAATAAAGAAATCACCGTTCTTTTTGGAGGGGCCAGAGCTCTATTAATGCATGCGGCCCATCCATTAATAGCTGCAGGAGCAAGGCAAACATCTTTTTACCAAAGAGATCCATGGAAGAGGCTTATCAGAACTCTCTCTTTGCAAAATTCTGTTACTTTTGGAACTAAAGAAGAGGCTGACGAAAGTGCTCATAGAATAAATAAGCTACATGAGGTCATAAAAGGTGAAGATGAAGTCACAGGAAAAATATATGATGCTCTTGATCACGAACAATTGCTTTGGGTGCATGCGTGTCTTCAAATTTCTTCTATTTATTTTTATGAAAAAACTGTTCGAAAATTATCCGAAGAAGAAAAAAATCAGTACCACAATGAAAACTTGCTTTCAGCAAAGCTTGTTCTAATTGATTTAAAACAAACACCGAAGACACATCTTGAGCTTAAAAATTGGGTAGCAGAAAAGTCGAAAGAAAAAGACTATTTAATTTATACAGATGTTGCAAAAGATGTTCAAGATATTATAGCTGGTGGACCAGTACCAAGACACATTAAACCAATTTGGCCGTTTATAGCATTTACAGCATTTCAGACTTTACCGAAAGAATTTAAGTTATTGTATGGTGTAAAAGAGTCGAAAGTTAAGGATATAATCTTAAATCTAAATCTTTTGTTACTTAAGCTCAGTAGACCGCTACTCCCCCCGTTTTTTCGATTAATAGCTCCAGCAAGGTGGGCAAAACAAAGACTTACAAAAAAACCAAACTTAAAATTTAAAGATAAAGCAAACTTTTAAATTTATACTTTGAATATGGAAAATTGGTCAGAAATTTCAAATAATATAAAGAATATCAAAAACAGCATGTCCGAAAAGTTTGAGGATGAAGTTAAGGATAGAGAAATAAAGGAATCTCTTAATGATTTAATTGATGATGTAAAAATATTACTAAATGATGTTGTTGAAGTTTTCGAAACAACCGTAAAAGACGATACTATAAAAAAAGAATCAAAAGAAATTATTGTAAAAATTAAAAGTGAGTTTAGTGAACTCTATGAAGTTATTTTCCAAAATAAAAAAGAGAAAACTAATACCTACGAAGAAGAGTAATTTTTTTCACTTTTACTACTAAATCTTATTCCTGCAAGAGAAATTAGTACGATGTATATAAATACATTATTATAAAAAGGCGTTCTATCTATTATAAATTTGCCATTATTCGGAAAATAACCTCCTTCAGAATAATGTAAGCATTCAGCATATCCATTAACTGTCACTGCATAGCCATCATCGTCTACAAGATTTTTTGGTGTAAACTCTAAATCCTGTTCAAAAATTAAATATCCATCAGGATGTAATTCAGGTTTGTTAAAGTTTTCAATGTATCCACAAGTTGCGATTTCTTTATCTAAACACAAAATATCTGAAGACAATAAATTATTAAAATATATTTTTGAATATGAACAGGAAACAGTTGTAGGTAGTTTTTCCAATAACTTGTCTGAAGTTGAGGATGTATAAGATTTAGGAAATCCTAATATAAATAAAAAAATTATGATCATAGAAATAGTTTTTAAATAATCTAACCAAAATTTCTTTCCCTTAAGAAGGTCCAATACAACAAAAATGAAAGATATGCCAAGCAGAAAAAAATAATAGTGAGTTTTAACAGTATCACCTTTTTCAGGGTTAAAATGAAGCCCGAATATTCCAATCGAAGTTAACAATAATATAAAGATTCCACTGACATAAAGATATTTATATTTGTTATTTTTTGTAAAAGATAACACTATGAAAAAAATGGATAATACTAATGATAAATTTCTTCTTGGATGTTTTAAAAAAGAAAACACTTCAATTCTATCAAGAATAAATAAGCTTCTTGAGTGTTCCCAGTATCTATTAAAATAATCATTAAATAAATCAATTAGTGTAATTCCAACCATAGAGTTTGCATGGAAATTTCTATAAGGGTTGGAAATAAGATCTAAAAAATTAATGTTATAAATAAAACTTAATGGCGCCTTATTTAAATAAGAATCTTGTTCTTGATGATTTAACATGCTGATTGTGTTTATATTAAAGTTTTCGAAATATAGTAGATATGTAGAAACTAATAAGATTAATGTTGGCAAAATTAGATCTTTCAACTTTATTAATTGTAATTTTTTGAAAAAAATTACAAACAAAGCAAATATAGAAATTAAAGCAACAGTGCCTTTGCTAGTCAATATTAATGACATAAGAAAACTTGTAAATATTAGTATTCCTTTTCTATCTTTCTCAAAATAAACTTCTAATGAATAAATTATCCATGGTAAAAAAGCAAACGCAATTATTTCTGGTTTCATAATCAATCTTCCACCTAACACAGGTGGAAAAAAGTTTAATAAAGAGCAACTCAAAAAGATTCTATCCCAGGATATTTGCCTTGCTCTCAATAAAAGACAGATGCCTATTACTCCAATTATATAAAATAATAGATTGCCAAATTGAATTGCTGAACTATATATAAATTCCCAATACTCTGGAATATAAAAATTGTGTGAGTATTTTATAAAAAGAGAAATTACCCAAAAATAAAAAATACCTTGCTCTCTAGATGGAGACTCAATGTCTCCCATAAAATATTCAATATATCTGAAATATCTATAAAAATCAGTTCCATCTATTGAATTGTAAAATATTTCACCAATACTATGTGAAATAAGCAAAGTGCTAATAAATGTCAAGAAAGCTAGGATATTTTTTGATTGAGTTTGTTTCAACTTTTAATCACTTCTGACATTGTAAATTCAGACTTACATGTATTCCAGAATCTTTTTCCATGTGAGGAAAGTAGGCTTGTGAATGATCGTCAAAATCTTTATTGTTTTTAAAAACTTTTCTCCAGTCCCAAATTTCTATGTTTTTAAATCCGGCAATAGTAAGAACTTTTTTAAGAGATTCATAGTCATAAACTATTTTATGATAAATATGGTTTCCGTTTCCAATATCCCATTTTCCATAAAGTGGTCCTAAAATTTTAGATATATCATCAGTTGATTTGTAAACTTCAATCAATGCTTCAAAATTTGGAACTGCTAATCTCAAAATTCCATTTGGAACAAGCACCCTTTTCCACTCTGAAAGTACAGTTTGGACATAGTCTTTGTCAAAATACTCCAAGACATGGGATGCATATATTTCTTCAATTGAATCGTTTTTAAACATTGAAAGGTCATCAACAGGTGAAAAATAATCTATATGATCAAATTCAGCAATATCTATATGAATAAAATCTTTTAGATACCTTTTTCCACATCCTAAATGTAATTTCACAGTACTCTCTTTAATTTTAAAATTCCCATTAATATTTTAAGTCCATCATAGAAAGCATTTACTTTTGTGATTCCTGCATATCTTTCTCTTTCCTCACTTAAAATTTCAATATAGCTATAACTCTGTTTGTGGAGTTTTACCGGCAATTCAAGACAAAGAGTAAAATCCTCTGTTTCTAAATTAATCTCTTTTAGTAATTCTTTTTTAATCATAGGGAAAAAAAATAACGCATCAGTGATTTTTGTACCAAACAGCTTTCTTACTATATAAGTAAATACCTTATTTCCAAATGCTCTAATAAGGGTATCGTCTGGACTTTTTGCTCCACCTTTATATCTTGATCCTAATACTGCATCAGTTTGGTTTATTAATTCTCTCATTTTGGATAAAGATGCTGGATTGTAAGACCCATCACCATCCATATAAGCTACATAACTACAACTCGCATATCTAAATCCTTGCTTTACAGCACTACCCCAAGCTGGTCCTTCTTGATTGAGAAATGTAATGTCATAGTTTTCAGATATTTCTTTAGTTTTATCAGAAGATTTACCATCTACAATAATTATTTCACCGAGATTGTATTGTTGTAGTTCATTTAATACATAATCAATAGACTCTTCCTCATTATAAGTTGCAATAATTAAACTTACGTCTGAAAGATCTTGAACTTTATCCATGTCTTAGTTACTACTCTTAATAAAATATTCTTGAATATACTCAGAAATCATTTCAATGTCTTCATTTGTTAAGTTCAATGAAGATGGAAGCCAAAGTACCCTGTTAGCATGCTCTATAGAGTAATCTAAATTTCCACTTTCTACATTTTTTAAGTACTTTTGAGAACTCAGTGATGGATAGCTGTTTCGTGTTGCAATTCCTTTAGTTAATAAAAAGTCAGATAAGTCTGACCTAGTATTTTCATCTTGTAAGGTAACATCTATAAACCAAGGGACCTCTTTGTTGTTAAAGTTAATAAAGCTTAGATAGTTTTCATTTAATTGCTTTGAATAATTTTCAAATATTTTTTTCTTTATTGAGATAAAATTTTCTATTTTTGAAAATTGTGATAAACCTAAAGATGCTTGTAGATCTGTTATTTTAAAATTTAAACCAAATCCATCATGGAGATCACTTTTGTCTGCTTCTCGATTAAATGTTTTTAGCTTTATCAAATTCGTATATACCTCTTCATTGTCAACAAGCACTAAGCCACCTTGTCCCATTGTGATAATTTTATGAGGAGTAAATGAAAATATACTTGAATCTCCCAAAGATCCACATTTTTTTGTTTCATACTCGGAACCAAGTGCATGTGCAGAGTCTTCAATCAGGGTTATTTTGTTTTCCAGGCAATAGTTTTCTATTTCTTCACCGCTTCCTGTACGTCCATTTAATGGAACAAAAATTACTGCATCAATATCTTTTTCTTTGGATAATTTTTCATATGACATACATAATGTTTCGTCTACATCGATTAATACCGGCGTTGCTTTTGCCCATATAATCGCATTTATTGTAGCAATCATTGTAATGTTTGGAACAGCAACTCTTTTTCCTTCAGATATATTATTAGCTAACAGTGCTAAATAAATTGCAATTGTTCCATTTGGAACTGCAACGGCAAACCTTCTATTGCAGAACTCAGAAATTGACTTTTCAAATTTTTCAGTAACTTTATGTTCAGTAATCCATCCACCGCTTTGAAGATATTCCGAAACAGCGTTAACATCAGATTCGGAGATCAAGGGTTCGATTTGATTAATTTTTTTCAACTTCTATCCTTGTTCTGTCCTTTTCAGGTCCAAAATATGGACCATTTTTAACTTCCAATACCTTTGAATCTTCTAAAGTAAAATATTCATGAACGCCTTGAAATTGAATGATTATGTTATTTTTTTCTAATTCAACACTATCGATAAATTTTCCTTCTTCTGTGTATAAGTTGCATTGAATTTTTCCATCTAAAACTATCACAACCTCTTGTGTTCTAAAAGAAGATCTCTCAAAATAGTTATGATAATGAGCTTCTAATTTAGTGTCTTTTTCATAATTCCAAGTCCCGACTTGAATAAAGTTTTCATCACTAGTTAAAAAATTAAGTCCTGTTGGCAGATTTTCGATACTATAGGTTGAGGCTATTAATTTACCTTCATAAGTAATTTCTCTATTATTTTGTTCCATAGTTTTTAAAATACCATTCTACTGTATCTTCAATACCTGTTTCCAAGCTTACTTCAGGTGACCAATTAAGAACTTCACTTCCATAACTTCCATCAACTTTTTTTTCTAAAACTCCATCAGGTCTAGTCAGGTCAAATTCAAAATTTCCGTTCCATCTGGCTTTGGACTTTATGATATTTGCTAAATCTAATATTGAAATTCCTTTGTTTACACCAACATTAAAAAAATGGTTTCCTTCCTTAAGGTCTATGGATTTAATTAGTGCTTTTGCTCCATCTTTTACATATAACCACTCTCTTATTGGCTTTCCAGTACCCCAAATCTCTACAGTTTCTTTATTATCAATCTTTGCATTACAAATTTTCATAATTAAAGCACCCAAAGCATGAGACCTTTCAGATTCGAAATGATCATTTGGTCCATACATATTTGATAAAACAACATTTACTGATGAAAACTCATACTGTTTCATATAACTTGAAGCTAAATCAACAAGCATGCGCTTAGAAGTTGCATATTCATAAACAGATTCATCAGGAGGTCCGCTAAAGAATTCTTCTTCTTTATATGTTGTAAGTTTTTTTGGATATGCACAATTTGAAATAGGGTTTATTATTTTCTTTATACCTGCATTAAGAGAGGCTTTATATAAATTAATCCCCATTTGAGTATTTTCACTTAAGATTTTTGCAGGAAACTTATAACCATATGAAATTCCTCCAACAAAAGCCGCGCAGTTTATAACAATATCTGGTTTAGTCTCTGTCAAATATTTACTTAAGGTGGTGTACGAGAGAATATCAATATGTTTATTGTTTTTAATCTCTAGAATCTCATGATTTTTTTCATTATCCAGAATTTTTTTTGTCCAACTTCCTAAAAAGCCATTTGAACCAACAATTAGAACTTTCATTATTACTTAGGTTCTAATGGGTATTCCCATGTAGGTACAACTAAGTTTTCTCTTAAAAGTGTGTACTCTTTTTTAGCTTCATTAATGTCGTAATCTACCATAAGTTTTACAAGATCAGTAAAGCTAACTTTAGGTTCCCATTTAAGGTTTTTCCTTGCTTTAGAAGAATCGCCTAAAAGGTATTCAACTTCGTTAGGTCTTAAATATTTTTCATTAGTTTTTACAAACTTTTCCCAATCTAACCCTGCATAATTAAAAGCTATTTCAGCGAACTCTTTGACGGTATGCGTTTCACCAGTTGCTAATATCCAATCATCCGGAAAGCTATGCTGCATCATTAACCACATTCCTTCTACGTAATCTTTTGCATAACCCCAATCACGACTAGCGTCCAAATTTCCAAGTGTTAGATATGATTGAATTCCAGTAGATATTCTTCCAACAGCTTTAGTAATCTTTCTTGTAACAAAAGTTTCTCCCCTAAGTGGTGATTCGTGATTAAATAATATTCCATTGACTCCAAAAATATCATACGAATCTCTATATATTTTTGTTAATTCATGTGCAAAAACTTTTGATGCAGCATATGGGCTTTTGGAATCGAATTTAGAATTCTCATTTAGCATCTCTTTTCTACCTCCACCAAACATTTCAGAAGAAGAAGCTTGATAAAATTTGATTGGTTTTTCAATATTTCTAACTGCTTCAAGAAGTGTTACGGACCCTAATGTTCCAACTTGTGTAGTTAAAATTGGATTATCAAAAGATACAGCCACATGAGATTGTGCAGCTAGATTATATATTTCATCTGGTTGAATCTTTACAATTAAATTTGTTAGTGATGATGAATCTAGTAAGTCTGAGTAATAAAGTTTAAATTTACCATTCGAAGAAAACTTAGATATTAAATCATCAATTCTTTGAGTGTTTATTGATGAAGACCTTCTTACTGTACCATGGACTTCATAACCTTTATTTAATAATAATTCTGATAAATAAGCTCCATCTTGTCCTGTAACACCAGTTATAAATGCTTTCACAGTTACTAAGTTTACTTAAAGTGAGCAAATATTGTTTATTTTTGTTTATGTTTGTGGCTATTTTGTAAATGTTATGCTTGCAACTTCATTTTCATAAAAATAATTTTTATCAAAATTCCAACCCAAATCATCAAAAGCATCCAGATATGCTTGGAATTGATGATCTCTAATGTGAACTCCAACTAAAGTAATTTTTGAATTTTTAAATGAATTAAGAAATTCAACGTTTTGTAAATAACAACTCTGACCTTTATCACGACCGGTATAAAAGGTACATGCTACATTAATGTTGCTGTCAGTGAATTCTGGTATATGAAATCCTTCTGTTCCACTTCCTGTCTCAAAGTATCCTAAATCTTCTAAATTAAAATTTCTTTCAGAATAAAGAGCAAAAGTTTGAAGACCTCCATGGTATATAAGAATGTCATCATCTGTTCTATCAAAGTTTTGTAAAATATTTATAAATTCTTGATTATCAAAAGACCTAGTTGTTTGCTCATAATTTGGTGACTCCATATTGAAAAACACAATAAAAGAAAAAATCAATATCATAAAAAATGAGACATTAAATTTATCTAAAGCATCAAAAGTACCGATTAACCCTTTTGAGAAAATTAAACAAAAAAGTGGAAGTAAATAAATTGAAGATCGAAAGCCTCCAAAAGGCCAAATTTTAAGAATAGAAGCAATTAAGTTAATGCCCATTGCTAATGAATATAAAATAAAAAAATCATAATTTTTTTTATAAATTACTGCCAGACCTAGCAAAAAAAATAATATTGCTACAGATAATGGCAAATTAAAAAAGCCAAGGTCTAATTTGTTTGATGGTCCAAAATATCTAATAAATGAAAAATAAATCCATCTAAAAAATAAACTGAGACCCCCTTCTGTTGGTGCATAATAAGAGATTACAAAATTCTGCATTCCAGAATCATGCCATCTAAAAATTTGAATACCTGAAACTAGAACTCCAGGAATAAAATAAAGCATGTTTTTAAATAATTCGAAATCTTTATTTTTTAAAACGTTAATAAAGGTTATAAACAATACTGCACCGATAAGTGGCCAGCTAGCAACTGAAATTAGCAATAATAAACTGAGCAAAATAAAGTAATTCTTATTTGGTGATTTTGTTATTTTAAAATATACAAAAATAACAATTATTGATATCGCAGCATCAAATATATATGGTTTTGCTCTGATACTATAATGAATGAACATTGGTGCTGAAACTATTAGTATATGAGTCAAAATTTTTTCATTAAAGCTCAGAAATCTATTTGGTAAAATATAAGTTATTAAGGCTAAAGCATTTGAAACTACAATGTAAATAATCATTGAAATTAGAGTCGAGTAACCCGTAATTTTAAAAATAGATTGTGCAAATAGCGAAAAAAATGGATGGGAAACAGCACAACATCTGAGGCTATCAATATAACTATCTACTCTGGCTCCTAAAAGAAGCCATGTATCATCACCATAAAAATAATCTTGAAACTGTGCGTCTAATAAAGATTTTCCTAGAAATGCAAAAAAGATTAATATGGGTAAGTAGTTTTTATTTACTTTTATTTTTGATAAATATGTAATTATTAATCCCTTCAAAACTAGATTCTAATTTAAAATCTTTACTAGTAAGGATAGAAAAAACTTTGGCATAGTTCTCATCCTCAATTTCAATAAGGATAGTGTTACATTTGTCTAAATAATCTAGTAAAGCTTCTAAAACTTCTAGTTCATGACCTTCTACATCAACTTTTATTAAATCAAAACTTTGCTCATTTAATTCGTCAAGGTTAGTAGACGCTACCTCAACTTTATCAAATTTAATATCTATTTTGTTTAAAAAATTTTTGCTTGTTGTTCCATAGCTGAAATCGTCTCCTTCTGGTATAAAAAATTCAATTTTGGAATTCACATTTGAAACTGCTTTATTAATGGCAGAAATGTATTTTTTTTCAATTTTATTGATTTCTATATTTTTTAAAAAAATATCAAATACTTTTCTATTTGGCTCAAAAGCTGTAACTGACAGGCCTTTACTTTCCGTAAAAAGGATCAATGTATATAGGCCAAAGCCGGCACCAATATCTAAAAAAGTTTTATGTTTATCGATGTTTTCAATTAAATAGTCTAGAA
>MDSZ01065487.1_pt1 | contig 12780 bp, 14 predicted proteins | sample 811201 | NCBI WGS metagenome assembly MDSZ01 (sample SAMN05326647, study PRJNA326480) | marine metagenome | isolation source: seawater | place: Indian Ocean: North | collected 2010
CCGTCACCCTCAGCAAAGTGGTCCCAATGTACAAATTCCACCGTAAATTGGTTTATTGGATTAGGGACATTAACTGAAGGGGGTTGTAACCAAGAATCAACTCCTCCAACTAAAGGCGCTCCAATCAGAGTACCTGCTGAAATGGATCCCGAGTATGGTGATGCAGGAATTTCTCCATAAGGCATAACCCTTGTATTTCCATTAACAGTCCCAGTAACATTGGTTAATTCACCTACATTCCAAATTGCAGGATTAGATTGTGAATACCCAAATTCAAAATTATAAGTTATATCGTCCAAGGTATCAACATTTCCAAAACTTCCATTCGGAGCAAGACTGAGAAGATCATCAAAATGTGAACCTGTTGTACCATCATGAGCCCCTGATGATGTAAAATTATTACCTGGTGAACCTGCATTCCAACTTTCACCATAACCTCCAGAATAACCTCCATCCTCACTTACATCAATCGAACCGTCAAGAATTGTTGCATTAGAAGCAACTTGCCAACCATCCACTGTTTCTTCATTTCCAGTTGTTGCATCCATTGTAGGAGGCCCTGTCCAAGAAGAAATGCCAGCTGATACTGGCATCAGAACCATTTGTAAAATTAAAAAAAATGTTAAAATTATTCTTTTTTGAGGTTTTTTATCTGCAAATAATATTTTCATAGTCTAACTACTCCTTGAACGGGGCGATACCTTCGCAGTTCATCCACTTAACTTAACCTCTATAGGTGTGTCCCTTTAGGGACACAATTGAAATCATCTTATTCAAAACAGTAATTCTTGATTTTAAAAGGCGCAGAGGGAGAGATTTGAACTCCCGAGTCCAAGGGACAGTGGATTTCGAATCCACCGCAATACCGGGCTATGCGACCTCTGCAATAATTAGTCGAAAAAAACAATGAAGATAAGCGTGCTGGGAGTGGATGAGCCAATGCGAATAAGTATTACATACCAAGGAATAAATCAAATTATAGATTCAGAAAAAAATATTTCCATAAAAGAAGTCTTAATTAAAGCTGGTATTAATTCTTCAATGGTTTTAGTTTGTAACAATAACCAGATAATTCCGCAAACATCCGTAATTAATTCAGATATAGAATTAGAGATTATTGATGTCGGTTCTGGTGGATAAATCATTGGTAAAAACTATCATCAGGCATCATTAATTCTTTAGAAATTAAAGCCCCAGGACCTTCAGAATAATTTTCCATAATTTCTTTGGCCAATTCTTCAGTTCTATCAAGCGTTATTGGTAATTCAAAACCAAAATAATTTATTAAAGAAAGCCTTAATCTTTCTGCGGCAACAGTATCAACACTTGTACCAAATGTTTCGGCAATTACAGTAACAGAAGAAACTCCTCTTGAAGGTGCTAAAGAACCCAACAATCCACACATCCCAATCACTCCACCTTCAGGTTGAGTTTCAGAAACGATTATTCCATCATCATTTAATTTTTTCTTGGTCTCATGATCAGCAACTACAACGTGTATTTTTTCGCATCCAGCATCACTAGATAGGCCCGCCAATAAAATTAATCTTTGAGTATTATTTTCTCTTAAAAAGTTTAAAATATCTTCTGCCATTTCATATTGCCCTCTTGGCACAAGTGGCTGTATTTCTCCACTTAAAGTCAATAATATTTGATCATTAGGAAGTCTTAATTTATTTAAATATAAATGAGGAGGTGTTAAAATACCGTCTTTCATTGTAGCATGAGGAGGTAAATCTGGATGTTGCAACTTCAAAATCTCTTCGGAATCACATGCATCATTTAGTGAATCAATTAGCAATTTTCCAACATTACCTACACCGGGTAATGCAAATAAAACATACTGGTGTTCAGGCAATTGATTATGTTCTCCACTCCATACAAAATTCGTATGCATAAACATTGACTAATTTTGGAAGGACTTAAGCAATTGCATTAAAAAATAATCAAGACCTAGATTGAGAAGAAATTATTCTTCTTCGGAAAGTGAAGGAAGAGTGTCATTCCATTTTTCTGATTCAACTTCATTCATCTTTCTTCTACGATGCGCTTGAGGGTCTTCAGGGGTCCATTTTAATGGTGCTGCTGCTTGAGAATTACCACCACATTCTGGACAAACCAAGTTATAAGAATAAGCACCACAAATCTTACATTTTTGAATTAATTGTCGGGCCATAAAAATTCCTCAATTTCTTTCAATTTCGGCGGTTCCTTCATTAGATTTAACACTAGAAACTAATGATTTTGTTGCTTTTAACCATGCTGACTCTGCCAATTTATAATCTGGTGCTCTAATTTCAAGACGATATTTAGGTGCTCCATCATAATAACAATTAACAGTAATCTCTTTTTCTAAATCCGCATGAGATTCTGCTTCTGAAAGTGCTTCTTTAATTGCTTCAACACCCTTTGGCCCACCAATTTCAATACTGCAGATTCCACGAATTTCAACAAAAGGAGGTATTATATTTGCCACTGCAGTTTCAACAAATTCTTTAATCCAATCTCCATCAAATCCAGCGTCCTCTAAAGCATTTGGATCCTGAGCCGCACTTTCAAACGCTGAATATAATGTTCCAAAAGCAGAAGTTAATTCTATCTCTGATTCACTAATTTCTTCTTCTTTCCAACCTACTTTTTCTCCAATAACTTTGAGGAGTTGGGTCGCACGTTGTTCATTTTTCCAAGATTGCAATGTTTCTCTTCTTCTTTCTTCTGAAACACTTTTTAGAGATAATTCAAATGTATCTTTATCTTTTTTACCTCTACGAATTACTTTACATACTAATCTCTGACCATCCCTTACAAAACCACGTATATTTTTTACCCAGCCGGATGCTATTTCACCTATGAAAATGAAACCATCGATATTATCATAACCATTAATGGATACATAAGCCCCATTTTGTTTTACTTCAGTTACCGTACAAACAACTAACTCACCCTCTTCAGGGCCTTTATTATCATCGATAGTCATTATTTTCACGCAGAATCTAAAACCTCTATAATACTACAACCTACTAATATTGCCTTGCCTCCAGCAGGCTGAGCTAAAATTTCAGAACAAACACTACAACGAATAATTGTAGAAGCTCGCTGAAAAATTGTAGATTCATTACCACAATTTGTACATTTTACTTTAACAAAACCACTTGAAATATTATCACCTTAATTATCTGTTAACTCAAATTTTTTTGCCCTTTGACAAGGGGCGTTATGTGCTTTACCTGATTCTGTGCATCTAAAAAGAATATTTACTCTTTTTGTTGGTTTCTCACGGCCTTCTGGTTTAGGACGTGGGAAACCACGATAACCTGCAGTAACTCTACGAAAACGTCTTTGACCCCATTTAAGTTCGCTTGCTCGGCGTTTTTTAATTCTCTCAACTGTATGTAAAGTATGCTTTCCTAAAGACGGACTATACCGTTTTATTTGTCTTGGCATCTTAACCATCATTACACCTCAAGCATCTTGCCCACTAACGAGTCGTATATATGCATGTCGTGGACTTATTTTTATCAATTTACACAACAATAATGCAAGCGTCAATTTGAATATGTTTAACTTTGACCTATGTACATGTTCGCATTTGCATCGGAACCGGGTCCTATTGATTTATTCTGGTTTCCAATGTCTATATTCGTATTAGGTATGATGTTAAGGGTTACAAGAAATCCCGAAAAAATACAAAAAATGGGTGTTATTTTAGCGATCATTGGTTCAATATTTGTAGCCATATCACCATTTACAATTCCAAAATCGCCCTCAAGCGATTTTGGCCAATTAATTCTTTTTTTAATTGGACCATCAATATCATTAACTTTGGCAATTTTAATAACAATTAATTTTCCAAACACGAAAAATAATTTGAGAATTAAAACATTATTTATTATTCTAGGTTTGTCATGGATTATTTTAATTTGGATTTTTAACCCTCAATTCGATAATAAATTCCTACTAAAATGGTTTGTAAGTGTAGAGATTTTTGCTGCCATTTTTCTTTTTTCTATTTCTTACTATCAATCTGATGTTAGAGCGAGAATTTTATTTCTCCTTCTAGGAATATTTATGATTTTATTAAATGAAGAAAGCTTAGGCATTCCAAATGCATCAAGATCATTGTTCATTGAAACTAGTGGAATTATTATTGGAACATCTGGAGGAATTCTCTTTGGAATTTTAATTTGGTTTTATACAATTCAAAAACTACATTCATTAGAAAAAGATCTGGCCGTAGACGATGAATTAAGTGAAGATGAACGGGAAATATTAATTGGAAAATTAAATGATGATTTAAAGTGGCTGGAATCTAATCAGGGAGCTGATTGATATGAACAAGTCACCATACAAATTTGCTGGCTTTATTCTACTACCATTCGCCATCCTATACATCTCTTGGTGGTTTATTGATGAAAATTATGATGGGTTCTCAATTCAAATTATTAATTCATTTTTCACTAATCTACTACTTTTTACTGGTTTTGCAACATTATGTTCTTGGTGGTTTTGTTTTACAAGGTCTTCAAAGATCATTACTCCAATTGTTTTAACTACAATATTTACAATATTATTTATTGCCACATACCATTTATTTAATATAGAAAATTTACAGCCTCAAGGATTAAAAACACCAGTAGCAATAATACTTAACAGCACTCTTGAATCACTAACTATTTTGTTATCTTTTGCTTTCGTGTTACTAATTGGAATGTTAATTTCCAAAGAATCTAATTGGGAGGAAGAATAAAATGTCTGGAATTCGATTAGAACCTGGAGACTTAAGTGAATGGTTAGATGATTTAAGATGTTCAATATTAGATGAACCACCAAACACTGCAAAAGAATTAGAGTTAATCAGAAGGAAAATAGCAAAAAAACACAAATTAAAAATGCCTCCGGGTGATGCTCAATTATTTTCAATACTTGATGATGATTTAAAGTTGAAAATTGGAAAATTTTTACGTCGGAAACCAACGAGGACCCTATCTGGAGTAGCACCTGTTGCTATTATGACATCACCTTATGGATGCCCTCATGGAACTTGTACATATTGCCCTGGAGGACCTGAGTTTGGAACTGCACAATCATATACTGGTCATGAACCTGCAGCTAGAAGAGCTGCGAGACATGGTTTTGAGGCTTCAGCACAAGTTTTAGACAGACTTGGTCAATATTCTGCAATTGGACATGATGCATCAAAAATTGATTTGATAATCATGGGCGGAACATTTACAGGAAGGGATTTAGAATATCGAGAAGCATTCATCAAAGGAGCATTTGATGCTGCAAATGGAAATATTAGTAAAACACTCCCATTATCGCTTAAATCTAATGAAAACGCATCAAATAGAATTATTGGTTTAACTATTGAAACGAGACCTGATCAATGTTCATCCATAGCAATTGACTGGATGCTAGAAAACGGAACTACGAGAGTTGAATTAGGAATTCAATCATTAGATGATGAAATCTTAAAACAAGTGCATAGAGGACATTCTGTATCGTCAGGTTTCCGAGCAGGAAAACGTTGTAGGGATGCAGGATTAAAATTGAATTTACATATGATGCCGGGTTTACCCGGTTCAACTTCTAAAAAAGATTATGAAATGTTAATTGAACTCATGCATAATGAAAAATGGAGACCTGATATGTTGAAAATTTACCCTTGTTTGGTTGTTAAAGGTGCTCAATTAGTCCAAAAATGGCAAAATGGTGAATTTAAGGCCATGGACAATGAAACGGCAATAAATCTAATTGCAGATGTCATGTGTAAAGCTCCACCTTGGCTAAGAATTCAAAGAATTCAAAGGGACATTCCATCACATGAAATTATTGCTGGAGTAACTGCTGGAAATCTAAGACAATTAGCAACTCGCCTTATTGAAAAAGAAGGGAGAAGAAGTGGTTGTATAAGAGATAGAGAAATTGGAAGAGTAAAAACCAAACCAGATGAAAGCGAATTTAGAACTGTAATTCGTAAATATTCTGCTGCCGAAGGTGAAGAATTATTTATCAGTCAAGAAGCCCCATTATATCATGAAAATGAAGAAGATTTTGAGGGTTTTTTAGGAGGAGTCCCCCTTACAAATGAAATTCATAATTGGTCTTCTTCCGATCCAGCAGGAGGGGTGATTTCAGGATTCCTTAGAATGAGAAAGCCTAGTAAAGACATCTGGAGAGAAGAAATAACAGAAAATACAGTAATTATTAGAGAAGTGAAAATTTTTGGAACTGCAGTGGGGGTTGGTGAACAGAGTGGTAAAGAATCAACTCAACACAAAGGCCTTGGTAGTTATTTAATGAAAATTGCAGAAAAAACTGCCAAAGAACATTGGGGTGCCAATCAAATTCTAGTAACTGCTGGAATTGGTGTGAGGGAATGGTATAACACACTAGGATACAAAAGGATAGGCCCTTGGATGGGAAAAAGTTTGTAAAAACATTAAACCTGAAATTGTAAATACTCATATACAGGTGGTTAGTCGCATCAATTCCAAGGTGGTCATATGAGTAAGGGTACTCCTTCAATGGGTAAGCGTCAAAAAAGCACTCATTTACGTTGCCGTAGATGTGGAAGACATTCATATCATAAATCAAAAGGTGTTTGTGCTTCATGCGGATATGGAGAAACTGCGAAAATGAGAAAATACAGTTGGAATAAGCGTTCACACCGCCCAAAAAATTAATTTTTTAGAATAATGGGTTTCTGAAAAGAATAAATGCCCTATGTGATAGTGACGTTACGAGGCATCCGAATGTGTGGTATTCTTGGTATCCTGAGAAACAACGGATTAGTGAGTAATTTACTTTATGATGGTTTACTGGTTTTACAACATAGAGGACAAGATGCTGCAGGAATTGTTGTATGCGAAAATGAACGTTTACACCTAAGAAAAGACAACGGATTAGTAAAAGATGTTTTTCAAAAAGAACACATCCATAGTTTAAAGGGAAATATTGGTATTGCCCATGTCAGATACCCTACAGCAGGTACTTCTTCTGCGGCAGAAGCACAGCCACTATATGTAAATCATCCATATGGAATATCACTCGCACATAATGGTAATTTAACAAATGCTGAAAATTTATCTAAAGAATTATATCTTGACGATTTAAGGCATATTAATACTAATTCAGATTCTGAAATTTTACTAAATATTTTTGCTGATGAATTAGCAAAAAGAAGGAAGTTAAAAATCGATGGTGATTTATATCTTAATGTTGATGATGTATTTCATGCAGTAAGTGGTGTACACAAACGATGTTCTGGAGGATATGCTGTTGTAGGAATAATTGCGGGGTATGGATTATTTGCATTTAGAGACCCTAATGGAATAAGACCACTAGTTTATGGATCTACACTAGATAATGGAAGAAGATCATGGGGGGTTTCTTCAGAAAGTGTTGCATTAAGCTCGCTTGGTTTTGAAGCAATTTCTGATGTTGCGCCTGGTGAAGCAATTTTCATTGATAATGGAGGAAATATTTTTCAAAGACAATGTGCAGAACAATCAAAATTCTCACCGTGCATATTTGAATATGTTTATTTCGCAAGACCTGATTCAATTATTGATGGGATTTCGGTGCATCAATCAAGATTGAACATGGGAACAAAGCTTGCTAAACAAATAAAAAAATCATGGCCTGATCACGATATAGATGTTGTAATACCAGTCCCTGACAGTGGTAGGATTTCAGCAATACAACTAGCTAAAGAACTAGGTGTTGATTACAGAGAAGGTTTGGTGAAAAATCGATACATAGGTAGAACTTTTATTATGCCTGGTCAATCGATTAGAAGAGATTCAGTAAGGAAAAAATTGAATACAATTGATCATGAATTTTCTGGTAAAAGGGTTCTTTTAGTTGATGATTCAATAGTTAGAGGAAATACATCTAGAAAAATTGTGGAAATGGCAAGAAAATCCGGGGCAAAAAGTGTTTATTTTGCCTCTGCCGCACCACCAGTTAGATTTCAAAATGTTTACGGAATAGACATGCCAGCAGTTAGTGAATTTATTGCAAATAATAATTCAATAGATGAAATAGCAAAAAGTATTGGTGTTGATAAATTGTTTTATCAATCATTAGATGATTTAATTGATGCCGTAAAAGGTGAGAATGATGGGCCTCAAGAGTTTGATAATTCTTGTTTTAACGGTGAATATGTCACTGGTGATGTTTCTAATGAATATTTAGATTCATTAGAGAAAAATCGTAACGACAATACCAAAAAACATACAATAAATTCAGATGAACCTATTGGACTTCATAATAATGTGTAATCGATAGGCTCTTAGGTTTAATTATACATTGAGTGGCGAGAACGAATGCCGTTGATTATCCAACCCCTCGGTAAAGAATCTGTAGATTCAGAGATTTCAAGTCTTACCGTAAATACTGAAGGGAGTTTGGCAACATGGTCCACGTACAACGGTTTATTGTCTATTATCACATTAGAAAATAATGAAAAAAATGAATTCCAACTAGATAGTTATGGTAAAAAATTATCGTTTATTTCTGAAGATTTATTTGTAGTAGGTCAAGAGGAAGGGAATTTAATTTGTTTTTCAAATACTTTTCAAAAAATCTGGGAAATTTCTTGCCCTGGTGGATGCGAATTAATGGAATCTACAAGAAAAGGGGATTTAATTGCTTTAATTGATGGAACCAATACATTAAGATTAATTAATACAAAAGGGGAATTATTAAGTCAATTTTCTGAATATGAACTTACTGGATTAACAATTAATGAAAATGGCTCTGCAATTTCTTGCTGGGATGATGAAGGTAATTTATTTGTTTTAGATAGAAAATGTAATCTAATTTTCAAAAGAAGAATTAATTCAAATATTGGTGAAAGAATAATTACAGCAAAATATACACAAAACGGTATTTTATTAGTTAGTAAAGAATCACTAGATATTCCTGATGATGGTGAACAAAATGAATTAGAATTTTGGAACCCTCTTGGACAAAAGATTGGTAAGGTTGGATTCAATTCGAAATGTGTTTCATTAAATGTTAAAAATAGTTCAATATGGGCTGGTTTATTCTCTGGAGAGGTGTTTTTAATTGAAGACTTCAATAAAAAATTAATATGGAAATCAGAATATTCAATTACATCATTAATTCCAATAAATAATGACATATTAGTTGCCTCATGGTTTTATTTATTCAAAATAAGTAAAGAAAACAATGAATCTCTTTGGCAATACGAACACAGCGGCATTATTGATATTTTAAAGATGAGCCAAGATCAAAAAATTGTTGCATTAGCAGGAAATGATAGGAATGATTACACAAACCCATCTGAGTTAGTACTTTTGAATCCTAATGCGACCCCAATTTGGGAAGAAGAAAGTGATGATGAATTTGAAGAAGAAAATATCATTGAAGCAGAAACTACTGATATTTACGATAATTCTGATGATGATTTAAAGGAACTACTAGGGGATGATTTTAATCAATATCAATCTACAAATGATTTGGGTAAAACTACTTCAATGGATGATTTAATGGCCGCTTTCAATGAAGAAATTTCTTCGGAGCCAAAAACGAAGGAAATTGAGGATGTCTCATTAATTGAACATCTTTTATCATCTGATGAAAAAAGAAATCAACCACCGATTTGTAATGCTGGAAATGATCAGGTTCTTCAATCAGGTGAAGACGGAAGTTGCACAGTAATACTCGATGGAAGTTCCTCACATGACCCTGATGGTTACATACGCACTTGGAATTGGACTAGTGAAGATGGAAGAACACTTTCTTCTGGGCCTAAATTGAAATTAAGATTGCCAATAGGGAATCATAGATTTACTTTGACTGTTGCTGATGATGATGGAGCTATGTCATCAGATAGTGTCAGTATTATCATTAAATAACGGTGGAATAATGTCATTCAACCAATTTCCAATATCTGAAATTTCTTGAGGTGATACTTCATGACCTATTTGGTATTCATTCCAATTTATTTCAATAGATTTCGAGGTTAGTAATTCATGTGTATATAAACCAGAATAATATGGTACAACCATATCAAATCTACCGTGAGCTTGAAAAATAGGGATGTTTGTATTTTTTAATTCCGATTCAAACCTTTCACGAACAGGTAAATAACAAGATAATGCAACAACACCAGCAAGATTGTATTCAGAACGTAATGACAAATGCAAAGCTAGAGCCCCACCTTGAGAAAATCCTGCAACAACAATTCTTTCTTCTGGGGTACCATTATTAATCTCATTTTCAATTAATTTGTTTACTAATTTTGTTGAATGAATTACATCATCAGCAGATTCACGAGGTGCATCTCTTGCACCTGGATCCATGGAAAGAATATCATACCATGCAGGCATCCACATGCCACCATTAATTGTTACTGGCATTGAAGGTGCATGTGGCAGAATATATCTCCTCCCTGGTGAAGATAACATTCTTGCAACTGGAGCAAAATCGTGTCCGTCTGCACCTAAACCATGCAACCAAATTACCACTGCATCACATGATTCTGAATCTGATCCAACCTCTACAAAAGATAATGCATCAGCCATTAATCATCACATTATCCAAGTAATGTACCTAATTCTTGTTCAAGAATTGGAAGTGCTTCTTCCCAAGTTGCAATTATTCCATAATCTGCATGCCTGAAAATAGGTGCTGTTCCATCTTTATTAATTGCTACAATATATTTACTTGTTCTCATTCCTGCTAAATGTTGGATAGCACCTGAAATTCCTACTGCAATATACAAACTAGGGTTTACAGTTTTACCTGTTTGACCTACTTGCATACTATGCGGTATTTCTTCCCAAGTATCAACTGCTGCCCTACTTGCACCCACTGCTGCACCTAATTTGTCAGCAATACTGTATAATTTTTCAAAATTATTGGGGGAACCCATACCTCTGCCTCCTGAAATAATTATATCTGCTTCGGAAACATCAAGCCTTTCACTTGCTTTTGCAACCATCTCTTTCAAGCTTGTTCTTAAGTTTGAAGATGTATTTACATTTGAAATAGATGCTGAACCCCCATTTCCAGATGGTTTGAACACATTGGAACGAATCGTCATAACAGAGGGGCCATTCAGTGAAACTGTTTCATGTGCTTTTCCTGAATAAATAGGATGAGTAATATTACTTCCCTCTATCTTGATAACATCTTGTATAATGGTAGAATTTCTTGAAACTGCTAATCTTGCTGCTAATTCCTTGCCCATTGATGATGATGATGTCAAAAGATGACCTGGCGGTGCAACAGATGCTATTGCTTCACACCATGCTGCTGAATCAAAATTTGAAAAGCAATCATCTTGCAATGCTATAACACTTCCAACTCCTTCGTATGTTGCAGCCATACTTGCAGCTGAATCTGGAGATGTACCTGGAACAATTAATATTGGATTGCCGCCTAAAGATAATGCTGCTGTAACTACTTCTGCTGTAGATTCTTTCAATGTATTGTTTATTACTTCTGCTAAAATTATTATTTCACTCATTTTTCCACCTCAAATCACATTTGCTTCATCTCTTAGAAGCTTTACAACAGTTGAAACATGCTCAGAACCATCAAAGGATTTTCCTGGTGGTTTATCTGGAGGTGACGCGTGACCAACTACAGAAGTATTGCCGCCTACGGTTTCAACTCCAATCAAATCCACATTTGCCCTCTTGGCCATCATTATTCCTTTCACATTAGCCCTTCTGGGTTCACCCATTCCTTTATCGCATGTAATTACTGCTGGTAAATTAACACCTATTTTCGCTTGACCTTCAAAAGAAGGTTGCATTAGTTCTAATGATGATTCTCCAAAAATAATATTTGTAACATTAGCTACAGATGGCCAACCTAATTTTTCAGCCACACCAGGGCCCGTAGATCCTGCATTAGTATCTGCTGCTGCTTTTCCACAATAGATTATTTCTGCACCTAATGAATTGCACGCTTCTGCTAACATTGATTGTACAGAAAAACTATCTAAATATCCTTCAGGGGCATCAATTCTTGCAATATTATCAACACCTAATGCCTTTGCGTCTTTAAGAATTTTATCGCACCTAGCTGGACCTAAGGTTAACGCTGTGACAGTTCCTCCAACTGCTTCCTTATGTTGTAATGCAACTTCTAAAGCATACTCGTCATAAGGGCTAGTAATCCATTTAACCATAGACAAATCTGCCTTTCCATCCTTTATCTCAATCTTTGCATTTGTATCAGGTACTTGTTTGATTAATACTAAAATTTCCACCATATTAAACCACGATAAACAGCCCACTAGAACTCCGTTATTCAAACTTACCAATGACTTAGAAAATATGTATCGCCACCTGCCCCAGAAATTCTGAGGCAGGTGACCGTAATCAAGAACTAATCTACTTAGTCTTCTTGTTTTCTTCTAGATAGCACTAATACTGCACCAAGCATTGAAATTATGCTTAATGTGGATGTAAATCCAGGTATGGATCCACCTTCATCAGCTGCTACGTCATCAATGATATCTCCAACATTATCTGGTGCTGGCATTACACATTCTGTGCCTGCTGCATTAGGTACCATTCCTGCTGGACAAGTACCATCATCATTGATTGGTGCTGTAGTGTTTTCATCAATCACTGTATTCTCATCATCAACTGGGTCTGCAGAAACAACTTGTACTGTAATTGTACCTGATCCTGCTTGTCCACCTGTTGAATCCCAACTGTATTGAACTACAATATCAGGCATTCCAGCAATTAAAGTGAACTCTCTAGATACATGACCTTCTGCTTCTTCTAA
>MDSZ01157094.1_pt1 | contig 12780 bp, 14 predicted proteins | sample 811201 | NCBI WGS metagenome assembly MDSZ01 (sample SAMN05326647, study PRJNA326480) | marine metagenome | isolation source: seawater | place: Indian Ocean: North | collected 2010
ACAAAATGTACCCAGAAAAAATAAGGTACACAAAAAACGAAAGTAGGAAATGGGCCGTATTTAACCATCAAAGAGAAATTTTAAATAATTGCGAACCAGAAGATATAGTAGTTCAATTAGACGGAGATGACTGGTTTATTGACCAATATGTTTTAGAATACATCAATGAATTTTACAATAGAGAGAAGTGCCTGTATATGTATGGTCAGTACATGAGACTTGAGAGTGGATTAAAAGGTGTTGCTAGACCGTACCCAAGCGAATTTGATTTTGAAAACAAAAGAAACCTACCCCAGTATGTGTCACACGTAAGAACATTTAAAGCTAAGTTGTTTTACGAGTTAAAAAGACAAGACCCAGAATTGAAATCTATGAAATACGACGATGGAACTTGGTTTAGAATGGGATATGACTGCGCTCAACTATATTCCCTTATGGAAATTGCGGGTTACGATAAAGTTAAATATAATGATAAGATTCTATATGTTTACAATGACTTAAATCCAGAATGTGACTTCAAGGTAGATTTATCAGAACAAGAAGAAGTTCACCGCATTTGCGTAAGTCGTCCACCATTTAATTATAAGGATTTTGATAATGAAAATTAAAATGAAAAACCAAGAGTCGCCAGATATAATTTTTCCACATGAACACGCACGTCATGTTAGTGACTTGATGGATTCATCAGAACTCAATGTAGAATTTAATTTTGATAATGTAAGACAAAAGAAATATATACTTTTAATAATGGGTTGTTTCCGTTATCAACATAAAGCAAATAATCAGAAAGAAACATGGTTAAAAAATTTACCAAAGGAAATAGATTATTTTCATGTAATGGCAAGCGAGCAAATTGAACAAGACTTTATTATAGATAAAGAGAAAAAATTAATTATTGTTAAATGTCCAGACGATTATGTAAACCTTCCTAAAAAAGTCATCAGAGCTTTTGAAGTCGTTAACAGCAATTTTGATTACGATGTCGTACTTAAAACGGATGATGATCAGGATGCTGACGTAGAATTTTTTAGCAATATAACAAATCTTGTGAATTGTTTTGATGCGAATTATGGCGGATTTAGTATTGAAATTCATGAAAGTCACACCGTGGGAATAGATCCACTACATCCTGAACTCAGAGACACTTACAGACACCCAACAAGATATTGTAATGGAAGATTTTACTTTTTATCAAAACTTGCGATTGACGATCTGCTTACTAAGAAAAAAGAATTTGAACAGAGACAAGTAGAAGACTATTCAGTTGGATTCTATCTGAGTCCACACATAAAAGAGAAAACAATATATCTACCAAACACAGAAAAATGGCTTAAAGGTTAAAATGAAACAAATAATAAATGCAGATCATTGCGAGTGGCCAAACGTTGAGGTTGACTTTCCTGAGAAAATTAAATTATTCATCGACAGCGTTGAAGGATTTAATAAAAACAACTATAATATATTACTGGTTAGAGAACCGTCATTTATAAACCCGGTAATAACAAATAGTTTTGATTTAATCAAAAACTTTGATGCAGTTCTATCTTATCACGAAGAACTGATTAATTATCCAAATTTTCATTTTCTACCTTTTGGAACTTGTTGGGTAACAGACTGGACAGAAACAGAAAAAGACTTTAGCGTGTCTAATCTTACTGGCGCAAAAATGTTTTCACTTGGTCACAAATTTAGACACACAATAAACTCAAATCAAAATTTAATCACAGTGCCAAAAAATTTCTATATAAGCAACAGAGTTCAACCTACTCCAAACCCTTTTGGCAACAAGGAGTTAAAGGACTCTAAACACCCATTGTTCACCTCTCAGTTTCACATATGTATAGAGAATTGTAAACAAAATAATTACTTCTCAGAAAAGGTTATTGATTGTTTCGCGACTAAAACTGTTCCAGTTTATTACGGAGCAGATAACATTGGAAATTTCTTTAATAAAGATGGAATTTTAGTTGCAAACTCTCCACGGGAAATGATAAATATTTGTAATAATCTGAATGAGTCTACATACAATAGCATGAAAGACGCAATAGAAGATAACTACAATAGGGCCGAGCAGTACAAAGATATGCCCAAGTATATAAAAAATATAATAGAGGGGATAGATGTCAAATAAAGAACTAATATTCTGCATATGTTACAATTGTGGAAAGATAGCAAATAAGTGTCTAGAGACATTCCATAAATTTCATGATAAAAAAATTCATGTTTTTGGTAAACAAGAAGATTTCGATGAGATAACGAATCATAAAAACAATGTGTTTGTGGATTTAGGAAAAGACGAATCTCTGTCAGAGTGTTATAACCACGGACACTGGGGAACTGCCTATATATGGGCAAAAATTATTCAAGGTGAGCATGGAGAGTACGACAGATTTATTCAGATTGATAGTGATGTTATTTTCTTAGACGAGTGTCTTAGCGATATACATCAAGCATTTGAAGATGGATATGATCTTATCGGTTCCAGAAGAAGTTACTTAAAACATCGTCCTTTACCAGACCCCGTTAACACTTCTTTTGTGGGTTTTACAAAAAGTAAAATTACAAAAGATATACCGTTTGATACTCTTCAGAAAATGTGTGGAGGACACTACACCCAGCATAATATCCCAATTAATGATTTTTTTGATCCGATTAGTTTTGATATAATATTTAATAAAGGGAAAATACACTATCTTAGTCAAGAAGACTATGGACACTGTGATGAATTTGGAAACTTTGATAATGGGTTCCTACTACTAAATACTTGGTATGACTTTGGAAATAAATTTTTACACTTTGCCGGTATAGGTTCTGGTATGAATTTTCACAAGAATGGTTATGGGGATGTTCCTCATACTTATGCCGGGTGGGCTCTGCATAGGTACGCAATGTACATGAAACTCTTATACGGAGAAGAGATTGAAGTAGAAGAATTAGTTCCGTTTAATTTTAATGGAGCGGACAAAGATACTGTATATAAAGAAACAAAAAGGAAGATTTTAAAATGAAAATAGGTCTCTTAATTATAGCAACTAATAAGTATACAGATTTTCTGTATCCATTAATAGAATCTGCCAATAAGTATTTTTTAAATAATCACGATGTAACTTATTTTGTATTTACAAATCAAGATTTAGATACTATAAAGATGACATTGAAAAATGTAAGGTCTAGTGATATAGTAGTCACAAAAGTAGAACATAAAGAATGGCCGTGGATGACGCTTGGCAGATACGGTATATTTCACAACAATAAAGATATATTTAATAGAATGGATTATTTATACTATTGTGATGCTGATATGCTTTTTGTTGGCGAAGTTGGTGATGAGATACTATCTGACAGGGTAGGTACTACTCATCCGGGTTATCATAACAAAGAAATGAAAGAAATAGAAAGTAATAAAAATTCTTCAGCCTACATACGTAAGGGTGAACTAAAAACATATTTCGCCGGTGGATTTAACGGTGGCTTAAAAGATGAATACTTAAAAATGGCAAATATTTTAAGTAGTAATATTATTGAAGATCATAGAAAAGGTATAATAGCACGTTGGCATGATGAAAGTCATATGAACAGATATTTTATAAATAATCCGCCGTCTAAAGTTTTAGATCCGGGTTATTGTTACCCAGAAGGCATTTCACTATCTTTTGAAAAAAGATTACTAGCACTAAAGAAAGACCATAAGAGTATGCAAATATGAATAATATACTACAGCAAACTTTAATATTTTTAGGAGAAATTCATGGAGAGTTATAATTGGTGGCAAGAGAACCTCAATCTAGATGTTAATAAAGGACAGTTTAAAAAATGGTTAGAAGAATCAGATTTTTCCAGTCGTCAAAAAACATTTGACTTAATATTACAAAAAAGCGTAAAGTCCGTATTGGAAATTGGACCGGGAACATTTATAGACTACAAACATTTTTATAAGAATTATGCAAACGTTGAATATCAAGCTATTGACTTTACTCAAAAGGTTGTAGATTACGGAAAAACACTAGGTGTCGAATGTAAGATAGGGTCTATTGAAGATATTCCATGTGAAGACAATTCATTTGATTTTGTTTACTGTAGGCATGTTTTAGAGCATCTTTCAGATTATAAAAAAGCAATTGAAGAGATGATCAGAGTGTCTAAAAATTATGTATGTTTAGTATTTTGGATGATGGAAGATAAAAAACCGAATTTGAATTTTGATGGATTGTTACACCATAATTCTTACGTTCAATCAGAGGTTGAAGACTTTGTAAGAAGTAAAAATAAAAATGTAAAGTTTTTTCAGGTAGATAACGACAAGATAATTTTCGCAGAGAACTTATGATAAATATAACAATAATGGGCGGTCTTGGAAATCAAATGTTCCAGTGGGCTTGCGCTAGGAGTATGCAAGAAAAGTATGATCACTTTATAAGATACGATCTGTCATTCTATGAAAACCAAACCCACAGGTCGTTTGCCCTAAAAAGTTTTCCAAACATAAAATTTAATACCAAACCAGAACAAGCGCATGGTCCATATCAAACAAGTATAGTTGATTATTTTGACTACGAAAGATTTAATCAACCATCAAATAAGTATGAGTGGTATGTTATGTTTGGATATTGGCAATCAGAAAAATATTTTAAAGAAAACGAAGATATAATTAGAAAAGAACTTGCTGCTGGAGATGAAATCAGGTATAATATAGAGAAGAGTTATAATTGGTTAGGTTCAGAAGATACAGTCTCGATTCACATACGAAGAACAGACTATGTTACCTCAAATGGCGTTCATCCAGTTCAGCCAATTAGTTATTATGAGCAAGCATTAGACCTGATAGATCATGAAAAAATATTAGTTTTTTCGGACGACATAGAATGGTGCAAAAACACATTGCCGTTTAGTAACATGGAATTTGCTGAAACCAATAGTGATTTAGAAGATTTGTATTTGATGAGCGAGTGTAACAATAATGTTATCGCAAACAGTAGTTTTAGTTGGTGGGGCGCTTGGTTGAATGACAATCAGAACAAAAAGGTTATAGCTCCATCCAATTGGTTTGGTCCTACTTGCGATCATTCCTCTAAAGATATAGTACCAGAAACTTGGATAAGAATATAAGGAACAAAGATGAAAGTATCAGTTTTAATGCCAGTCTACAATACTAACGTAGAGTATTTGAGTCAAACTGTTGATAGTATTTTAGAACAGACCTTTACTGACTTTGAGGTTGTGGTGGTTGATAATGGATCTACAAACCCAGAGACGGTTGAGTTTCTAGGTAAACTTAAACACGAAAAATTTAAAGTTGTTAGTTGCCCACAAAAAGAAGGTGACTACAAGAATTTGTCTGTCGCTCTTAACTTCGGCTTGCAACACTGTGAAGCAGACTTAATTGCCAGAATTGATTCTGACGACAGAATGACCCCGGATAGATTAGAGAAGCAAGTTGCTTTTATGGACGCTAATCCTGACGTTTCTGTTTTGGGCGGTCAGTCCGTTCATATTAGCGACGGTAAAACCCCCAAAGTTCTACCAGAATTTATACATGAATTTTCTTATTTTGATGACACACATCTAGTGAATCATCCATCCGTCATGTTTAGGAAGCAAGATGTTATAGATGCTGGGGGATATCTAGAGCAACCAAACCATATTCCAGAGGACTTTTTGCTGTGGGTAACGTTACTTCGTCAGGGACGAAAAATGAGAAACTTGTCAGACGTAATCTTGGAATATAGGGATCAAGCAAACGGATTGTCCGATGACGACTCTATCCATGAAAATTGGAATAAAGCAATCGCGAGCGTTCTTTATAACTAGGAGTCAAAAATGAGAGTATTATTAACAGGCGCTAGTGGGTTCCTTGGTAAAAATTTGTTGGAACACCTACCAAAACATCTAGGCGAAGACTACAAAATATCTGGTATCGGATCAAAGAACTACGATTTAAGAAATTACCATGCGTGTAGAAAGGCGGTAGAGTATTATAATCCAGATGTGATTGTACATGCTGCGGGTTCTGTTGGTGGCATTGGCGCTAATCAAGAAAATCCCGGTAAGTTTATGTACGAAAATCTTATTATGGGTACAAATTTAATAGAAGAAGCAAGAAAACAAAACGTTCCAAAGTTTGTTCTTCTTGGCACAGTTTGCTCGTATCCTAAATATACACCAACACCATTTATGGAAAGTCATCTGTGGGAAGGATACCCAGAAGAAACCAATGCGCCTTATGGTATAGCAAAGAAGACATTGATGCGACTACTACAGGCATACGGAGAGCAGTATGGTATGCGTGGTGCTAACTTGATTCCAGTCAACATGTACGGACCACACGATCACTTCAACCTTACTAGTAGTCATGTTATCCCTGCGCTTATTTTAAAGTTTTACAACGCTATTAAAAATGGCGAAAGTTCCGTAAAGGTTTGGGGAACGGGTAAAGCGTCTAGAGAGTTTTTGTATGCACCAGACTGCGCAGAGGCAATTGCACTAGCAGTAAAGAAAAATGTAAGTTTAGATCCTATTAACATAGGTAATGGAAAAGAAATAAAAATTGTTGATCTAGTAACAGAAATCGCAGATCAAATGAATTATAAAGGTGAAATTAAATGGCAAACAGATAAACCAGATGGACAACCTCGCCGCTGTCTAAACACATGGAACGCCAAAGACAAACTAAACTTTGTCGCTAAAACAGATTTAAAAACAGGACTAAAAGAAACCATAGAATGGTTTTTGAACGATAACAATTGGGAGGCAGAATAATGCACATAGGATTTTACTTACCAACTTTAGGTTCTTCCGAATTTAATATTAAACTATTCAACAAACTTAATGAAATAGTTGATAGTCAAGAATATGATGATGTATGCGTTTTTTACGATGACCTAAATTATAATCCAATTAATCCTAAGTTTGGAGTTTTTAATTCTTCTGAACTATGGAGTTTTACAGGCGTTTTATTCATCTCTTCATTTGACATGATTCCGCAAGTAAAAAGTACGATTAACAAATTTAAATCCGTGGTACTATATGATGGCACTAAAAATCTTTTAGATATTCTATCAGGAATTCAAGAATTTGAAGTAGTAACACAAAACGAAGAAGATTACGGTTATATAAAAAGAGTAACTGGGAAAGAGACACACTTGATGAAAGATTTTAACTTTACAGAATTTTTAGGTTTAGCAAAATGAAACAAACATCGAAACTAGAGCAGAAGATTATATCTCTGTATAATGATGAAAATAAAAGTACATATGAAATAGCAGAATTGCTTGACACGTACCCAAATAAAATTAGAAGAACTCTAAAGAAATATGGTTTTGAACTAAAGAGTAAAAGTCAAGCGCAAAAACTAGCACTAGAAAATGGCAGATGCCAACATCCAACTGAAGGCAAAAAGAGATCACTGGAAGAAAGGGTGAAGATTAGTTCTGGTCTTGTTAATCACTGGGGTTCTATCTCTGACGCAGAAAGAGAAAACAGAGCAAAACAGGCAAAAGATCGTTGGAAAAAAATGTCAGCATCACAGAAAGACAGAATGTCTAAACTAGCAACGGCAGCGATCAGAAAAGCAGGTAAAGAGGGATCAAAACTAGAAAAATTTATTGGAGAAAAAATAACAGAAGCGGGTTATAGCGTAGAACTTCATAACAAAAGATTAATTCCTACAGAAAATTTAGAAATAGATATTTACATTCCGTCATTAAAGACTATAATTGAAGTAGATGGTCCATCTCATTTTCTGCCTATATGGGGAGAAGAAAAGTTACAAAAGCAAATAAAAGCAGATTTGCATAAATCAGGGTTGATTTTGAGCAGAGGTTACGCTATAATTAGAGTAAAGTCAATGGGACAAGAATCACTAAGCACTAAAGAGGGTCTAGCACAAGATGTAGTAAAACAACTGAACAGTATAAAAGATAAATTTCCACCAAAGACAGAAAGGTTTATAGAGGTTGAATAATGAATGATGATTTATTTAAAGATGTTGAACTAGAAACACCATCCAACACTTCCACGGGAACAGTAGATGTTATTGATGATGGTTCTCCAAACCCGACAGATCCAGAATGGAACGACTATGTTCTAGGTTTGTTTGATAGTAAGACAGAAATGTATGATGGTAGACCGCTATGCCACGGTCTTCGCAGGGTAGCAGAACTTTTGCTTGGTCAGATCATTTCTAGTCGCCCTACTAAAGTGTTTCCTCCACAAGATGATAATGGTGTTGGTAGAGCAACTGTTATCTGGGAGATTGTATTTGAAAACGGGCAAGCGTTCAGCGATGTTGCTGACTGCTGGGAAGGTAACACAGACGACACATTTTGCGCTTTTAACACCGCTACGGCGGCAACGAGAGCAGAAGGTCGCGCACTGAGAAAAGCGCTTAGACTGCGCGTGGTAGCGGCAGAAGAGATTACTAAAAAGAATACCGCAGACATCGTGAAGAGTATTAGTCAAACTACTGCGATGAAAAGCGGGACTGCCGAATATTCACCTACGGGTCGTATGACAGGAAACCAAGAGTCTTTCGTTAATGGTAAGTGCAAGCAATTGGATATTAATCCAGCAAAACTATTTAAGGAGGTGTTTAATCTATCTGTAAGTCGCAAGATTGATAAGAAGCAAGCAAGTGACGCGATTGAAAAACTAAACGAGTATCAACAAAACAAGGGAAGTATCCCTGCTAATATCACAGGTTATGTAGAAAATTGGAGAAATCAATGAAAGTAAACTATCAAACAAGAAACGGTCGCCTCAACGTAGAACTTTCTGGAGATGACCAGAAATCAATCTTTTCCGAGATTGCTAAGTTCCAAGAGGTATTTGAGGAGTCCGTGTGTGGAAAATGCGGAAGCGACAACGTAAGGTTTGTTGTCAGAACTGTTGATGACAATGAATATTATGAACTCCGATGCGCAGATTGTGGCGCTCGTCTCGCATTTGGTGTCAACAAGAAGGGTGGAACACTCTTCCCGAAACGTAAAGACCCTGATGGAAACTGGTTGCCGGATCGCGGTTGGGTTAAGTGGAACCCAAAAACCGAGAAAAACGAATAAAAAAAGGCCAGTGACACACCATCACTGACCTTCGTAGAAGGAGTCGTCGAAAGGCGACTTCTTTTTTTATTTAACCAAGAATACGTCCCACCACTTCTGTGCAGCACCTATAAAATAAATCCCAACCAAAATGCCACCTAAAGCTGCTACTCTTCTGATTATCTTGTGCCTTCTAATAAACCCACACTTACATCCTTCATCTCCACATTTACATCTCTTAAAAAGCGGCATAGAAATCTCCTTATAGATATTCTAACGTAAAGTACAAACCAAAATCCGTTTTGCTGCCAATGGACTGGGGACTAGCAGTAAGCGCAAGATACCAGTCGTGTCTAGTTGATTTGTGAGTGAAACCTTCAGAGGTTTTCCAGTTTAACAGGTCGTTAGCACCAATCCCGTCTGGATCATACGCCAAGTCGTCTGAATCGCCGTTCAAACCGCTAATTCCGGGACTTGATGTAAGATTCATATCTGGAACGTCTCCAACACCGTCGAATGTAAACCAAGCGTCATCATCAATACTTGCATTAGACGCTCTGTGTTTCAAACTATAGTTGCTTGCGGCTGCATTTCCTACTGTGGGATGAGGATGTCTAACCTCATAAACCTTAGTTGTAACCTCTGTAGCATGAACATCAATGTCATTTCTATCAAAAATTCTCAATTTGCAGTTTTGAGTAGCAACCGCTTCAGTATGAGTAAATCTGATATTGAGAGGAGCCCAATAGTTTGGAATTGCATCTAGTTCGTATGCTAGATCTTCGCTATTATGCGTCACCCCAGTGGCACTAGCATACTTAGTGTTTTGAAGTTTTGTTCCATCGGAACTTGTTCCGTCAGAATTTGTGACCCAAGTCGTATTTTGATACTGGGAGACAGGGACGGACAGATTAAATCCATCACCAAAGAATCCAAGTCCAGAACCTGCACTATGGTCTATCGCTGTTGGGTCAGAGGGTGTAGAGGATACACCTTGACTTATGTTTGCGTGAAATGTAATCTCTGCCATTTTAAAAATCTCCTATGTGAATATATTCATTGTATTATACACGAAAATAAGTTATTAGTTAGAAAAAGAATCCGCCTCCTCCAAGTCCACCCCCAGCAAATCCACCAAAGAAGAAGGAATCTCCAGCGCCAGCGTTTGAACTAAACCCTAATCCTCCTCCGGGCGCGTCAAAATCAACACTATCTCCAACGCCAGCATCTCCAATTCTAGTTCCTATTGTTAAAGTCACCATTTGTTCTCTGGGGTTTGGTAGTATTATGCTGCCGTCAGCACCAATCCCAACGTGAGAAATATCATTATGATATCTTAAAAATACGTCATATGTGTCTTCATCGTCTGGATCTACAATATTGTAGGAATTTACAGTGTTTTGACTTAGGGGATATTGCTTTGCTGTTAATTCTATCGGACCACTTGAGTCTAGTGGTTCGGCGGGTTTTGCGTCTGTTAATTCAGGGCTAAACAAAACGGTTCCTCTAATAGCATACGCAATAAAACCTTCACCAGTTGGGGATTTTGACCCCTCTGTGAAACCAGTAAAGGCAAGTTTAGCACTAGGCGGACCTTCGCCGCTTTTCCAAATTAATGTATTTGGTTCCCAAAACGGTGAAACCGGAGGTGTTGCCGTTGGATCTCCACCATTTAATCTAAGTTTATCTTTAAAATCGGACGGAGAATAACCAATACCTCTGTCTAAATCGTCTCTTGGGGCGATATTTTTAATACCTCCTTCTGATGTGACTTCCGTGACTTTAAACACTGCGCCAGCACCATTTCCACCATCAATTGTAAATTCTTCATCTAGTTTATATCCTTCGCCAGATGCAATAATTACAACGTCCGTGCTTTGAATTTCAACCTCATTAAACGGAACTTCATTTGAATCAACTTTGCTACCCCCGTAAATATTAGGATCTTCCATCAAAACACATCTATAATCATTACCCTCACGTCCTACGCCAATAGATCTAGATCTATATGTGTATGGTAAAAGTTTACCCCTCCTTGTATTATTTATAATCCATTCAGAAGGTCTTCTTATTTTTTCACCTTCTGGTAAATTACCATTTGTTGTAGAATCATTGTAAATATTTGTGTTAGCAGCAACTTTACCACGATTCCAAGAAGTTGGAACTCTCATGTCGGTGGAAAAAGTTTCTTTAGCCGTAAGGAAAAACCCAGAGGGTTCTGCGTATGATCTTGGTAAATCTGACACGGTTGCGCCCTCTGGAAGTTTACCCTCTACTATTAACCGTGAGATAACTTCACCATCGGTTATATTAAAAGGAACATTATCTAGAATTATACCACTTGCTTTTGTAGAAATGTTCCAATTCAAAGATGCAAAGTTTGCGTCAGGGTCGCTTTTGTGTGGGTTTTCTACACCGGGATTGAAGTGATGGACCACAAGAAATCTTGGATCAAACATTGTCAACTTTCTTGGCCAATGCTTATAAACTCTAGCAAAAAGGGTCGTTGTACTGTCGTCGTCATAATCGCCGGTTTTAACACTATGAAGCGATTCGGCAGCAACACCCAAGGTAGAAAAATCCTCTAGATGTACGTTTTCTGTGCTAAAACTTATAGTTCCGTTTGCAAAAACGGTGGCAGCCGCGCCAATAATACCTACACCCCCGGCGGCTCCGGGACCAAGACCTTCTCTTACCCACTGCTGATTCCACCAGTTGTATGGATAACCTTCGTCTGTACCATCTAGAATATTTGGAAGAACACCAGAACCAAGGTCTATACAATATTTTAAACCAAAAGGACCGATAAGAGATTTAGACGCTTCTCTTTGTTGGCTGGTTATCAAATTATTAGGCGGCGGCAACAGGTGTTTAAGTTCTCTAGAAACCGCATACTTAGAAACTGGAGATTTAAAATTTGTTCCTGAAAATAATCTTTTTGATTCATTTCCCCTTGACATTATGCCATTTCTAACCCAAGCGTCAGGCCAAAAGTCAGGGTAATCATTACCGAACCAAGGAGTAAAATCAAAACTATCACCATTAAACTCGCCCTTTGTTTGCTCAAGAAAACTATAGAGTTCTTTAGATAGCGGTCTGAACTGTACTCTTAATGGATTTATTGGTTTTAAACCCCAAGAATTATCGTGGATATTTGAACCACTGATGCTACCAGCATGTTCTATTTCTTTGTTGTAAATCCAACCGTATCTTTCTTGTTCTCCGAACTTACGCCCAGAACTAAACACGTAGTCATGAAGTCGATCTTTCATTCCTTCATCTTTGTTACTACTAACATCAAATATGCTAACGTGACTTATAGGATATCCCCACGTTCCAAGTGGAGAAGAAATTGTTGCTATATCCGCAGGCAAATGACTTAAATTACCGCTATCAAAAAACATACCCAACGTTTGATGGGTGTCGCCAGCAATCGCTGATACATCATTGTGGTTTTTTAATACGTTACCTCTGGTTGGTAAAAAGGTAATCTTGTTAAGACCTGCATACGAGGGTGGTATCACAGAAAACATCTTGCCCTCATTTGTTTTTCCTAAAACTGCAACATCTCCGTTAATTTTATCAAACAGTCTACCAGTACTAAAACCATCTGGAAAAACACAACCAAAAAACGGATAGGTATTTCTAATTTCGTCATCGTAATCTTCGCCTTCAACATCTTCGTAGAAGTTTGTATTTGATAGGGCGTTTCCATTGACAGATTTTTCATAAGGTGGAGACGACG
>MDSZ01058323.1_pt1 | contig 12779 bp, 13 predicted proteins | sample 811201 | NCBI WGS metagenome assembly MDSZ01 (sample SAMN05326647, study PRJNA326480) | marine metagenome | isolation source: seawater | place: Indian Ocean: North | collected 2010
AAGTACCATCGGCGCAGAAAGGCTTGACTTCCGAGTTCGGAATGGGATCGGGTATAACCCTTTCGCAATAATCACCGGCGGGAGTGTTATACCTGATTAAAGAATAATGTAAACTATCTTTTCACATTATTAAAGCTCAGAAAATTAGTTATTTTTTAAGAAATTTTCTATGTAGTTTTTTAAACTTATTTTTCCAAAATTTTTTTGGACTTTGTTTGATAAGCTCATGTTTGTTAAAGCTGATGCAAATCTCTCTCCTTTTCTTGGGGGAAAAAACTTAAATCGGGACTTAAATAGTTTTGCAACTCCTAATATAGAATAACTTACTTTATTTGAAATACTGTAATATTTACATTTATTTTTCTTCCAAGCTTTGTAACATATTTCAATTGTATCATGTATATGAGTAAATCTTCTCGTTTGAGTGCCAGGCTTAACAACGGGCAATGGTTTATTATCTAAAATGCATTGCTCAAATATACCAATTACAGTCGCCATTTTACCTTTTTTAATTTGTCGTGGGCCATATACATTGTAGAAGAAAACTACTTCATATTTAAAATTGAACCATTTTTTTAAATTTTCCAATAATTCAATATTTTTAGATTTTGTAAAAGCATAAGGAGACAAATTTTTATCTTTACCTTTATTTCCTAAAGAAGCGGAAGTTGCTGAATAAATCAGTTTAATCTTATTTATTAAACAAAAATCAAAAACAGCATTTGTGCCAATTGTATTTGACTGAATACATTCATTCATTTGAAGAAAACTTTGATAAATTCTTGAGAATTCTCCAAAATGAAATATTACATTTATTCTATGTTTATATTTATTAAAAAATTTATTTATATCTTTTGTGTGGCCATGAACATATCTAACCCTCTTATCTTTTAAATGATTTTTTTTTGTTCCTGAGGAATAATTATCTAAGCTTATTATTTTTTGATTTGTTTTTTTTAATAAATACTCAATTAAATTTGCTCCTACAAAACCTGCACCACCCGTAACTATTATTAAGTTTTTCAATTTTTTTATAAATTTAAATTTTAATTATATTATTATCATTTTTAAATAAACATATTTATTATTTTTGTTAAACAGTAATCAGGTCCTGGAATAAACTTTATATTCAATTTTTTCATTAAAATTTTCATATAATCAAATGCTTCACTTCTTTTTTTCCACCAATTAAAGCTAAATTTTTTATATTTAGATGTTATGCCATAAGAATCATAGTTATAAATTGTAAAATTTTTTTTACAAAATATTAATTTTTTTGTCAAAAAAGCATAAATACACAATCTTGCATCTATTTCTAAATTTGGAAATTTCGTGCTTTCAATAAATCTTAAGAAATTTTTAAAAAAACCTCTTTTCATTGCTATGCAACTTGTAGGATAAAAACTAGGCCAAATAGAGAAAAAAAAAAATTTATTTTTTAATGTCATCAGTTTTTTTTCTTTCTGCATATATGGAACATCTTGAATAAATTTTAAATTTTTATCTTTTTTAAAAAACTCAATAATTGATTTTATCTTTTTTTCTCTAAAATAATCATCACTATCAAGCAAAAAAATTATATCTCCCTTTGATTTTTTGAATAATCTTTTAATACCCTCTATTTGATTTAACGGCCCATTTTTTGATTTTTTTTTTTTATTTAGAATGACAGAAATTTTTTTTTCTTTTTTTAATATTTTTCTTGAATTATCATTTGAGCAATCATCAAAAATAAGTATCTCTTTTTTTTTATAATTCTGATAAAAACACGAATTAATTGAACGTTTTAGAAATTTATCCTTATTATAATTTGTAATTAATACTGATGCAAAATTTTCTATCATTTTTAGCTATTCTTTTTATTACAATAAATGTATTCAAAAGATTTTCTGAATTTCATCTTTATTTTAAAAATTTTAATAAACCCATTCTCTATTAGATAATTATGGATATCGGAAATTTTATAATTTTTAATAATCATATCATCAAAATGATGTTCAAAATGAACTAATTTTACATTATAAATTTTTGACCCCAAACTTTTAATAACATTATATTCAAAACCTTCTGTATCAATTTTTAGTAAATCAATTTTATTAATGTTATTTGAGATAATAAATTCATCTAATCTTAGAACTTTAATCACAACTTGAGAAGTAATTTTTTTTGAATTTAGAAAATTTAGAAAAAAAAATTTTTTTTTATAATATTTTGATTTTTCATTAAGATTATTTATAGATGAGGATGTAGAATCAATATTTTTATTAAAAACTATTTCACCTGATTTATTTGATATGCCAACATTATATAATTGAGTATTATTTGAGCTAAAATTTTTGTATAAAATTTTAAAGACATCTTTATTGGGCTCAAAACCGTACACTTTTTCAAAATTAAAATGTTTTTTTAAACTAGAAATATATTCACCTTTATGTGATCCAACATCTATCATAACAATTGATTTCTTATTTTTGAATTCATTTTTTATTTTTTTTATAATTTCTTGTTGAGTAAAAAAATCAGATATGCTTAATATGATTTTAATTATATATTTCATTGATAAGCCTGTTAATTGCTAATTATAGATATAAATGCAAACAAAAAAACATACATTCATAATATTAATAATACTTTATTTTTCGTTAATTGTAGGATTTTATTTAAATGAAGATTTGATAGGGGGTGCATTTGTTGATTATGGTGGGCACTACCATATATCTGAAAAATTTAAAGAAAATTTTTCTTATACTTTTTTAAGTTATAGTGATTTAGGTCATAGACACTCTCCTATATTTTATATTTTACGTTCAATTATTAATTTAGATGAGGTCCTTCAAAGACTTTTATTTTTACATATTTTTCTTTTAATTCCTATATTTTTTTACAAATGTCTGAAAAAGATTTTTTATAATAGCCCTAAAGATTTATTAAAACTTTTGGCATTTGTGGTTCTGTTATTTCCGACATTTAGATCTTACTCCATATGGCCGGATCCTCATTTATTAGGAAGCTTATTTTTTTTGATTTCAATATATTATTTTTTAAAATTTAAAAAAGAAAACAACCTTTTAAAAAATTCTTTGTTAAATATTTTTTTTTTAGCGCTATCAGCTTACATCAGCCCAAATTTTAGTTTATTTGCAATTTATTTTTTTTATGAATATTTATTAAAATTTAAATTGTCAAAAAATTTAATTATAGTTACTTTATTAAATATCTTCTTATCGTTGCCAATTTTAATATATTTATTCATTTTAGACATAAATTTTATTTTTGATAACAAAGGTTGGGATATAGGAGATAATTTTTTTTCCTTAAAAAATTTCTCTAATAAAATTGTGATAATAACCTCTTTATTTTTCTTTTATTTATTGCCATTTATTTTTTTAAAAAAATTTAAAATTAGTAATTTATTAAAATTTAATTCCATAACTTTAGTCTGGTTTTTAGTATTTATTTTTTCATGTTATCTATTCGATTTTTCTTATGCATTCAATTTAACAAATTCTGGAGGTGGTATTTTTTATCAATTATCTAATATAATTTTCGGGAATAACACATTATTATTTTTTATTAGTTTAATATCTAGCATATTAATTGCACAACTTTTTAGATACAATTATAAAAATCTAATAATTTTTTTATGTTTAATACTTTCGAACCCACAAGTAACTATGTGGCAGTCAAATTTTAGTCCAACAATATTTTTTTTGATACTTTTATTAATTGACGATGATCTAAAAAAAATTAGATTTTACTACAAACAAGTTTTTGTAATTTACTTATATTTCCTATTATACTTTGGTGCAAATTGGGCCAAAATTTTATTGATATGATATTAAGAAAGTATATTAATTCATATTTATGAACGAAATTAAATATTTAATTTATTTATCATTTTTTATTATTTTTCCATCTAATGCATTTGCTTATTTGGACCCAGGTACTGGAAGTATAATTTTACAAGCAATTTTAGGATTTATAGCAGCTACTATAGCTACAGTCTCAATTTACTGGACTAAGTTTAAAACAATTATTTCAAAAATTTTTAATAAAAAAAAGAATCCTAAGGATTTAAACAAAATTGATGATTGAGGAAACAGGATCATTTAGAGACCCAGCTGGAAAAATTTTTTACCATGAAAACAAAATAATAAGAGAAATAAATCCAGTCGGAAAAAAACGAATAGATTTTTTAATAAAGAACAAAATCATTGATAAATCAATTAAAGAAAATTTTCTAATTAAAACAGAAATTTTAACAAAAAATGAAAGTCCAAAGATTAATAGTGAAAATGTATATTTAGAACATGAAAAAATTCCCTATATTTCTTATCCTTATGAGTGGTCTTTTGATCAGTTAAAAAAGGCTGCATTATTTCATTTAGATTTTAATTTATTTTTATTAAATCTGGGAGCAACTTTAATTGATGCAAGTGCTTATAATGTACAGTTTTTAGGACATAAACCAATATTTATAGATGTTTTATCTGTTGAAGAATATGAAGAAGGCTCGCCCTGGAAAGGTCACAAACAGTTTTGCGAAAATTTTTTAAATCCATTAATTTTAAAATCAAAAAAAGGTATAAAATTTAATAATTGGTTTAAAGGAAACCTTGAGGGTATTCAAACAGATGAACTTGACAAATTACTAAATTTCTTTGACAAATTCTCATACAATGTTTTTGTTCATGTACATCTATTGAACAAATTAGATCAGAAATTTAAATCAAAAAAAACTTTAAAGCCAATAAAAAAAAAGAATTTTTTTCCAAAAAAAAGTTTAATTTCAATTTTAAATCAATTAAGAAAGTTTATATTTAATCTTAAAGATTACAAAACTATCTCTCTCTGGGATGATTATTCATTAAATAATTCATATACAAACGATGAGGAGATGCAAAAAAAAAATATTGTTGCTAATTTTATTAAAAAAAACGAATTCAATTTACTTGCAGACTTAGGTTGCAATGATGGTGAGTATTCTAAATTAGCTTTAGAAAATGGTTGTAAAAGTGTTGTAGGATTTGATTTTGATATTAATACAATCAACCAAGCATTTAAAAAATCAGTCGAAAATAATATCAATTTTTTACCTCTTTACCTTGATGCATCTAATCCAAGTTCTAATCTAGGTTGGAATGAAAATGAAAGAAAAAGTTTTAAAACTAGGGCTAACTTTGATGCTGTTTTATCATTAGCTTTTGAACACCATTTGGCTATAGCAAAAAATATTCCTTTACCAAATGTCATTTATTGGATTACATCATTGGCTCCAACTGGATTAATTGAATTTATTCCAAAAAATGATTTAACAATAGAGAAGATGCTAGAATTAAAAGGAGATATTTTTCCTGATTATAATTTAGAAAATTTTGAAAAATATTTAGAGAAAAATTGTAAAATATTGTCAAAAAATATAATCACTCAGTCAGGAAGAATAATTTATGAATATAAAAAATAATATTATATTTTTTTTATGTTTTTTTCCAATATTTGTTTTTAAATCCAATTTAAGTTTATTTAACATATTACTTATTTTTGGATTTTTTTTTCTATTAACTGTAATTAATTTTTTTTTTTTAAAAAAATTCAAAGATCAGAAACGTATTTATCAAAATTTGTATTTAAGTTTTATACTAACTTATGGTTTTGACAATTACCTTGGTTTATTTAATGGGCTAATACAATCTAATATATCCTTTTTTTTTCGATATTTTGAAATTATTTATTTTCCAGCAGTATTAATTTTACTTATTTTTTATATATTAATTTTGATAATTGTTTCTAAAACTGACTACGAAAAAATTTCAAAAATTTTCTTGATAATAATTACTACGTTATTTTTATTTAATGTTATCGACGACACCAAAAGTCATAAAAAAATTCCGTTTTTCGAGCAAAAAATTGTAAAAACATTTGATAAAAAAACATTGGTAATGATTTGGGATGAAATGTCAGGCTTAGACTCACTATCCAGTAAAACAAAAGAAGGTCAGAAATTTAATAAAGAATTTGAGAACTTATTTAAAAATTTTTTTTTTAATATCTATCCAAAAGCATATACGATTTCAGAAAATAGTGTGGGTTCAATTTCGTCTTTAATAAATTTTCATGAGACACTTGATTTAGAAATACAAAAATTCTCAAAAGTTTCCAAAAATTACTTTAATGAGTATGATATTAATAAGAATCTTTTTTTTGATAAATTTAAGTCCATATCTGTGATTCAAAATATTCATTTAAATTATTGTAATCATCAAAAGGTAAAAAAATGTTATCAATATAATCCTTTAAATTTAGGTATTATTGAAGCTAAAATTGATCCTCTCTCAAATATTGTTTCTAGTTGGGCCTTGAATGGATCTATAATTTCGAAACTGACCTGGAGGATTTTGAAACATTTCAGTTTAATTAAGTCAACACTTGAGCCAGAAGGAGAAAAATTATTCATAAAAAATATTTTAAACTATTCCCATAATGATTTAGCCTCAAATAAATATGATTTGATTTTTATGCATCTTCTGGTTCCTCACAAACCATACGGATTTAGCAAGAATTGTGATTATGATGTATCAAAAAGCAATTTGAATATCTTTATGTCTATTGATGAGCATATATATCAACACAATATCGAGAGAAGCTGTGTTATCTTTTTACTAAAAGATTTTTTAAAAAAAATAAATTCAATAGATGATTTTAGAATCATAATATTATCAGATCACGGCTCAAGGATTACCAAAGCAGATAATAGTTCACTTTCAAGCATTTTTGCTTATAAAGATTTTAAAAAAAGAACATTTAACATAAAAAATGAAAAAGTTTCTATTCAAAGCCTATTTAAAAAAATAAATAATGAATGATTTAACTTTAATAATACCAGCTAAAAACGAAAGTGAATCTCTACCGATTGTAATCGATTCTCTTTCAGAGGCGAAATTAAAGATATCTGTCGCTTTAAAAGAAAATGATGTTCAAACTATTAATTCCATTAAAAATAAAAATTTAAATATATTTTATCAAACAGGTGAGGGATATGGAAATGCTTTATTAGAGGCAATTAATAATTGTGAAACAAAATTTTTTTGTATCTTTAATGCCGATGGGTCTTTTGATCAAAACGATCTTAAAAAAATGTACGATTTAAATAAAGATAAAGATTTTGTTTTTACTTCAAGATATGAAAAATTTGGTGGAAGTGATGACGATACCTTTGTGACATATATTGGTAATCAAATTTTTTCTAAATTAGGAAATTTATTATTTGGTCTCAAAATTAGTGATATACTTTTTACATATTTGATGGGTAAAACTGAGTCTTTCAGAAAACTTAAAATAAAATCTAACGATTTTAGGTTTTGTGTCGAGTTACCAATAAAAATGGAAATATCAAAAATGAATTATACTTGTATACCATCTTACGAAAGAAAAAGAATAGCTGGCAAAAAAAAAGTAAATGCAATTATTGATGGTTTTTTTATTTTAAAGGAAATGATGAAATTATTTATTTTTTACAAAGTTTTGAAAAAGAAAAACATAAATCAATAAATAAAAAAAAATATTAAAAGAAATTAATATCAAAAGTATTATTGAATTATTTGGAAATATACTTGCAACTAAGAAAGTTGGTAAATTATAAATCAAAATAAATGCTGCACTTAAACTATTTATTTTATCATAAACTAACGAACTTTTATTTTTTAAAAAAAAGAATAATAATTGATGCAAATGAAAATTGTCAGGCCTAGATATATCTATTTTTTTATAAAGACGTCTCAATAAAGAAAATAAATTTTCAAAAGCTGGATACCACAATAAACAAGCAACATAATATGGTGATAGATACTCATTATTTGAATATACTTGAATTAATAATACACCCATGAGAATGGCTATTAGATAGCTTCCACTATCCCCCAGATAAACAAGATTTATGATATTGAAAAAGTAAAAAAGAATAACTGAAAATAAAAATATTTTTAAGAAATCATTATAACTTATAAATACAAAATCATTATTATAGCTCAGGTATAAAATTGAGATTATTACCAAAGAGAAATAACCTACCAATAAACCATTTAGACCGTCTAAAAAGTTACTACCATTAATTAATATTGCTAAACAAAAAACAGTGAATACTAAATTAAAAAAATTATTTTCAAGCAAAGTATTTAAAAAGTTTAATCTTAAATCGTAAATTTTTAAATTTCCTAAGTAGACTAAAAATATTAATAAAAAAATTTGAATTAAAATTCTTTTTTTTGGACTTGGCAAAAAATTTTTATCAGATGCTATACCTAAAAAGGTTACAAGTATAAAAATAACTTTTAAAAAATTAAAGTCACTTGGAAAATAAATTAAAATTACTGTTAAAAAATAAATACCACCAATTAGAATTGGTTTATTTTTTGATTCAATAAAATTTTTATGTTCAGAGGATGAAACTTGATCATTTAAAATATGAAATCTTCTAAAAATAAACAAGTAGAGACAAAAAATTAGAAAAACTGGTAAAAAATTTAAAAAATACATTAATTTTTATATTTTCTATTTTGAATGACTTCTTTTAAACCTTTTTCAAATTTAATTTTATTTTTCCATCCTAAGTAATTAATTTTAGAACTATCTAAATTTTTTCTAAAAGTTCCATCAGGTGAAATTTTATCAAAAATTATTTTTCCCTTATATCCTATATAATTTGAGATTAAGCTTGAGAGTTTTTTTATTGATAATTCATCTTTTGTTCCAATATTTAAAATTGGCAATTTTGATTTAAACTCTTTTACTAAAATACTTTTTTTTAATTTTAAAGAAAAAATAATTGCTGATGCTAAATCCTCTGCATGAATAAACTCTCTAAAAGGCTTTCCTGAACCTAATAATTTTACATTTTTTTTATTCATCTTTAAAGCATGCTCAAATTTAGCGATCATAGCAGGTATTACATGACCATTCACTCTATCAAAATTATCTCTATGACCATAAACATTGGTGGGCATCAAACATATGATATCTAAATTGTTATCTTCATGAAGTGTTTCACATAATTTAATTCCAGAAATTTTCGCTATTGCATAGCATTGATTTGTTTTTTCTAAGGCACCTGTCAATAAACTTTTTTCCTTGATTGGAGTTTTAGCAAATTTTGGATAAATACATGATGTGCCCAAAAAAATCGTTCTTTTAATTTTTTTTTTTAAAGCTAATTTAAGTAATGAATTTTGAATTTCTATATTTTCTAAAAAAAAATCCATTTGATTATTATTATTAGCCATTATACCCCCTGCTTTTGCAGCAGCCATAATCATGTAATCAATCTTTTTATTTTTAAAAAATTTTTCTACTTTATGATAATTTCTTAAGTCAAGTTTTTTTCTATTGACTACAATTAAATTTTTAAAACCTTCTTTTGATAATTGTTGAAAAACTGCATTCCCAACCAATCCATTATGGCCAGCTATAAAAATCTTATCTGACTTTTTCATCTAAATTTTTTTTTTTTGAGATGCTATATCAGAGTCAATCATGTCTTTTACTAGATCGTCTAAATTATTTTTAAGTTTATAATTTAATTTTTTGAAAGCTTTTTTTGGATTACCTTTAAGGAAATCTATTTCTAAAGGTCTATAATATTTTTTATCAACTTTAATGATTAATTCTTTTTTATTATTTTTTGATATTAAATAACCTTTTTCATTTAATCCTTTACCTTCCCATTTAATTTTTAAACCTAAATATTTACAACATTTATTTATGAATTCCCTAACACTATATGATTTTCCTGTGGCAATGACATAATCATCAGGTAATTTTTGCTGCAATATTTTCCATTGCATTTCAGTATAATCTTTGGCATGTCCCCAATCTCTTTTGGCATTTAAATTACCTAAATATAATATTTCCTTTGAACCTAAAATTTTTCTTGCAAAATAAATTGTAATTTTTCTGGTTACAAAAGTTTCACCTCTTCTTGGACTTTCATGATTAAACAAAATACCATTGCAAGCAAAAAAGCCATATGCTTCTCTATAAACTTTTGTTATCCAATAAGAATATAATTTAGAAACACCATAAGGAGATTTTGGAATCATATTAGATTTTTCGTCAAAAGGCTTAAATCCTCTCATTTTTTCTCCAAACAATTCAGAGGTGCTAGCTTGATAATATTTAGTTTTTTTCAATTTCAAAAATCTCATTGCTTCTAAAATTCTTAATGATCCAAGTCCACTTACTTCAGAGGTATATTCGGGTATTTCAAAAGAATGACCAACATGACTTTGGGCTCCAAGATTGTAAATTTCATTTGGCCTTATTTTGCTTATTATATTAACTAAACTATTTGAATCTGCCAAATCTCCATAATGTAAAAAAAAATTAGAAGCCTCATGAAAATCTTTATAAATATGATCAATTCTGTTGGTATTGAATGTAGATGATTTTCTTTTTATCCCATGAACAATATATCCCTTTTTTAAAAGAAGTTCAGCTAAGTACGAACCGTCTTGTCCTGTGATACCGGTAATTAATGCTTTTTTTTTCAATTTATTTTAATTTTTTTAATAATTTATTAATCGAGAGCAATATTACATAATAAATTGAAATTACAATATTCTTATTTTCTAAAGAATGAAACAATTTAAATGCATCTTTAATTTTTTGATGCGTATTTGACGACAATGAGCCTCCTGTAAGTCGCCAAGATGACAATAATTTGTTTATATGATTCAATTTATATCCTTTTTTTAATAATTTTAACCATAAAGCAAAATCTTCTTGAGTTTTTAAATCTGGAAATTTTAGATTTGATTTTATATCACTTGATACAATCACTGTACTTAAACCTATATAGTTTGATTTTATTAAATCTTTGTAATTAGGATCTTGTAAAGCTTTTCTAGTTTTTAAAATCTTATTATTTTCATCTATTACATTATAAGAAGTGAACGAAAAAAGAAGAGAATTTTTTATCATATAATTTATTTGATATAAAAGTTTGTTTTTTTTCCACAAATCATCAGAATCTAAAAAAGCTAAAAATGATCCTTTGGCATGTTTAATCGCTTTATTTCTTGATTTTGAAACACCAATATTTTTTTTATTAATAATTATCTTTTTTTTTTTTAAATTTTCTAAAAACTTTCATTAAGTAATTTAAGTCAGATTTTTCTTTTTGATCATAAACAAATATAATCTCATAATTATTATAAGTCTGACTCAACAAAGAATTTAGTGTATCTAATATATACTTTTTTTTTTTGTAATATGTGATGATTATTGATACTAATGGTTTTTTTTTCATTTAAGAGAATAGAAAATATAATTTTTTTTATTTTTTATAATTAAACTATCTACGAATCTTACACAAGTGGATGGAGTATTCCAGCATCTTGAATTCACTAAATAGACTTTATGATTAAATAATATTTTTTCCTCATAGTTAACTTTTTCTACCCAATAAAAAGGAAAATTTTTAAAATTATGATGACTTTCATGAGAAATATTAAGAGAATTATTTATTCTAATTAAATTTTTTGCATAAAAGATTGTTAGACAAATTATAAATATCGATGAAAATATTTTTAGATTTTGTTTTTTTTTCAAATCAACTTTTATTGAGATCAAATTTACAATTGGAAGCACAATAATTAAATACACTATTAAATATCCAGCATATCTTAATGATGGAAAATTAAAAAACCAAAGTAGAAATATAAAAAAACATGATAAATATAAATATTTAAATAATTTTTTATTTTCAAACTTTAAAAATTTTCTATTGTCTCTCATTTGTTTTACGTTAAAAAAAATAATAATTAAAGAAATAAGAATACTTGTTAAAATAAAATCAGAAAATTTATTAAAAAAATAATTATCAATCCAATGAGGTATCCAATTTAATGATTGTAAGTATTCACTTGGATTATTCACCTTAAAACCAGGTCCTGCTCCACCCTTTGACCATAATTCATAATGAACATTTAGTTGGTAAATAGTTTCTCGAGGAATAGACCATTCAAATTTATTGTCAAAGCATGTTTGCGATACTGGATACAAAATGCATCCAGTAGATGAAAAATTAAAAAATAAAAAAATAGAAAATGGTAGAATTAATAAGATCAAGTACTTTAATGAAACAAGTTTAACAAATAAGTCTTTTTTTTTTTTAAATAAAATAAAAGTGCACAAAAATATTATAAAATATATTGAAAGTATGAATTTTGTTGTAATTGCAAAAACTAAAAATATCAAAGATATTTTTAAGAATAAAATCTGATTTTTAAGTTTAAGTGTTTTGTTAAATAAAACTTCAATACAATAATAAATATATAAAACGATGAGAATTTGCCCAGCTATGTCTGCACCATACTCTGCTAATCTATTAAATTTTATCAAGAATAGCATGAGTATGAAGGATAAAAAAATTAATGAAAAATTATTGATGTTTAATGATTTATAAAAAATTTTATTAATTATAAAATGTATTAAAAAAACTAAAAATAAATAATTAGTTAGATTAAAAAGATAGTGTTCAAAAAGAGGAATATAATTTAACGACATAAGCATAAAAAGTGAGCTTATATGTTTAAAGCCGTGATTTAAGTTTCCAATTCCAAACTGTAATTTTTGTTGGGCAAATTGTAATGAATTAGGCAAATGATAATATGGATAATCTTCATTTGTCTTTGAAATTATAAAGGCTAAAAATAATAATGAAAAAACAACTATTAAATATTTATATTCTACATAATTTTTTTTAGAATAAAAAAATATAAAAATTA
>MDSZ01151548.1_pt1 | contig 12779 bp, 7 predicted proteins | sample 811201 | NCBI WGS metagenome assembly MDSZ01 (sample SAMN05326647, study PRJNA326480) | marine metagenome | isolation source: seawater | place: Indian Ocean: North | collected 2010
CAACGTTTAAAGATAACTGGGACAACTGTAAATTTTAACTTATGGGGTACTTACTAGTATGAGCAAGCTAGAAAAATATATCGAAGAGGCACTGGAGAACATCAGGACTGATCGGGAAATAACCCGTGAACTGCTTGATGATGCCATGAAGTATCTCGCCAAAGATGAGTCTCGACATAGAGATATTGGCCTTACTCTATCCAAATATGTTGAGACCCTTCAAAGGTCAAACGAGCAACTTGTAAAGGTGGCCTCATTGGTTAGCAAGACCGAATCTTCAGATGCTATTACACAAAAAGAATTGGACCAGATCTATGCTTCGATACAAGCCGGTGAGGATAAAGACAAATGAGTTATAAAAAAATGTACGCTAGAAGAGGTATGTCCGCCCGCTCACGATTGTTAATGGAACTGGACGCTGAACGAAGCTTAGAAGAGGATATTGCCGACAATGTATTGCGTAGTGCAATAAACCATCAGGGCATAGAGATGCCACACAAGCCTCGCGGACAACTCTCCACCAACGCAAACGCCTCTCTGTCACCCGGCAGCAACTTAACTGTAAAAAGAATAAGACTTGAAGGCAAACTCAATATTTACCCTGATGAGTCTGAGTGTAGCTCACCAGACGCTAAATCTATAAGATCTGACATGGATAGTTTTTATTTTTCCGCTGTAGACACCGAAGAAGTAAGTCTTTCAAAGCCCGGCACTAAATTGCAGTTACAACCTTTTGGCCGTGGTCCAGCCGATGGTAAAAAACAACATCTTAGATTTTTAGATGAATATGAGGTCGATCCAGAATTTGGAGTTTCTATTATGGCCGAGAGAGGAGGTTCCTAAGATGCTAACTAAATACGAAGAAGTATACATCAGGAAGGGAATCTCTAAGACAACTGAACTAAAGATTGATAAAGAAAGACTTGCAGAAGAAATTATCGAATCAGATAAAAACATCCTGAAAGGTAAAACTGTATTTCACGGTGAAGTGTTGCCGAACAGTGCTGTTCAAAAGTCTACCAAAGGCGTCAATGTAGAGGGCGACCTCCATGTATGCAGAGTGCGCATTGAAGGGCTCCATGACCATTTTATGCCGAATCGCGAGGGTACGAGTGAACAAATGGCAATTCAAAACGGCTGTCATCCCTTTATTAATACCAATACACCGGGTAAGGGAGAATCTATCGCCAGTAATGGGGCTAAACTCTTGCTAGCCGCCAACAATCGTGAAGGCCCCGCCACATCTGGAAACACAAGAAACTTAAGAGCTTACAGAATTAGCACGCCATCCTCAATGCCAATAGCCGGCATCCCGGGCGATTTTCCAATAGCGAGCGGTGGTTGGGGAAGTTCTACTCCATCTCCTTCGAGGCCCAAGCAGGGACAAGGATTTGCTTCCCAAGGTGAACTAACAAGCGACACGCAAATACCAGATGCCTTTATACCAGCGACTACTGCTATCAATTCTGGTTTCGGTTACCGAATCCACCCAATCACGGGGGATAGAAGGTTCCATGCTGGTATCGACTTCAACGGTGGCAAAAGATCAGTGGCCAAATGGAATGGCCTTGGACCCAAGCTTGTGGCCACAAAACCAGAAGACCAAGAGCCGTGCTTCGCTGTGTTTGATGGAAAGGTCACAAGAGTTAATATAAACATAGGAAGCGAAAAAGGCTATGGTTCCGTAATAGACATTGAACACAATGTTAAAGACAGAGGCGGCAGTGATAGAACAATAGTGACAAGATATGCTCACGTAGAATATACTGAATTAAAAGTTGGTGATGAGGTGAAGAAAGGTGATCTTGTTGCACACATAGGAAGTCAGGGAGCTTCCACGGGTCCACACCTACACTTTGAAGTAAGAGAGGATAACAAGCCGATGGATCCATTAGAAGTATTCGGTTGGCAAATGGGGCCCCCACCCGAGCCCGATCCGAATGGTCATGTGGAAGACGACTTCCCAGAAGAAAATCTAGATGACGAGCCCTTAGCGTCAAATTAAAAGGATAATACAAAATGAGTCAAAGAGAGTTAACATACGCTAGAAAAGGTCTTTCTGCCAAAGCCTTATTGAAGTATCGAAATTATAGAAGAAAAAAAAGAAGAGAATTGAATAAACTTCAAGATGTTTCTGTGATCGAATGCATCTCAATGCCCATGGGCGCCGACAAGCAATCACCAGCAAGCCAGCATGGAGCACCTGACGGTGGTCAAGTTAGAGTCACATTTGATAAGCATTTGCCTTTTGCTCCTTTGCCTCATGAGGTGCCACCAGACAAAGCTGGGATTGCTCTCGGTCTGTGCCCAATATTACAAACTAATACTGTTGTGGACCCAGTTGCTTACGGAAGTGAAATCAGAGCACAAAATCACGGCGGCAAAGGAGGCCCAGCCCAAGGTAATTTTAATAAGATGCGCCCTATTTCGATTGCATCAACCGGCGATGCAGCGTTTATACAAACATCATTTCAAGAGTCCATCGCCCAAGAAGTAGCATCTGGAGGTTGGGGCATGGCTTCTGTGATGTCAGCCGCAGCAGATCTTCTTGGTCTTGGACCAGAAAAAGAAGAGCCACCACCACCAAAACCCAGTGACCCTGTTCTGACTATTGAACAATTACAGGCAAAATATGAGGGCGTTGAAACCAAAACAATGCCCAATGGAGATGTGCTCGAAGGTGAATACATAGTTGAAGATGGAAAGATGTATTTCGAATACAGCACAGGTATGTTTAGCGATAAACAAAGATTAGGGGTTTTTAAGTAATAACAATAACATAATATTGTGTTAAACAACTATTTATTGCAGGTAAATATGAAAATAAGAAAAGTAAAAGAGAGAATTCCACAATCCTCTGGTATAAAGAAAAAAGTAGAAAGACAATATGACTATAGTCATAGTGATTATTCTGCGATGGCGTCTGATCCAGAACTGAAAAGACAGTACTATGAGGACTTAGTTGGCAAAGCAGGCGCAGGAAACATGGAAAATATGCATGTCCGTGTTCCGACTTATGAAGTGGCAGGTAATGAAGTTTTCTATCCAGACAAGTCTGGACCGGGAAAATATTGTAATGCGTATATAACTTTTGGCCATGACAGACCAAATCATCTTTTCTCTGGATATGGAGGCGATGGAGGCACTAGATGCTCAACTATTGATATTTGCGCTGGCTCTGCTTCAAATCTGAAACCATTTGGTGCTAAGAAAGGAATTGAAAGTTATGGCCCAGAAAACGTCGTTGGGAAGATATTTGCTGCCGATGCTTCTAGAATTTATATAAGTCAAATGACTGATGTTGATGCAAACTTTGGTCTCCCTCTCAGCGAGGTCAGCGGCGACTCAAAAGGTGGCGCAGCTATTGCAATCAAATCAGATCACGTTAGAATCGTTGGACGTGCCAGTATTAAGCTGTTTGCTGGAAGTAGTGCAGTCCAAAAAGCAGGCATTTTGGGTGAGAAAAGCGCCCATGGCGGAGCAAACTTCTCAGCTAAAACTATAGAACTTATAGCATCTGATATTAAGACACTTGAGCCTTTGGTTAAGGGCGAGCGCCTCATCGAGTGCCTAAAAAACGTCTATAGCCATATAGCTAAATTATACCAAAGGACGCTAAGCCATAACCAATCCATATTGCTGCTTCGTACCGGCCTCACCGCGCACTTCCATCCCGTCGCTGGCGGCATCCTCGGCGTTCCTGATGGTATCCTTGCAGCCCAGAACATGATGGCCCTCACCCAAGAGATTCCTGCCGTCACAGATAATGTTGCACATTGCTTAACGAGTGAGCTAGATAAGGCACGATTTTTGGGAGTTGGGGCAGATCTACTTCCTGAAGTATCTTTCAGTGGTTTTGGGCCTCCCGGCGAACCTGAACCGAATAAAACCGCTAGCATAAAAACCAGCGAATATATTTTAAGCTCAAATGTATTTACGACTTAAGGACTTTCAATGGCTGACGATATAAACGAAAATAATAATCCTAAGCACGTTGATTTCACCGAAATACAGGTTGAGATCTGCGATACTGGCGCTGGTGAAAACGAACTCACACCAGATCCTATAGAGTATTGCCCTACATGCATTATAGATGAAAATGCCCGAGAAAGACTCTGGTGGACAGAGCCTCATCCATATTTAAATATGAGGACCTGCGAGTATTATATACCAGTTTCGGTTAATTCTGAAGGTAAAAGCTATACAGCAAAAGAATTAAGAGAAATAAAAATCCCTTTTAATGTTTTTAAGTATTCCTATCTAAGGCCGGGAATTAGAATGGCTTTAAAGTTTTTTGATAAAATGCAAAGCGATGAAATCGTTTGCGCTAAGATGCCAGAAGACTCTTCTGACAAATCAGAAAGTAGATTTTCGATGCCCAAGCCGCAACTTTATGAAGACAGAAAGCTGTGGAAACACTTGGGTAAGTTTTCTGAAGAAACAATTTTTACTGATAAAAATAATCACGAATTTAAAATACAAGAAGCAAATGATGACTTAATTTCAAAATTTGAAGATATAACAAACCCAGACGCCTTAGAGATGTTTGCTTCTGTAAAAGATTATCATTTAGGTAATGGTCTCGAGCCTATGCAAATGTTGGTCTGCATTCCAGCGTATGTTTTTGACAATGTACCCTCTAGCTTGGCTGCTGTTCTTGGAGAAGAGAAAAAGGCACCCAACGAAGATGATCCACCCGAACCATATGGTCTGAAAACTGAAGTTGAAATTGATGCTACGAAGTTCAAGAAGAATATGAGGATTATGTTCCGTACTTTTGAAGCATGGCAAAAATATCAAGGTCTGTTTTATACTATGCAAGGTGGAAGACTTAAGGGACAAACTGTCCGTGACCCCGAAAAGACTGTTAATTTTTATGTGAAAAGTCATACGAAACACTTTGATTATTTTATTAGTGCTCTCGATGACTTATTAGACGCTAATGGCTTCTTATTAAAAAACAAACCACACAAACTAGCAGCAGAAAAAGTTAAATTAACCTTCACTTTGCCAACAAAAGATGAACCTTATAAGATAGAAAAAGTAGAAGCTAGATATCCTAATTGCGAATATGAACCTTGCACCGTCAATTTTATGAAATTTGCTGCTTTGCCTTGTGTTAAGAACGCAACAATGCTAAACTATGTAGCAAATATTGACGAGTCAATTGTATTAATCAAAGAGTTAGAAGAGACGCCGTGGGTTGATTGGCTTGACCAGTATACCTATCCAAAATTATCAGTAGTATATGGCGACGTAAACGAATCAGAGATTCCATGTGTTGATATAACAAAAGATCCTGATTCAATGGATGATGCGATGTTTGCGTTTGATTTCGACTTTGGAGACATGCTACAGTGGCTATTGGCTCAATTTAACTGCAAAACACTTACTGAGATGGGAGATTACGATCCAATGAAGCACATTGGAGACCTCCAGAATAAATTTAAAAAGCTTCTGGAAGGTTTTACCTTCTCAGATAACGATGCAATTAGAGACCTATTTGGACTCCCTATTGACATGAAGTCTATGAGAGGTAAAAAGCCAATAGATATGATTAATGATTTTTTCTCAAGAATTACGGTATGCAATCTTCTAAACCTTCTCTTAGAAATTTTAAAATGTTTGTTCAAAGGCTTCTCGCTTGATGAGTTAATCAAAATGCTGATCGAAAAAATCTTGTTGGCTGCAAGTATATTTATTTTTGAACCAATCTATAAAACTTTAGATCCTGTTTTCAATTTAAACGGCATCGTGCCCGACCGCGCTTCGATGCAGCTAGGAGGGTTTAGGACCCCACCGTGGGATTATTTTAGAGAAATTCAAGAGGAAGCTAAGACTCCCGGCGATTATGTTGCTTGGTTTATAGGTGCAGGTGAGAAATCGTCTGCAACTGCTCCTCCTGCTTGGTCTTATCAGCCCGGTAGTAGCTCTGGTGGTAGTACTTCAACAGCCGATGTACTAGCTAATCAACTCGATGGTAGAGGCGTAGGCGCTCTTGCAGGTGACATTATAGACACATTTGATGGTGGTTTGCCCGGCCTGACCGCAAGTGGCTGGCTTTATCAAAATAGAAGTGACTTGTACAGCACAGGGGTTCAAGCCCGGGGCCCGATGGGTCCAAGCAATCCAGAAGATTTAAAGCCTGAATTCACAAAAGTGGCGAAAATATGGATTAAAGAAACTATGGATGCTATGGATAGTCTTGATGAACTGTTGAAGTTTGTTGAGAAAATCGCAGGTCCAGCTGGTGCCCTGTTGAAGATGGCTTTGGCAATATTTGGGTGTCCACATGAAAACTTCTTAAAAGACCTCTTCGCAGAACTCAAAGATATGATCAATCTTGGCTCAATTGTCAAAGGCTGTAGCCTTGGCGAGCCAATCTTTAAAATTCCTAAACTACCGTTGCCGATACCTCCGTTTAACTTTTTTGAAATGATATTGAGGCCGCTGTTAAATATGTTAATAAAAATGTTAATTGATTTAATAGCAATGATCCTATTGATGATCTTACTAAAATTATTGATGCTACTAAGTTGTGCTGGTCTAAAAGCACTGCTTGATTTCTTAAAGAATGGGTTCCCTGAAGACGATTCTCTTAACAAGGCAATAACAGAGACATTCTGCGATGATGCTGGAGACACAGAGAATGATGCTGATGGAGAAACACCAGACTTAAACGCAGTACTGGGTGCTTTAGACGATCAGGGAATCGTAGGAAACCCAGAAGACATAGCGGCACTTGCTGGTGATCTTGGCGCTGGTATACCTAAAAATGCTTTCAAGGCTGCATTCTTGCAACCACCCGAAGGCCAAGATCCAGACCTTTTGGCCCAGATTTCAGATCTTGTCAACACAAGACACCCCCAGTTTTCTGACGTTCTAGGTAACCCAACCGATGTTGGAATATTCTTATCAGGAATTGGTAACCTATTAAACGAGGATCAGCGTGCAGCAGTGGAAGCTTCTTTGGCCACCGCAGATGAAATTGATGGCCCGATAAATCCCTCCATCTGTTTGACAAACGAAGATAAAGCAGCGTGGGACGCAGGTAGAAGAGACTATATTAATGATCTCTGTGGTAATCTTCCAATGGATGGCTTCCGCGATGGCGAAGAACCAGTTCCGCTTGATGATGATCTGTGGCCTTATCCCGAGGATAGAACCATGCCAACGCTGGGAGATGATTGGTTAGATAAGCTAAACAACAGAGAAAGGGACAATCTTGACGATATGTTGGATTTGTTCTTAAACGGTCCAGCCGCCCTCATTGGAGAGGCACTCGAGGGTGCCCTTAATCAAGGCTTGGTTAACTGTAAATACGACCCAGTTACAGGAGAGCCCATTGAGCCCGGTGATGATGATTATGCTGCTAGCAAGAGTATCATACCACCAATGCCGGTTGAGATAGAAAATATGATGGATGATGCTAAAAAGAGTATGTTCCGTAATATTGAAACTCGCTTTTACATGGATTTGCAAGGAGACTATCACTCGTTCTTTAATCATTTGCTTTCTGACACATATAATGCACCTTTCTATAGAGGTTCGCCTCGCAGACCATCTCACAACACTCATGTGAAGCACAAAAGAATGTCACCCAACGCTGCCGATACCGAAGCCCAATGGCAAGCAAAGTGGGATACTGTAAAAGATAGAATGGTCCGTCCTCGCTTCCGAATGGAGAGGCAAGCCCCTCGAGATGATCAGTTCAAGCCAGACACTAGTAAGCCGTTCGCAACCCACGTTTATCCTAAAACTATTGGCTTGTGGATGCGAGATCAATTGTTAACAGAAGCAGAAGAAATTGAATTTAAGACTGATATGTCCATGGAGTCTCCTTACAGAACAATATCAGTTACACGCCCGTATACCAGAAAAAGATGGAATATGGATGAAAAACCAGTGACATTTAATGACGTTGATTTTGCGCAGCCAAACCCTGAATTAGAATTGAGCTTTAGAGATAATAATAATGGAAAAGGTAATGGGTGGAATTATGGTTTTAATCTGAAGATGATCAATTATATAACTGATGAAAAGGGAAATCAGCTTTTGAGCGATGGATATAGACTTGTGCTTGAGGAGCTTGAAACCACAAACATCCCTAATGCAATTTCCTTCCAATCTAGATATGGCCCCCCAACAGAGATGCCGAGTAAAACTAGAATAAGTAAGGATATATATTTTGATATATCAGTTGCCACAACGCTCGGGCCCGCTGCTGACATAGTCAGCTACTACAAGTCTTTCATTAAAGAGGGAGAATTATCTGACTATAACTTGTCTGGAATAGTATTTAAAAACTACATGAAAAATGTATATGGTCGTTTCGGTGTTTCTACTGATTTTGATGACGATTTACTAGCAAAAGATTTATTTGAAACATTGAACAACTATGTTTATTCAAACGTTATAAAGTTTACACTGGATAATCCTGATGGGGCTTCATTTACTTTGCCGGGGTATACCACTATTAATTCAGATGGAGATGATGTCGCCGTCGCTCCCGTCGATTATTCAGGTGTTCCTGAAGCGTTCATGTTTGGCTATGTAAACGATAATCTATCCAAGGCAGACCTTACTTACGTTAAGCCAAAAGCTACTAGCAATGAAGATACTTGGGAATACAACTTTAGAAACAAGGACAAGGTCTTGGGTCGTTCTGCCACCAAACATCCAAGAGTAGAGTTCTTAGATCCTGAAATCCATGATATGGGTAAGTATACAAGACCCAAAATTTATATCAAACCGCCAGATTATACCGGATGGCTTGCGGTCAATCAATTAGTATTGCCTGAAGAAGATAACCACGACCCCATCCGCGAAACCTTTCTGTTCTCTGAAGATCTTATAGATAAACAAAAGAAACTTACAGACGAGATTCCCATGGACGAAAGACTTACTGATCCCCATGCTTGTACTCAAGAAGGGCCATATGATGTATTCAGTGATCCAAACGGCCATGCTGCTACGCACGCCGCAACGTTGGCAATGGCAAGGATATACGCCTTTGAGCACATTCTTAAGTCCATGAGTTTGTATCAAATAGTAAAACCAGACTTTAAAAATAATTTTGATGACTCTATCTTATCAGCTATCGTTGAAGATATGGAAGAAGATTTGCAAGACTTACCAAGAAGAAGGTCAAAGAAAGGCTTTTTCAAAGGGTATAACTTCTGGCTGCTGTACTTAGAACAAGCCGCTCAGACAGCCGAAAGAATGATTATTACCGGCGATTTGGAACCAAACCCTCAAATTTCCGCCGCCCTTGAAGAAATCAACAAGATTAGAAATGATCATCCTCCGCTGACTAAAAAGTGGATTAGATTAATGAAGCACGTAAGAACAGTTTCGTGGGGTGGTGACGGTCATATATCCAATATTGAATTTGCTTACACAAGAAAAATCAAAGGAGAGAGGAAGTATTATCCTATGGAAATTGACATGTCTGATGAAGATATGACTACAATGAAAAACTATCTCGATTCTATTTTCTTTTATTCTTTAGGTAGAAGCTTTAGGTCTATCCTTGCTGGTGAAACTAGAAACTTTGCTTATAGAATGAGACGACGTCAAAGACGGATGTTTAAGATGGCATCTAAACTGTACGCCGTTCATAGCTCAAAACAATACGCCAAGGGCTTATTAAAGTATGTTGTTGCAAGCCAATTGGAATACTACGGCGACAAACTCCAAGAAATCAGTAAAGATGTAGAGAGAGCAGGTCCTAAACCAAAATATTATATTGAAGACATGAAAAAGTACTTCTTTGGTTCCAGCAACACAATAGTGACACCCTTGAACGGCGGAACTAAAGAAGAAGCAGACGCCTTTGACGAGCTTCTTAAAGAAGCGTCTGAAAAGGGCACTGAGCCACCAAGTTTTGATTACGGTGGCGATGCAAAACATGTTGTTCACGACCCAAGAAATTCTAATCCTGTTGACTTCTTTACTGGCCCTGAAATGACAAGACTTGGAGAGTCCTCTCATGGTAGTTTCTATCTTGAGAAATACATCAGAGTTGTAGAGAAGCCAGTGGGACATAGCAGTGAGACTGATTGGTTTGTTAAAAACCAAAGAGAAACTGTAGAAAATAGAGATGAACTTCTCAAGGGCGTTGTTAATATCAAAGAGTTCCAAACTTTCTTGAAAGATAATATGGACACACTTGGTGGGGTATCGCAAGACTTTATCCTTGGAGAGACTGGTGAGTTAGAGCCTCATTACTGGAACACTAAGATCTCTAATATTTTTGGAGATGCAGTTCCTGTTTTCAAATATGATGAAGAAGAAGAGACTGAACAAACTGCTGAGACCGCTGAGGGTGCTGAAGGGAGTGAAGAAGCGGCAACTGAAGAGGAGCCGCCACCTCCACCCAAGGCAGGTTACGACGGCTCTACAGGCATAAGATTCGGTGTTAGATTGTGCTATATTCCTCCAACTGATTTCAATCCACTTCTGAACTACGGAGACACAGTACCAAACAAATCTTTCCTCTTTAAGGAGCCTTTCCGTGGCAATCCGCCAGATCACAACGCCACTAAAATATTGCCCTTAGTTTCTTATGAAAGAGATATTCTTGATAGAAATATTTTAGATTTGAATCTAGAAGATGATAACTTTGGCGAAGATCTGGGCTGTTACATTGAAGCCTTAATGGATTCACCTGAGATGGATTTGATATTTGGCTATTGCGCTCCTATTAAGAGAGCATCAAGCATGTTGAGTCTCTATTCACACTATGGATTTATTGCGTCGGTTGCCGAACATCCACAAGAAAGAGATACGCTAAATGGTGATGCTCCTACTGAATACTGGAAGAGCCGCATTCTTGCAGGCACAAAAAATTCATTAAGAACACTATTTATAGCGAACTACTCCTCCGCGCAGTTCCTCAGCGAAAAGGTCGGATCTCAGAAAGATGGATATAAGATAAACTTTCCCAAATTGTGGTTTAGATTATTTATGATACTCATCAATCCTTTTGCCTTCCTCGCTGGACTTGGAGTCGGCTGGGGTGGTTGGAAAAAAGGCAAGCAAATTGTGGACAGACCATATGATATGTATGGCGAACCAGAAGGCGGCGACGACGGCGTAGATTAGAGGGGATAAGCAGAGTGGCAGACAAAAAAGATCCAAGATTTGTTAGTAGTATGTTCCCCTTAATGTCTACCGATGGATCAGTCGGGTTTGATAGTATTAGAAGAGATGAGGTAAGAAAACTCATCAATAGTCATTTAAAAATGCTTCTATTGACGAACCCGGGTGAGATAATAAGTGACTCACGTTTTGGAGTTGGAATTTATACTTATTTGTTTTTGCTAGAAAACGAACCAAAGATGCTCAACTTAAAAAATAGCATAGAGCAACAAATTGAGACTTATCTTCCATATCTTACAAACTACAGAGTTTTAGTAGACACTACAAGAGTTATGGACCACAAGATAGCAGTTAGGATAATGTATTCAATCACAGATGGTTTAACTAAAGATTCTGTTGACTTTATAGTATCAGAGGATACCACTCTCGTAGTGACTGGTGAAACTGGAACCGAATCAATGGTTTCGCTTGGAGAAGTTCTTGCTGAACGCTATTAAATTAAAAACAAAAAATAAAAAATAAAATTCTATTTATTCTGAGGTTGCAATGTATGCCAAAATTAAAAACAACTCCTATAAGATACACTAGTAGAGATTTTGATTCCATCAAAACCGATCTAATCAATCACGCAAAAAGATACTATCCAGAACAGGTAGCTGATTTCACTCAAGCTTCGTTCAATTCTATGATACTGGACTCGGTTGCCTATGTGGGCGATGTGTTGTCTTACTATGTCGATTACTCGGTTAATGAGAGCTTTTTAGATACTGCTGTAGAGATTGGCAACATTAGAAAGCACGCCAACGCTGTTGGGTTTAACTATGCGGGCATTTCAGTCGCATATGGTATTATATACGCATACATCTTAGTCCCTGCTAACTCGACAGGAACAGCACCAAATTCAGATTATCTAGGTACATTAAAAAAAGGCGCACAGTTTGCTAGTACCAATGGCGCCACTTACACGCTTTTAGAAGACATTCGCTTTTCAGATCCAAGGTGTGACTTTATTGCTGCGGAATTTGACGAAGAAAGCGGACAAACAACATATTTTGCAGTTCGAGGTTTCGGCCAAGTATCTTCAGGAAGACTAGCTAGAGTAGAAATAGACTTGACAGATGCAGCTTTCAAGAAGTTCCGCAGAGTCAGAATTGGTGGTACAAGAATAAACGAAATAGTAGACGTGATCGATTCAGCAGGAAATAAATACTATGAAGTAGATTATCTGTCGCAAGAAACAATTTATCAAGAAACAACAAACCCGCTAGCTGCCTCTGAAGGCGTGAGAAGCATTATAAAACCTTTTGTAACAGCAAGAAGGTTTGTGTTCGAACAAGACTCAACTGGAACCTACCTGCAATTTGGATTTGGATCTGAAGAAGAAGATGACAACGGACTGGCCGACCCTTCGCAGGTTGTTTTAAATTTAAAAGCCAGAAACCACATAACAGATAGCTCATTTGACCCCAATCAAATGCTTGGTACCGATAAGTTTGGAATCTCACCAAACGGTGTTCGACTTTCGGTGGTATATAAATACTCCACAACTGGAACACCTTCAACGGGTGCAGACACAATTAATCAAGTTATCACTGCCGAAACTGTATTTGATGAACCAAATACTCTGGAATTGAATCTTATGACTTTTGTTAAAAATTCTCTGGAGGTAACAAATC
>MDSZ01029132.1_pt1 | contig 12778 bp, 7 predicted proteins | sample 811201 | NCBI WGS metagenome assembly MDSZ01 (sample SAMN05326647, study PRJNA326480) | marine metagenome | isolation source: seawater | place: Indian Ocean: North | collected 2010
GCGCGCTTATTTCGGCGCGAGAACCATCAGCATCTGACGGCCTTCCATACGCGGATAGGCTTCGACCTTCGCGATTTCCTGGACATTCTCAGCCACGCGTTGCAGCAAATTCATGCCCAACTGCTGGTGGCTGAGTTCGCGGCCGCGGAAGCGCAGCGTAATCTTCACCTTGTCGCCATCGCCGATGAAGTCATGCACCTTCTTCATCTTCGTCTCATAATCATGATCGTCGATGTTGGGGCGCATCTTGATTTCTTTGAGTTCCTGCGTCTTCTGCGTCTTGCGGGCGATATTCGCCTTCTTCTGCGCTTCATACTTGAACTTGCCGATGTCGAGAAACTTGCAGACCGGCGGATCGGCGTTAGGCGAGACTTCGACGAGATCGAGGCCAATCTCATAGGCCTGCTCGATCGCCTCCTGCGTAAACATCACACCGAGATTTTCGCCTTCATCGTCAATCACGCGCACTTTGGGCACGTTGATGAACTCGTTATAACGGGGGCCGGATTTCGGCGGCGGCGCCATCGGGCGGCGCATCATCGGGGGACGTATAGCAATATCTCCTATGGTCGTTACGAAAACGAGCGGCTTTTAGCGACATTTTACCAATGCGGAAAGGGGTGCGCGGTTCCGCCGTGGCGAAATCACGCACCCTTGCAGCATTTCTGCCTCACCGCATATCGGGGGGCGACGCTTCTTTTTCAAGACGGGCAATGACATCGTCCAGCGAAAGGACGTTCTGGCCATCCTTGCCCAACTCGCGCAACGCCACCGTGCCCTCATCCGCCTCGCGTCGCCCGACGACCAGCAGGTTGGGCACCTTGGCCAGGCTATGTTCGCGCACCTTGTAGTTGATCTTTTCGTTGCGCGTATCGAGTTCGGCACGGATTCCGGCGGCGCGAAGCCTGTCGACGGCCGCCTTGGCATAATCGTCCGCATCAGAGACGATGGTTGCGACCACCGCCTGAACCGGGGCGAGCCAGAGCGGGAATTTGCCCGCATAATGTTCGATCAATATGCCGATGAAACGTTCATAGCTGCCGAAGATCGCACGATGGAGCATGACCGGGCGATGCCGCTCGCCATCCTCACCGATATAGCTGGCGTCGAGCCGTTCGGGCAGCACCCGGTCGGACTGGATCGTGCCGACCTGCCAGGTGCGGCCAATCGCGTCAGTGAGGTGCCACTCCAGTTTGGGCGCGTAGAAAGCGCCTTCGCCCGGTAACTCCTCCCAGCCATAGTCCGGCGTATTGAGCCCGGCGGCAGCGACCGCGTTGCGCAGTTCTTCCTCTGCCTTGTCCCACATCTCCTCGGTGCCGAATCGCTTTTCGGGACGCAGCGCCAGCTTGATCGAATAGGTGAAGCCGAAATCCTTGTAGATACGGTCGGCAAGCGCGCAGAAGGCACGTACTTCCTCGACAATCTGGTCCTCGCGGCAGAAGATGTGCGCGTCGTCCTGCGTGAACTGGCGCACGCGCATCAGGCCGTGCAGCGCGCCATGCGGCTCGTTGCGGTGGCAGCAGCCATTTTCGTAGAAGCGCAAGGGCAGGTCGCGATAGCTTTTGATTCCCTGCCGGAATATCAGGACGTGCGCCGGGCAGTTCATGGGCTTCAAGGCCATCCAGTCGGCATCGTCCGACACCAGCGGCCCTTCGTCCTCGACATTGGGGACTTCGTCGGGGATGACGAACATATTTTCGCGATATTTGCCCCAATGGCCCGACTGTTCCCACTGGCGTGCGTCCATCACCTGCGGCGTCTTGACCTCGCGATAGCCAGCATCGTCGATAGCGCGGCGCATATAGGCTTCGAGGTTCCGCCAGATGACATAGCCCTTGGGATGCCAGAAGACCGAGCCATGCGCTTCCTGCTGAAGGTGGAACAGGTCCATTTCCGCGCCCAGCTTGCGATGGTCGCGCTTTCCCGCTTCCTCAAGCCGCGTTAGATGTTCGGCCAGTTGCCTCTTGTTGAGCCAGCCCGTGCCGTAGATGCGCGACAGCATCGCATTCTTCTGGTCCCCGCGCCAATAGGCACCCGACACGCGGGTCAGCCTGAAGGCCTGCGGATCCAGTTTGCCCGTCGAGGCAAGGTGCGGACCACGGCACATATCGTACCAGGAGCCTTCGGAACCGGGGGCGCCAGAATGATAAACGGTCAGTTCCTCACCCTGCGGCAATTCGGCCGCCCATTGCGCCTTGAACGTCTCGCCGGCCGCTTCCCACTGTGCAATCAGCGTGTCACGGTCGATCACCTCGCGTTTGAGCGGCTTGTCTTCTGCGATGATCTTGCGCATCTCGGCCTCGATCGCGGGCAGGTCCTCTTCAGTGAAGGGTCGGTCCTTGGGCGCGAAATCATAATAGAAGCCGTCCTCGGTCGCCGGACCGAAGGTGATCTGCGTGCCGGGAAACAGCGCCTGTACCGCTTCGGCCAGCACATGGGCGAAATCGTGGCGCGCCAGTTCCAGCGCGTCCGCTTCGTCCTTCGCGGTCACGAGCGCCAGATGGGCGTCCTCTTCCAGCGGCCGGCCGATATCGCGCAATTCGCCATCGACCCGCGCCGCGATCGCCGCTTTGGCGAGACCCGGGCCGATCGCCGCCGCAATGTCCGCCGGGGTAGTGCCGGGCGCGACTTCACGCACGGAACCGTCGGGCAGAGTGATTTTGAGCATGGCGGACACGATATGTCTTTCTGTTGAAGGGGCTGTCAGCGCGGCACACATAGCCGCGCCTTTCCCTTAGATGGGTCGACTTGCCTGTCAATACAGGGGGGATCTCATGATGAGGCCGAGCCGGAACCGAACTCGCAAAAATTCTAAGTTAATTTTCAAATTTATAGTGGAAATGAAATGCGCAAAAGGGCCTCAGAGAAGCCCCAAGCCGCCTTTGCTGAACTTGATAATCACAACGGATTTTCAGTTGTTTATCAAAATGCTTGCCATAATGGAACGGACAATGAACGAGGTGGGGTTGTTGGACCAAATAGGGAGCGGCTCTCTTCCGCCGTCAGGCTAGTGTACGGCTGTCTATTCGCTGGGCTTCCTATTGCGGCTAAGTCCCATCGTTCATTTTGATGGCGATAGCCTGGCTATCAAGCAGCAGTCTGGGCGCGTTGCTACGATGCTTTACCCAACTGCTCGCATTTTCAGCCATGTTGGCGATCTTCCAAATCCTATCAAAATGATGGCGCCCCCGCATTTGCATCTCACCGCGCCCATGATTGCCGTGCCTCCTTATCAAGATACGACAGAAGAGACCCGAAAAAACATGCTCAGCGGCCGCGACGCACATAGGCTTACCTATTCCACTGGCGCCCGGGTCATCCTTCCTACGAACGCTGCCATTGCGTCCCGCCGCGGTTTCCCCCGGCGGGACATATGGCGTCAAAAGCTGACGCGGGCGGTCACGCGGATGTCGCGTCCCGACAAGGGCGCGAAGTCCTTAAGGAACGAGGCATGGCGGCGGGCAACGACATCGAAGATGTTGTTTGCCGACAGCGCGAAGCTGAGCGGACGCTCCGTACCCCAGGGGCGGTAGTTGACCTGCGCATTGACGAGGGTGAAGCCCTTCGTCTCCGTCTCGAAGCCAGAGACACGCTTCTGGTCGTCGGTCCATTCGACCTCGCCGCGCACGTCCACTTTGGGACTGGTGACGCCAAGACCGCCCAGCAAGCGAAGCGGCGGAATGCGCGGGGCGGGGCCTTCGCCGACGATACGCGCGTGGACATAGTCGCCCAGCGCGTCTGCGACGAGCTTCATCTCCCCGAACGTGGCGAGGGTGACTGACCCTTGCGCCTCGAACCCGTAATAGCGCGCCTTGGCCTGACTGAACTGGTAGACGGGCAGGCCATCCTCTTCTTCACCGGTCAGCCCTTCATAGATGAAGTTGGAAAACCAGTTATGATAGGCCGAGGCCTCAAAACTGTAATTCTCGCCCTTCCCACGTAGCACCGCTTCCAGACCCCATGCGCGTTCGGTCTTGAAATCAGGATTGCCAACCTCGAACGCCTGCGTTCCGGCATGTGGGCCGTTGGCGAACAATTCTTCCGCCGACGGCGCGCGTTCGGAACGGGAGAGATTGACGCCCAGACGCCAGTCGGAATTGAAGCCATAGGATGCGCCGCCCGAGAAGGAGAAGGTGTCGAAGGTCCGCTTGCCTGCGAAGAACTGATCCTGGTCTTCAAGTGGCAATGCCTGCAATTCGCTATGCTCGTAGCGCCCGCCTGCCTCCAGCTTGACCGCGCCATAGTCGAGCGTCTGGAGCGTGAACGCGCCAAACTGCTGCGTATCATTTTTGGGCAGGAAGGCTTCCTCGCCGACGACGTTGAAGTTCCGCGAGTAATATTGGACGCCGCTTGCGCCCTGCCATGGGCCATGATCGGCCTGCACCAGTTCGATGCGGCCCTCCATGCCCTTGTTGTAGAAGGCGGTGCCGACTTCTCCGCTCTCTTCCAGTTCGAAATGCCGATAATCGGCGTAGCTGGCGCGCGCACGGATCGCTTTTAGCAAGCCGCCGCCCGTTTCGACTTCAGCCCGCAAATCCAGCCGATCCTGCGCCAGATCGAGGCGTGGCGCCTCCTGTTCCTGGCCGGGCAGCGTCGCGTAGCGCACAGGCACGCCATAGAGGCTGTCATAATGGCTGTAGGATACGCCCAGATTGCCGGTCTCGGTAATGAGGGCTGCACCGACGCCCGCGGTCCACGTCTTGGCTTGGCTATTGGGCAGCTTTCCCCGTATCGCGGCATTACCGGCAAAGTCGATGGCTTCCTCGCCTTCTTCCGGCTCTTCGGCGGGAAGCTGGCTGGATGCCAGCGCCTGCGCGCGCGCGCTTGGCGACAAGGCATAGCCGCCGATGCGCATATTATCCGATTTCAGATAGCTGCCATCGGCGTGGACGACGAACTTGTCACCCAGCGGCACATCGACCGAACCGGCACCGCTGCGCTCGTCGGCTGCGCTGCCATAGGTGGCAATCGCGTCGATATGGACGGGCTCGTCGGGCACGCTGCGGGGGATACGCTTGTCAATGACATTGACAACGCCACCGATCGCGGACGCACCGAAGAGCAGCGACTGGGGACCCCGCAGCACTTCAATGCGTTCGGCGAGCAATGGATTGACCACAGGCGCATGATCAACGCTGGTGTTGGACACGTCAATGGAGCCAATGCCATCGACCAGCACGCGTACGCGTTCCCCCTGAAGTCCGCGCAAGACCGGGCGGGACGCGCTGGGGCCGAAGGAGGTTGCGGACACGCCAGGCGTATGCTGGAGCGTTTCGCCGATCGAAGGGCGTATCGCCTGTGTGAGGTCGCTTCCCTGAAGCACCGACGCGCCCGAAAGGATATCGGACCGGTCACGTTGGAACGGCGCGGTGACGATGATGTTGGCAGGGGTCTGTTCGTGCAGCGCGGCTTTCTCAGCCCTCTCATCTTCCGCCAGAGCGGGATTGCTGAGCGTGAAGATCGCGATGGCTGAACAGGTCGATAGAAGCAAACTGATGCGCATGGGGTACCCTTTTTTGATCCGAACCTCGGATCCTCTCCTGACCGCGCTCGAGGCGCTTTCCCCTGTTGCGGGCCTCTTATGCTCCTTTATTGCGCGTTACAACATATCATAACCATATCGTGTCAAAATATTGCTGAGTGTGTGATGGTTGCATCACTCCTCATCCTGCTAGGCGACGTGCTTCCGCCCATTGTGGATGATGCCTCCTGGCGTGCCGCATTTGTTGATCGCGGCCTACGCCGATAAGATCGAGGGTCCTCGTCCTCTCGTTTCCGGTCAGACACGCGGCGTGGCACCTTTCTTCTATCGGCGATGTTGATCGCGGGAAATTGCGGTGAAATCAGCCGCCAATTCGTAATGACCCGCGATAAGTTGGCAGGGTAGCATCGGTCCTTCTGCTATCCTGCCTGCCACCAGAAACATTCTGTAACTATATGGAAATGAACCGTTATCTTGGGTGATAGTTCATAGTTCAGGGTTGTGATGTGATATATTATTACGTATCACGCCGCATCTTCAGAACATCGACAGGGGACATTCCGTGAGAAATCACCTTCACCATTTGTGCGCCGTATCGATCATTGCGATCACCCCCGGCATCGCCCTTGCTCAGGCAGGCGGTCATGGCCAGGGGGATATCGTTGTTACGGCTGCTCCTTTGGGGCAAAAGGCTGATGAGACCACCACGCCGGTCGTGACACTCACGGGGGAAGAACTGATTCACCGGCGCGCCGCAACGCTTGGCGAGACGCTGGCAGGTCAGCCGGGGATCAATTTCGAAAATTTCGGCGGCGGCGCCAGCCGCCCGATCATTCGCGGCCAGTCCTCGCCCCGCGTGCAGGTGCTGAGCGACAGCGCCAATGTGCAGGACGCCTCGGCGATCTCGCCGGACCACAATGTCACGGGCGAACCGCTATTGCTGCGCGGGATCGAGGTGCTGCGCGGTCCGGCGACCCTGCTCTATGGTAGCGGTGCGATCGGCGGCGCGGTCAACCTGCTGGATGAAAAGGTGCCGACCTACGTTCCGGAAGGGGGCATCGCCGGCGCAGCCGAAGGCCGCTTGGGCACCGGTGATGATGAGCGCAGCCTGGTAGGCGGTGCAACGGTCGGCGTCGGGCCGCTGGCGCTGCGCGTTGAAGGCGTCCACCGCCGCTCCGATGACTATCGGGTGCCTCGTGCCTTTGGGGAGGACAGAGTGCATGGCTCCTACAATGACACATCGACCTTCAGTGTCGGGGGAAGCTGGATCGGCCCGGACGGCTATCTGGGCGTTGCCTATACCCGCCAGCGCAATGAATATGGCGTGCCGGGCCACAATCATGATTATGAAAGCTGCCATCCCCATGGGATCGGCCTGCATTGCGGCAGTCATGGAGAAGAGGAGGAACATGATCACGACCATGATCATGAACACGACCATGAGGAGGAAGTGCCGTTCGTAAAGCTGCGCAGCAATCGCTTCGACATTCGTAGCGATTATAACAATCCGGTGCCCGCGCTGGAGAAGGTACGCTTCCGCCTGTCCTTCACCGACTATGCCCATGATGAGATCGAGGATGGGGAAGCGGAAAACACCTTCCTCAACAAGGCCCACGACCTGCGTGTGGAACTGACCCATGCGCCGCTGGGGGGCTTGCGCGGTACGTTCGGCATCCAACAGAGCGGCAGCCGGTTCCAGGCGATCAGCGGCGGTGTGACGCACACGCTGAATACGGACTCCAGCAATACCGCGATTTTCCTGCTGGAGACTTATTCGCTTGGCAATGTCCGGCTGGAGGCGGCCGCCCGACAGGAATGGCAGACGGTGAAGTCGCTGATCACGCGCTATCCCTCGATCAAGCACAAGCCCTTTTCGGCGTCAGCCGCCGCGATCTGGAGCATAGGCAGCGACTACTCGCTGGCCCTGTCGCTGGCGCATACCGAACGCGCGCCTTCGGTGCAGGAACTTTATGCCTATGGCCTGCACCTTGCGACCAACACCTATGAGATCGGGATCGTCAGCGGCAACAGCCGCCTTGCCGAAAAAGTATCGCAAGGCGTTGAAAAGGCGAATTCGGTCAACCTGACGCTGCGCAAGACGGCAGGGCCGACAACCTTCACCATCGGCGCCTATCATCAGGACTTCGACAATTATATCTACGCCCAGACGCTCGACCAGTTCGAAGATTTCCGTCTGATCCGCTATGCCGGGGCAGAGGCGACCTTCACCGGCATCGATGGGGAAGTGCGTCATGCCTTCAACGATCAGTTCGCCCTGTCGGTGTTCGGCGACTATGTTCGCGCCAAGCTGAAAAATGGTGGCGGTGACCTGCCGCGTATTCCGGCCGGGCGCCTTGGCGCACGCGGCGATGCGCATGTCGGGCCGTTCACGGCGGATGCGGAATATTATCATGTGTTCGAACAGGACCGGATCGCAGCCTTTGAAACGCGCACGCCGGGCTATGACATGGTCAATGCGACGCTCGCCTATCGCCTCGAACTGGGGGACAAGCGCAGCGCGGAACTGTTCGTGCGCGGCACCAACCTGACCAACGAACTGGCATATAACCATAGCTCGTTCATCAAGACCTTCTCTCCGTTGCGCGGCCGCAACTTCGTGTTCGGCCTGCGGGGGGCATTCTGAGCAAGACGAAAGGAACAGCGCGGCGACCGTCCGCGCTGTTCCGCCATATGGAGATGCTCCAGGGCGATCGGCCCTGGGGCACCTTTCTGGACGCGGGAACGGGCACCAATTCGATCGGCTGGGTGTCGGGGCTTGCGACCGATCGCTGGGTCGCCGTCACCGGCGCGACGGGCCATGCCGTTCAGGTGCGTGACGCATCGGATCGCGTTCGCCGACCGCAGGACAGGATCATCGTCGGCAACTGGGCCGATCCGACGCTGCTGGCAGGTGAGCGTTTCGATACCATTCTCGCCGATTATCTGATCGGGGCGATCGAGGGATTCGCACCCTATTTTCAGGAACGGATGTTCGCCCGGCTGCGGGCCTTGGCGCGCGGGCGGCTCTATCTTGTCGGCCTTGAGCCCTATGTCGCTGAACGACCGGAGACACCCGACGGCCGCATCCTGTGTGACATCGGGCGATGGCGCGACGCCGTGTTGCTGCAAGCGGGCGAGCGACCCTACCGCGAATTTCCGATGGAATGGGTGCTGGAACAGATGACGGCGTCGGGTTTTCGCGTCGTCAGCGCGCATCGTTTCCCCATCCGTTACCAGGAGAAGTTTGTGAACAGCCAGATCGACATGTGCGCGTCGCGGCTTTCGAGGCTTGGGGATCGGTCACTGGCGGCGGCATTACATGCGCGGGGCGAAGCCTTGCGACAGGACGCTTTGGCCATCATCGGGCGCGAAGGCGGGCTGCGCCATGGCGTCGACTATGTGATCGCTGCTGAGAAAGGCTGATCGACTCGCCACCAATATTAAAGTCGGGGGGGGGCGCATGCCGGACGCTTATAACCATGGGCTGCGCAAGCAGGGTGGCGGGTGCTTCGAAAACGCGCGCCCAGATATGAGCGGTCCGATCAGGCCACATAGGCGTCAGGGCGCGTAGCTGCATGGCTAAAAGCGGCGACGAGCCAAAGGGATAAAGCATATAAAGGGGTCACTCGCTGGTTCGTCGGGGAGGCTTTGTTTCGGGGGAAAGACATTCATGACAATTTCTGACTGACGCTGGACATTCTGTGTCCTTCGCCGTATCGAGAAATGATATACCGTCACATAAAGGTCAAGGGTAGAATATGGCTTCCACTGACAATCGGCTCCCGGTCACCGTACTGTCCGGCTTTCTGGGCGCGGGCAAGACGACGACGCTCAATCATATTCTCGCCAATCGTGAGGGGCGACGCGTTGCCGTGATCGTCAACGACATGTCGGAGGTCAATATCGACGCCGATCTGGTGCGCGGCGGCGACGCGGCGCTGTCGCGCAGCGAGGAGGCGTTGGTTGAAATGACCAATGGTTGCATCTGCTGCACCTTGCGCGATGACCTTTTGAAGGAAGTGCGCGCGCTTGCCGAGGCGGGCCGGTTCGATGCGCTGGTGATCGAGAGCACCGGCATTTCCGAGCCTCTGCCGGTGGCGACGACCTTCTCCTTCCGCGACGAAGACGGCCATTGTCTGGGCGACGTCGCGCGGCTCGACACGATGGTTACGGTGGTCGACGCGCTCAATCTGCTCGCCGACTATTCGAGCCAGGATTTTCTCGCCGACCGTGGCGAGAGCCTGGGCGAGGACGATACCCGCAGCCTGGTTGGCTTGCTGGTCGAGCAGATCGAGTTTGCTGACGTGGTCGTGATCAACAAGGCGAGCGCCGTGTCGCCGGAGCAGCTTGCGATCGTCAAGAAGCTGGTCGCCTCGCTCAATGCCGATGCGCGGATCATCACGTGCGATCAAGGCAAGGCACCGCTTGACGCCATGCTCGATACTGGCCTGTTCGACGAAGAGAAGGCGGCGCAGCATCCGCTCTGGGCCAAGGAGTTGTACGGCTATGCCAGCCACCAGCCCGAAACCGAGGAATATGGGATCGAGAGCTTCGTCTATCGCGCGCGCCAGCCCTTTGACCCGGCAAAGCTCCATGCTTTCCTGACCGATGGCGGGCTTGACACTGTGGTGCGCGCCAAGGGGCATTTCTGGCTGGCGACGCGGCCGGACTGGGTTGGCGAACTGGCCGTTGCCGGCGCGCAGACGATGACGGCGCGCATGGGCCGCTGGTGGGCCTCCATTCCCAAGAACCACTGGCCCGACGATGATCGCTTCGAGCGCTTCGTTTCGCAGCATTGGGACGGGACCTGGGGAGACCGGCGGCAGGAGCTGGTGTTCATCGGCATCGGCATGGACGAAACGCGCATCCGCGCCCGGCTCGACGCCTGCCTGCTCGCGGTCGCACGCTTCACGCCGGACATGTGGATGGGCCTGCGCGATCCTTTCCCAAGCTGGGAGCCGCAGATGGAGGCAGCGGAATGAGCGTTCTGGCAGCGTGCAGCGATGCGATGGTAGAGGACGACAATGCCAATATCCTGGCACGGATATGGGAGCCGGATGTGCATCTGGCGCTTTGGCGGCGATTGCTGCCCGACAGCCTGATGCCGCTCGCCTCGCTCGATTGGGAACAGATTGACGACATTGATGAGCCGGTGTCGCGCGAGACTGTGGCGGCGGACCTCCCCGCTTATCTTGAGGCAGCGGGCTATGCGGAATTGAGGCAGGCGTTGGCAGACGAGATACTGCCGCTATGCGCGCGTTTCGCCGCCATCATGGATTGCTCTTGGATGAAGTTGCGGCTGGAGGTCGTCGAAACCGATGCATGCCGCAAATTCCATGCCGACAATGTTTCCGCGCGTCTGTTGATGCCTTTGGTGGGGCCGGGCACGCAATGGGTTCATGCCGGCGATGACCACAAGATCGAGGCGCTGCAACCTGGCGAGGTCGGGCTGTTCAAGGGCTGGAAATGGACCGAGGCACCGCGCATCCTCCACCGGTCGCCGCCTGTCGCGGCAACGGGTGAAACCCGCCTGCTCTTCGCGCTGAGTCCGGTCGAGAGAAACGACGTCGCCTGACGGCATTTTTTTCTCGACCTTCCACAATAGACGCACAACTATCCCAAGATCAGATTCAGACCGGAGGCAGGTGCATGACGTCCCTTCACATATTGGCGCGGTATTCCGCTATCATTGCGCTTGCGGCAATGGCCGCCGCTCCCGCCGCTGCGGAGGAGGGAATGTGGACCTTCGACGCCTTTCCCACCAAGGCCATGCGTGACAGCTATGGCTGGGCGCCCGATCAGGCCTGGCTGGACCATGTTCGAAAATCGGCGGTTCGCCTGACGGGGGGCTGCTCGGCAAGCTTCGTTTCAGGCGCGGGACTGATCCTCACCAATCACCATTGCGTCGCCAGTTGCTTGTTCGACAACAGCAGCGCCGAGGCCGATCTGCTCGACAAGGGTTTCATCGCGGCGCGGCGCGAGGATGAAAAGGCGTGTCCGGGCCAGCAGGCGGAAATCGTGACCGCCATCGCCGATGTCACCGGAACCGTTCAGGGAGCCTATAAGGGCATGACGGGCGAAGCACTGACGCGCGCGCGCGACGCGGCCATCGCAAAGATCGAGGCCGATGGCTGCCCGGATCGCAAAACGATGCGCTGCCAGGTCGTGACCCTGTTCGGCGGCGGGCAATATAAGCTGTATACTTACCGCAAATATTCCGACGTGCGGCTGGTCTGGGCGCCGGAGGATCGGGCAGCGACGTTTGGCGGCGACCCCGATAATTTCAACTTTCCCCGCTATTCGCTCGATGCCAGTTTCCTGCGCGCCTATGAAAACGGCAAGCCGGTCGTGCCATCCGATCATCTGACATGGAACCCGCGCCCGCCGAAGAAGGATGAGCTGACCTTCGTCGTCGGCAATCCCGGATCGACGGCGCGGCTGTGGACGCAAAGCCAATTCGCCTTCGAGCGCGAAGTGCGCCTGCCGATCACGGTCGCGGTCCTGTCCGAACTGCGCGGGCGGCTGATCGCCGCGATGGACACCAGCCCGGAGAGGCAGCGCGAAGGCCTCGACATGCTGAACGGCATCGAAAATTCGCTTAAAGTCTATATCGGCCGGACCAAGGCGCTCAATGACCCCGACTTTACCGGAAGGCTTGCCAAGGCGGAAGCGGACCTGCGCCAGCGCAGCGGCGGCAATGCGGCGATTGGCGACCCATGGGCGGATGTGAGTGCGGCGGTGCAGGCCTATCGCCCGCTCTATCTTCCCTATCGGTTCATAACGCCATCGAGCGATCTTTATGGTTATGCCGAGGCTCTGGTCATGGCGGCAAAGGAAAGGGCCAAGCCCAACGAAGAGCGCCTGCCAGGCTATACCGACAGCGCGCTGCCGTTGCTGGAAAAGCAGATATTGGACAAGCGCCCGCTCTATCCCTGGCTGGAAAAGCTGCAATTGTCCTGGAGCCTGTCCAAGGCGCGCGAATATCTGGGAGTGGACGATGTGGACACGCAGTTGCTGCTGGGCAAGGAAAGTCCCGAACAACTGGCCGAGCGGCTGGTGTCGCAGACGCGCCTGGCCGATCCCGACTATCGTCGCCAGCTATGGGAAGGCGGGTTGCAGGCGATTGAGGCGTCAAAGGATCCGCTGATCCAATATGCCCTCAAGCTCGAACCGCGCCAGCGCGCTCTCAAGCGCCAGGTGGACGAAAATTATCAGGGACCTCTGACGGCTGCCGGGGGCAAGCTCGCCGAGGCGCGCTTTGCGGCCTATGGCAACGCGCTCTACCCCGACGCGACC
>MDSZ01044718.1_pt1 | contig 12778 bp, 11 predicted proteins | sample 811201 | NCBI WGS metagenome assembly MDSZ01 (sample SAMN05326647, study PRJNA326480) | marine metagenome | isolation source: seawater | place: Indian Ocean: North | collected 2010
AATAATTTATAAATGAATCCAGAAAATTTGATCAAATATGCGGTTGAAAGAGTTAATGAACAACTTCCTAATAAAAAAAAAATAGTATTCAAAAAAAACTTACATATTTTTGGTCCAAAAAGTAAATTAGACTCATTGTCAATAGTAAATTTGTTTGTTGAAATAGAAAATCAATATAAAAAAAAAAACAAAATCAAAATTAATTTACTTAATGACAAATTATTTAGTAATAGTAATCGTCAATACACTTTCAAAGATTTGATAATGGATTTAAATAAAAAAAATAATGAAAAAAATTAATATAATTTCAAATTTTAATACTGATATTTTTTTTAATTATTTACAAAATAATTTAAATACAAATCATTACAAAGTACAAAAACCTAAATTTGGCTCTTTTTTCCAACAAGCATTTGATAATCTCAAAATTAAAAATCATTTTGATGCGACTATAATTTGGACGCAAGTTGAAGAAATTTTGCCTAGTTTCAAAAAACTTTTGGCATTTGAAAATGTTTCTGAAAAAGAACTTATCAAAGAGACAAATGATTATATAAAAATTATTAAAAGATTATCAAACAAAACACAAAATTTAATAATTTTTTCATGGCATAAACCAAATTTTCACCGAGGAAAATATATTAAAGATTTTGTAGATAAGGGCGGAATTTCTAGAAATTTGACATTGTTAAATTTACACATTGCTAAAATGTTCTCAGATTCTAGTAATATTTTTTTTTTACATTCAGAAAATTTCTTTAAAATAAATGAAGAAAACTATAATCCAAAATTATGGTATGCTGCAAAAATACCCTACTCTAATGATACTTTTAAAGAAGCTGCAGACTCTTTAATAGAAGTTATTGAGACATTAAATTCTAATAAAATTAAATTACTTGTGCTTGATCTTGACAACACGCTTTGGGGAGGCGTTGTTGGCGATGTTGGTTGGCAAAAAATAAGATTGGGTGGACATAGTATAGAAGGGGAAGCTTTTCAAGATTTTCAAAAAATTCTTAAGGGAATTAACAACACTGGAGTGCAACTCGCCATATGCAGTAAGAACGATGAAAAAATTGCTTTAGAGGCAATTTCTAAAAATAAAAATATGATTTTAAATAAAAAAGATTTTGTAACATGGAAAATAAATTGGCAAGACAAGGCAAAGAATATTGATGAAATAATAAAAAAATTAAATATTACTTATGATAATGTAATGTTTATAGATGATAATGTTAATGAGAGGGAGAGAGTAAAATCTGCCTTAAAAGGAGTTGTTGTACCTGATTGGCCCTCCGATCCCGCGGAGTTTTGCTCAGCTCTTCTAAAATTCAAAAATTTTGAAACTTATAAAAAAATCACCAATGAGGATAAAAAAAGATTAAAATTTTACAAAGATGAGGAAAAAAGAAAAAAGCAAAAATCAAATTTTGAGTCAGAAGAAAATTGGTTAAAGAGTCTGAAAACTTTGGCTGTTTTTACAAAAGTTAATCCAGAAAGTGAAGATAGAGCTATTCAATTAGTTAATAGAGTTAATCAAATGAATTTAAGGACGCGGAGATATGATAATAAAAAATTAAGAGAGATTAATAAGAAAAAAAATAATCTATTATACTCAGTAAATGTTAAGGATAAATTTGGAGAAATGGGTATAGTTGGTTATTTTAACTTACAATTCCAAAACAAGAAATGTCATGTGGAAGATTTTATATTAAGCTGCAGAGCTTTTGGCAGAGGTATAGAAGAAGGGATGTTATATGTAATTTCTCAACTATCTCTTAAAAAGGGTTCAAGATCTATTATCTTTAATTATAAAAAGACAAAGAAAAATAAACCTTGTTTAATTTTTTTAAAAAAAAATACTAAACAAAAAAAACACAATTTATTTATTGTCGAAAATTTAAAAAGATTAAAAAAAACAAAATATTTAGCAATTAAAATTAATTAATTTAATTTTTTTATTGCCAATACTTCAAGATTTGCAGTATTCCTTATTCTTCTTATTGTCTTGTTAATTTTCATTACTACAGTTTTTTTTAATGGTCCGTAAGCGTGAATGAGTTTATTTTTTGATATCGCAATGGCTACATGCCCCTTCCAGAAAATTAAATTATTTTTTTTTATTTTATTTAAATTAACTTTTTTTTTTAAAAATTTAATTTGATCCTTTGCATCTCTTGGAAATTTTTTATTATTAAAGTTAACAAATAGTTGAACTAGACCCGAACAATCAACTCCTTTGAATGTTTTTCCGCCCCATTTATATTTAACATTTCTGAAAATTTTTACATTCTTGAATACATCGTAATTTTCGAAATTTAATTTTTTTATGTTTTTAGTTTCAATCCATTTATTATCAAATTTTACGAATCTATTCTTTTTTTCGGTTACCTTTAATTTTGAGTTAAAACTTAACTCAGAAATTTTTTTCTTTTTATTGGCATACTTGTATATATTTGCTTTTAGCACGGATACTTTGTGAGTAGGTTTTAAAAGATTTTTAAATTTTCTATTGATAACAAATCCTTTATACCCATCGTCCTTAATTTTAATTTTTAACCATTTTGGACTTTTATTTAAAATAAAAAAGTTTTCTCCATATATTAATTGTGTCATAACTTCAGATTTCGTAGATTTCTTTTTATATAAATTTAAAACGCCTTTATCGTTCGTAAAAAGTTTAGTCATTTATTTTTAATTTATTTTTTATTGCCATAAGACACATCAAAGACGGAATTACCATTAAAGCTGTAATTATAAAAAAAGTTCCCCAGTCACCATTTAACCAATCTACTAGCGCTCCAGACGAAGATGAAAAAAATGTTCGGCCTGCTGTTCCAATTGATGCTAATAAAGCATATTGAGTTGCGGTGTATGTTCTATCTACTAGTGAAGAGATAAAACCAACAAAGGCTACAGTTGCAAAAGAGGCAGCCAAGTCATCTAGCAGCACTGCAAAAGCAAATAAAATTTCATTGTTACCTACCCAAGCCAGAATCGTAAACATTAAATTAGTCAATGCCATAACAATTCCTGAGGTAAACATTGCTTTTATTAGTCCCATTCTAATTGTGAATAAACCACCTAGTAAAGTAAAAACAATAGTGGTTATCCATCCAATTCCTTTTGAATAAAAAGCAATATCTGTTTTCGTAAAACCTATTTCCTTGTAAAAGATAATAGACATCCTTCCTAAAAATGCTTCTCCAATTTTAAATAGAAAAATAAAACCTAATAGCCCGATAGCTACACTTGTCGTATTCTTTTTGAAAAAACTAACTAGAGGGTTAATAACAGTGCCAACAATCCAGGTAAAAATTTTTGCCAAACTACTAGGAGATTTTAATTTATTTAAGATTTCGTTGTCAGCTTGTTTTTGAGATAACTCTCTTTCTGAATAGCTTTTCTCGGGAATTAATAGAAGTAGGGAACTACAAGTAATTATTATTATTGTTAAAACTATAAAAGAAAGTTGCCAATAATTCTCTACTCCTAATCGTTGTAAATATTCTGCAGAAAGTAAAGAGATTACGCCACCAATTTTATAACCAGTCCACCACCCAACTACTGATATTGCTGCACCCGCAGCCATAGATCTACCCTCGTTTTCACCTATTTGCTCAATTCGCAGTGCATCAATTGTTATATCTTGAGTTGCGGAAGATATCGCTATACCGAGACCCACAGCGATTACTAACCATAAATTTTGACTTGGGTTTAATACACTCCACATAATTAAAAAACAAAGAATTAAAAATTGCATTGATAATATCCAAGATTTTCTCTGACCTATTTTTTTGGAAAAAAAAGGAATTTTAACTTTATCAACTATAGGAGCCCAAAGAAAATTAATAGCATATACACCAAATATAAGCCCAGCCCAACCAATTGTACTTCGACTTAAATCGTTTTCTTTCAACCAAAGACTTAAAGCACTTCCAATAAGCACCCAAGGAAATCCGCTCATTATACCGAGAAGAAAAATTCTTAGCATTCTTTTTTCTAGATATAGGCTCATATATTTTAACTGACTCAATTTAGTCCCTCCAAAATGACGGAAAAAATAAAACTAAAACTGCAAATAATTCTAACCTACCAAGCAACATCGCAAAAGTTAATATCCATTTTGAAATATTTGGTATATTTTGATAGTTTCCATCAGGTCCTATCATTTCACCAAGGCCTGGCCCAACATTTGAAATAGCACTCGCAGCTCCTGAAATTGCTGTTAAAAAATCAAGGCCTGTAATTGTAAGAAGCATAGCTATCATAAAAAAAATAAATATGAAGGAGAATATAAATATAATCACAGATTTTAAAAAATCATCTGATATTTTTTGATTATTATATTTCACAATTATTATGCTGTTTGGAGAAACAAGTTTTTTTAATTGATTTTTTAAAAAAATGAAGAGCATTTGTAATCTAAATATTTTTATTCCGCAAGCGGTTGAACCGGCACAACCTCCAATAAACATTAGAAATAAAAAGAAAATTAAAGAGAACTTTCCCCATAGGCCGAAGTCATCTGTTACATATCCTGTTCCAGATAAAATAGATATCACATTAAAAGAAGCTATTCTTATCTTTTCAATTATAGAAGTATCGTTTTCTAAAAAAATTAAATAGGCAAACATCACCAAAACAGAAAAGATCAAAAGGTATAGTAAGCCCTTAATTTGAACATCTTCAAAAAATACTTTTCTATTTCCCTTAACAAACTTTAAGTATGCTATGAAAGGAATGCTTCCTAAAATTATAAATATACTTGCGATAATCTCTATATTGGAATTTTTAAAAAAACCGATAGACTCATTATGAGTAGAAAAACCACCAGTTGCTATTGTTGTCATTGAATGGGCTACGCTATCAAAAATTGTCATTCCAAAAAACCAATAAAAAAAAGCACATAAAAAAGTTAAAATTAAATATGTTGATATTATAATAGTGGCTACCTCTGCAGTTCTCGGTAAAATCTTTTCAGTGCTATCGGGACCTTCCATTTTAAAAAGCTGCATGCCACCTACTTTTAACAATGGAAAAATAGTAATTGCCATTACTACTATTCCGATTCCACCCAACCACTGCATTATCGCTCTCCACAAAAGAATACTTTTAGGACTACCATCAAGATCAGAGATTATTGTTGCCCCAGTGGTTGTTATACCTGACATACTTTCAAAAAAAGCTTCGTGAAATGAAAATTCTTTTGGTGAAAGCATAAAAGGGATACTTCCGAATAAAGCAACAGCCACCCAAGCCAAGGTAGAAAATAAAAATGTTTGTTGTAAGTTTAACCTATATTCGCTCTCAAGATTAGCCAATATAAAAAGCACCCCAATAAATATAGTTATGAATGAAGATGATAAAAAACTATGACTATTTTCATTATACATGTTTTGTATAATATAAGGAGCCAGCATAGATATCCCTAAAACAACAAGAATAATTCCAATAATAAAAAAAACGGTTTTGTTTGAATTCATCAATTTTAGATTATTTAAATACTTAAAAAATTCAACTTAATATCTTACAATTATATCTGTATTTTATACATAAAATTTAATAAACCATTATAATGTTAGAAAATAAGTTAATTCAATCAACATCGTCATGGCCTTTTGTTGAAATCAGAAAACTTTTGAGGGAGCGAAAAAGTCAGATTGAAAGTAAAAAGAAGGTAATTTTTCAAACAGGATATGGTCCAAGTGGACTACCGCATATTGGAACATTCGGAGAAGTTGCAAGAACTTCAATGATGATAAATGCATTAAATCATATTACAAAAATTGATAGCGAACTCATAACCTTCTCAGACGATTTAGATGGACTTAGAAAAGTTCCTGAAAATGTTCCAAATAACGAAGTACTCAAACAAAATCTTGGAAGACCATTAACAAATATTCCCGACCCATTTAGAAAGTACAGTAGTTACGGCGAACACAATAATGAGATGTTAAAAACTTTTTTAAAAAAATTTAATTTCAAATTTAATTTTAAAAGTTCTACAGAAAATTATAAAAATGGAACTTTTAATAGTACACTGGAAAGAGTGCTTGAAAAATATGAGGATATAATGAATATAATTTTGCCTACGTTAAGAAGTGAAAGAAGAAAAACTTATTGCCCATTTTTACCAATATGTCCAGAAACAGGCCAAGTATTAGAAATTCCATCTGTGGAAATTAATCAAAAAGCTAAAAAAATAATTTTTGATAATAATGGAAAAAAATTAGAGGCAAGTATCTTAAATGGTAATTGTAAATTACAATGGAAAGTAGACTGGGCTATGAGATGGTTTGCATTTGATGTAGATTTTGAAATGTATGGTAAAGACTTAACTGAGAGTGCAATTTTATCTAGTAAAGTTTGCAGAATCTTAGGAAAAAATCCTCCTAATGGATTTGCATATGAATTATTTTTAGATGAGAAAGGAGAAAAAATTTCAAAATCAAAAGGTAACGGTATATCAATTGAGGATTGGTTAAAATATGCTTCACCGGCAAGTTTATCATTATACATGTATCAAAATCCTAAACGAGCAAAGAAACTTTACTCAGAAGTCGTACCTAAAACAGTAGATGATTATTTATCTTTGATTGAAAAATACCCTTTACAATTAGAAAAAGATAAAATTTCTAATCCTGTTTGGCATATTCATAATGGCCACCCTCCAGAAGAAAAAATTATCATGCCTTTTACAATGCTTCTCAATATAGTGGGCTCGAGTAATGCCGAGACTAAAGAAGTCTTATGGAAATTTATAAATCGTTTCCACAAAAATATTCAACCTGAGGAATACCCTATACTTGATGATTTAGCTAAACATGCAATCAACTATTTTAAAGACAAAGTTGAGCCTAAAAAAAAATTTAAAAAACCCAGCAAGGAAGAACGAAGTGCATTACTAAATTTAGCAGACGAAATAGGAAAGTTAAATCAAGACACAAAACCAGAGGAAATTCAAACAGTAGTTTATTCAGCAGGAAAAAAAAATGGTTACACGAAAAATTTGAGAGACTGGTTTATTCTTATTTACCAGGTCTTATTTGGCGATAAGGACGGACCACGGATGGGTTATTTTATAAGTTTTTTTGGTGTAAAAGAGACTAAGAAATTATTAGAGGAGAAATTAAAATAAATGTTTTCTATTTTTCGTCCGTATATTTTTAGCTTAGATCCTGAAGTTGCTCATGACTTAGTGATAAAATCGTTAAAACCTAATATTATTCCAAAAAGATTTTTTGAAGTTGAAAATGAAGAAATTTTGAAAACCCAAATATTTAATCAAGAGTTTAAAAACCCGATAGGATTGGCAGCAGGTTTTGACAAAAGTGCTGAGGTTTATAATTCGCTTTTTAGTTTTGGTTTTGGTTTTGTTGAAGTAGGCACTATTACACCAAAAAAACAACTGGGAAATCCTAAACCAAGGGTATTTAGGTTGGAAAAAGATGAAGCTTTAATAAACAGACTTGGTTTTAACAATCATGGTATGGACATAGTAAAAAAAAGGATTTTAGAAAATTCACCAAAAGGAATACTAGGAGTTAATATAGGGCCCAATAAAGACACCGTAGATAAAAAAGACGATTTTGAAAAAGGTTTAAAACATTTACATGATGTAAGTAGTTATATTACAATAAATATTTCTTCACCCAATACAGAGGGGCTTAGAGATTTTCATCAGGAGGATATTTTTGAAAAATTAATAAAATCACTTAATTTGATTAGAAATAAAAATAAGGTTCCGAAGCCAATAGTTCTCAAACTTTCTCCAGATATAACTGATCAAAATATGAGTAATATAATAGAAGTTTTATTTAAATATAAAATTGACGGAGTAATATTATCCAATACTTCTGAAAAATGTAGAGATAGTTTAATCGACAAAAAAAAATTTGAAAAAGGTGGATTATCTGGAAAACCAATTAGAAATCTTTCTACAGATATAATAAAAAAATTTTATAAAGAATTAAAAGGTCAAATTCCTATAATTGGGGTAGGGGGAGTTAATTCTGGACAAAGTGCTTTGGAAAAAATACTTGCTGGAGCAAATGCTATTCAACTTTATACTGGCATGGTTTATGAGGGGCCTGGTATTGTCAAAAATATTAAAGAGGAAATGATAACATTTTTACAAAAAGAAAAAATCAAAAACATTAGTGAAATAGTGGGAGCTGGAAATTAAATATAAATCAAACAATAAATTACTTGACCATTTTATCTATAGGATTTATACCCTCAATTATGTCAAAGAAATGTGAATTAACCGGAGCATCCCCTTTAAAAGGTCATAATGTTAGTCACTCTAACAATAAGACAAAGAGAAGATTTTTGCCAAATTTAAAAAAAGTTACATTTAAAAGCGATATCTTAAAAAAAAATATTAAGCTTAATGTTTCTAATGCAGCTTTAAGAACAGTTGATTTTAAAGGAGGTCTTGATAGATTTTTAAAATCAGCTAAAAATAATAAACTCTCAAATAAAGCAAAAAAAATTAAACTCTATATCTCTGGTAAAAATTAATATGCAGAAACCTGATAGGTTGTTTTTGTTATTATCTCTAAGCATGGGATTAGTTGTTATAATTTCAAACTATCTTGTTCAATTTCCAGTAAAATTTTTTAATTTACAAAATGTTTTAACTTATGGCGCTTTTAGCTATCCTCTTACTTTTTTTATAACGGATTTATCTAACAGAGCTTTTGGAAAATTAAAAACTAAAAAAATTGTAAATTTTGGATTTTTAGTTGGAGTGATCATATCTATCTTTATATCAACAAATTTTTCAGAAATTATCTCTATAAGAATTGCTATAGGTTCAGGCGTAGCTTTTTTTGTTGCTCAAAATCTCGATCTCCAGATTTTTGATAGATTAAGAAATAGGTCCTGGTATATTGCTCCATTTTATTCTTCAATAATTGGTTCAACAACTGATACATTTTTATTTTTTTCGATAGCTTTTTATAATACTGGTGTACCATGGTTTTCTTTAGCGCTAGGTGATCTAATCGTAAAATTAATAATAGCACTTTTAATGCTTATTCCGTTTAGGATTTTAATGCGAAAGATAAAGGATTTTAATGGAAAAAAAATTATTAATGCTTAATTCAATTGATTTTTCTTTTTTACAAACAGATCAGTTAATTCATTAATCATCACATCTCCCAAGTCCTGTACATCAGCTATTTTAATAGCCCTTTTGTAATATCTAGTTACATCATGACCTATTCCTATAGCAATTAATTCTATATTCGATTTGTTTTCAATCCATGTAACTACTTGCTTCAGGTTATTTTCTAAATAGTCGCTTGAGTTGGTGGACAAGGTAGAGTCGTCGACTGGAGCACCATCTGATATCACCATAAGTATTTTTCTTTCTTCTTTCCTTCTTAACATTTTACTGTGAGCCCATTTTAAGGCTTCACCATCAATGTTCTCTTTCAGTAATCCCTCTTTTAACATTAACCCCATATTCTTTTTAACTTGTCTCCAAGGTGTATCTGCAGATTTATAAATTATATGTCTTAAATCGTTAAGTCTTCCTGGTAGATGAGGTTTATCATTTTTCATCCATTTTTCCCTACAGGATCCGCCCTTCCAATGTTTTGTTGTAAAGCCTAGTATTTCTACTTTGACCATGCATCTTTCTAAGGTTCTTGATAAAATATCTGCACAGATAGCTGCTACGGAGATAGGTTTTCCTCGCATTGATCCAGAATTATCAATCAATATAGTAACAAGAGTATCTTTAAAATCAGTTTCTTTTTCTTTTTTAAAAGAAAGTGAATTTAAAGGGTCGATAATAACTCTTGGTAACTTAGAGCTATCTAAAGTTCCTTCTTCTAAATCAAAATTCCAAGATCTGTTTTGTTTTGCAAGAAGTTTTCTTTGTAACTTGTTTGCCAGTTTAGATATAAAACTCTTTAACTGAATTAGTTGTTGATCCAAATTTTGTCTTAGTCGAGAAAGTTCTTCCTCGTTTTCTAATTCTTCAGCATTTATTATCTCATCAAATTCTTTTGTATAAGCTTTATAAGTGTAATCCCCATAAAAATTTTGATTATCAGACCTTTTTGTATTTGGAGAACTTTCATCCTTAACTTCTACTTCTTTAAGATCATTGTGATCAGTCTCCTTACTCTCAGCATCAAGCTCAGATGCAGCAACATCTATAGACATTTGTTGATCTTCCTTAGATTTCTTTTCTGTCTTTTTTTCGTTTATTTTAGGATCGGATGATTTATTTTGATCCTCTGACTCATGTTTTTCTTCAAGAGGATTCTTTGTATCATCAATCTTTAAATTTGAAATTAAATCTGAGATGATAGAATTAAATCGTTCTTGATTTTCCATTGATTCTTTTAATTCTGACATTTTTGTACTAAATTTTTTATCAAAATTTTTTTTGAAATTTTTGAAGTCTTTATCAATTTTTTTGTCATTTTCTATCTTAAGAAAATTAACTCTTAAATAATTTTCAAAAGCTTCTAATATTTTATCTTCCTTTTTCTCTAGATTTAATTCACTTAATTTCTCTTTATAATTATCTGCTAAATTATTTTTAATTCCTTTAAATTGATCTGAACCAAGTTTTTCACATCTTATTCTTTCAGCAATATCATATAATTTTTTTGAAGTATTGCCTCTAGGCTCGTAGTTTTTAAAAATTTCATTTTTACTATATCTGAATTTTAGAGATTCAGAGTCAGCGTTAGCTCTTATCTTTAAAAAATCTTTTTTATTTTTGATTTGATCTAAATTTGGTAAATTGATCATCACTTTTTCTGAAGTTTTTTTTCTATCACCAAAGGAGATATCTAAATTTTCTGTATTTGATATAGATTTAACGGTAGAGATTATTGCAGTCTTAAAGTTCTCAATTAAATTTTTCTGCTTATCGTTCATTTCTTCATTATATCCTTAATAAATGTCATGGCTACAAAAATTCCATTATGATTCCAATGTGTATCATCTCTCCAATAAAGAAATTTATCATCAATTAAATATTCTTCAGCCTTTTTCTTCATTAAAGCTGTTAAATCATAAACTTCTTTATTTGCTTTTTGATACTCTTTTTTTAAAAATTCATATTTTAAGTTTTTGTTTGGTTTATAATTGAAAAAGTCTGAATAAACACTCATTTTGGTTGGAACAAAAAAAACTTTTTCTATTTTACTGAGTACTTTTTCATCTCTGATGATATGAGTACTATATTTGTCCTGAAGTGATAATTTTTCTTGATAATAAAAACCAACATATTTTCCGTTTATAATTTTATAAGCTATTGGACTTCCAGTACCTGTCCATTTACTCAACAAAATTCTAACCAAGTAGTGGCTTTTAGATCTTATGTTTCCTAAAAAATAGTTTTTTTCGTTTATGAATTTAAGTAAGAATTTGTCTTTATTTCTTTCTAATCTCTCATAAGCAAACCTTATCTTAGCTTTCCATTTTTTTATCTTATATCCCCTCCAAAATATAAAATTATCATCGTCAGTATTTTCATAAAGCTTATTCTCTTTTTTAAAGTCATTTCCTTCAAAATAAAAAACATATATTTTGGCCTCATCTTTCAAATCATCAATATGACGATTAATTAGTATTTCATAGTCTTTCGGTGATACACCCGGCCAAGAAAGGGTAGCAACCTTTTTTTCTAAAATATCATTAAGAATGTTTGCCGGGGTGAATTCTTGTGAAGTTCCAACAGCAGATATAAAGGAATCCCCAACCAATATAATATCTGCGTCATCAATTTTATATCTGTCGTTTCTCAAACCAAAATTATCTGTTTTAAAATATTGTATTCTTTTCTCTTTTATTAATTCTCTCTTTTCATTAAGACCACCATCTAAAACATATATATCTCCGAATCTCATGTAAATTTTATCTGAAACATTCTCAATATATTTCAAATTCTTAGTTTTATATTTTTCGTGAGCTCTGTAAAAATATTCAAATTTTTGGTTCTGACCGAAAATGAAATTCATTGAAAAAAAGACTATAATTATTAAAGAATTGAAAATTATAATTGAAATTAATTTTCTTTTGAAAAGCAAAGTTATTACAAAAGAAATTAAGAAATCTAATATGATTGGAAAACCAAGGGTGCTTATTATAAAAAAAGTTAAAAAGAAGAAAAATAAATGTCTTAATAAATTAAATAAAAACATTTATTAATTTTAAACATTTATATTGATCGTTGACTCTGGCAGTTCTTCCCCGAAACATCTTTGATAATATTCTGATATGATTTTCTTTTCTATTTCGTCACACTTATTTAAAAATGTTACCCTAAAAGCATAACCCTGATCTTTAAAAATATTCGTATTTTCGGCCCAATTTAAAACTGTTCTTGGACTCATTACTGTGGAGATATCTCCATTAATGAAACCTTTTCTTGTTAAGTCAGCTACTTTAATCATATTTGATATTGTTTCTTTACCTTCTTTATTATTAAATTTTTTATTTTTGGATAAAATTATTTCTTGTTCTTTTTCAAAGGCAAGGTAATTCAAAGAAGCTACAATATTCCACCTATCCATTTGTCCTTGGTTTATTTGTTGTGTTCCATGATATAACCCAGTTGTATCACCTAAACCCACAGTATTTGTAGTTGCAAACATCCTAAAAAAATCATGTTGTTCTAGAACTTTATTTTTATCCAACAATGTAAAGTTTCCCTCACTTTCAAGTATTCTCTGAATTACGAACATTACATCCGGTCTACCTGCATCATATTCATCAAATACTAATGCAACGGGATTTTGTATCG
>MDSZ01055390.1_pt1 | contig 12778 bp, 11 predicted proteins | sample 811201 | NCBI WGS metagenome assembly MDSZ01 (sample SAMN05326647, study PRJNA326480) | marine metagenome | isolation source: seawater | place: Indian Ocean: North | collected 2010
ACATCGATCTGTTGCAAGTCCTGATGTTGACTGCATTTGGTGCATACTTCGCAGGTCGTACCATAGAAAAGAGTCGCAAACCTAACACATGACGATAAATGAAATCAAAGACTTCCTAGCTGAGAAGCAAGGATATCTTAAAAAGAGTGCTGACGTACTATCCGAGAGACTTAATTGCCCGATCGAAGATTGTGAGACAGCACTGTACGAGGCCAGAAAGCTGGCACGTAACGAAGAAAACACTAACGATAACGAGAGTGTCATTAGTGAATTCGAACAGTTCCTTGACAAGAATGGCATCACCCCGTCCGATGTTTCCAGTGTAAAGTTCTGGCAGACGGTGTCTGGACAACAACGATTCTCAGTTGTTACCAAAGGAGAGTCTATGAGCGTTGAAGCTATTAAGCAAGAGATAGAACGCTTCGCTGCTGACTATAGCCCCAGGGTCAATAAGATTCAGCGTAACCCTATCATAGAGCCTGTAGCATATGAGATATCGCTCCCAGACATACACTACGGCAAGCTACATGATTTGAACCTCACACAGGTAGAGGATCAATACATGATGGTTGTGGAAGAACTTGTACAGAAAGCAGCGGGGCTTGAGATAGATAAGTTCATACTGCCTATAGGCAACGATGGTATGAACTCAGAGGGTATGAGACGTACGACTACCAAAGGCACACCACAGGAAGAGAGTGCTGGATGGAAGGATACGTTTAGAGGTTATTGGCAACTGATAACAACTGCAGTAGACTACTTGAAAGAGAAGGCCCCTGTAGATGTTATTGTTGTATCAGGCAACCATGACTACGAGCGCATGTTCTATGCAGGAGATGTGCTCGCAGGATGGTACAGGAATGATGCTAATGTCACTGTAGATAATACATACAGTTCACGCAAATACTACGAGTATGGTGAGAACATGATCATGTTTACCCACGGTGACAAGGAGAAGCCTGCAGACATGCCACTCATAATGGCAACTGAGAAACCAGAAATGTTTGCGCGTACATCACATCGTGAGGTACACTGTGGGCATCTTCACAAAGAAATGGTAAATGAGTACAGGGGTATCAAAGTACGCTTCATACCATCTATTTGTCCTAACGATGAATGGCACAAGCAGATGGGGTATGAAGCTAAAAGAACAGGGCAAGCATATATATGGAATAAGTTCAAAGGACTTGAGGGCTATTTACAAGCAAATGTTAGAGTTTGACGACGACATAGAAGATGATGACATCGCAAAGTCACTTGAAGAGGAGATAGAGATCCTCGACGAGGCTTACCGTAACGCATACAAAATTGCGACAGGTGAGATGACCGTGAGAGAGTTGTTGGATAGTGCGGAGGATATGATATTCCTACCGTTTGATCCATCATCTCCTGGCACCTTCTCTTTGGTTGTTGATGATATAATACAATACTTCTCAGACAATGAAGAGTACGAGAAGTGTGCAGAGTTGGTGAAAATAAAAGACACGTTCGATGACCTTGGATGAAATTGCATATAACCTACTAAACATACTGCGAGGCGGTAGGTCAAGCAACGATGAGCATATATCTATCTCACAGATAAAGTTCAACGTACAGCACTACCGTGCTATGTTTATTCGTAGAGACTATGCAAGAAATGGGGTAGTCTCCAAAACGTTGGAGCAAGATTTAGGGTGTATACCCCTGGTCAAGGTAGATGGCAGTAAATGCTGCAATCTAACCTCAGACTGCCCCGTATTCAGAACAACTTTGCGTATGCCAAAGCCTGTAAGATTTAATCTGCAGGATGCATTTACATTTATAGGTAAGCCTGACGGTACAGGTGCTATCACCAAGGTAGAGCCCTACATGGTTGAATACCTGATGTACGATAAGTACACTGCAGAAAAGCCCAAGTACTACATGATAGATGAGTACATCTATGTATACAACCCAGGGGGTATGGAGTATATCAATGTTAGAGGTGTATTTGAAGACCCTAAAGAAGTACACAACTTTAACACATGCGAGGGTAACTGCTATGATCCACAGTCGGACTACCCCCTACCTGCAGACATGCTGTCTGCAATAAACATGGGACTCCTTCAAGGAGAACTACAATTACTTAGCTCAGCTCCTACAGACAAGGAGTTGAATAGACAACAAGACAAACAATAAGCCATGGCTATTACAAATGAAGAAAGAATCCTGAAGCAGCTGGAGAAGAGATCTAAGCTGGGAGCGTGCGGGAATATATACATAGATGACACTGCACAGCACACAGGTCCCTACGTGGCATTTACAGCGCTCGAGGAGACTGTAGTAGATGTCAGTGATTGCACACTCGATATGGAAGATGCTGCTGACTTTACAGTACCTGCAGGTGTAACAATATTTGGTATATTCCAAGTATTGTCGCTGGGATCGGGTAAAGTTATTGCATACAAAGACTGCTAAGATATGCTCGGTCCAAGCTTGCTATCACTAGAAGCCATACCCACCCTGCTTAGGCAGGGCAGGCAGTCAGGTCTTCCCGCTGAGACACAGAACTACTCTGCGTACTTGGACGGAGCTAGTGACCGTATACAAGGAGCCGGTATGTCAACTACCTGGCTAAAGGTATGGGACACTAACCAAGACTTCTCAATACACTTCTCTGTCAAGCTAGACGCTCTAAACTCTACAATAAGTTTTACTGGTACATCCACTGATTACTTTTGGATAACAGTAAACTCTAGTGGTCAACTCGTAGTACAAGCAGCAATAGGCTCTGTATCAGTAGGATATTACACATTTGATACCTCATTTGTTGCAGATACTTGGTATGATATAATGCTTACATCTTCTGCAGCCTCATTAAGCAGGACTTTGAATCTATACGTTAATAGTGTGTCAACAGATGCACTCAATATAGGTGCAACCTTTTTAAGAACTACAGACATAGCAGCCATAGCAGGTAAGTTTACAATGGGTACGTTCCTAAACATAGTAGACTACGATTTTAGAATAGATAGACTGTACTCTTGGAGTAGTGTACTAACACAGGCTGAGATAACAGAGATATACAACAACTACCCAGACCTCACAGCTGACTCGGGTAACTACGCATCGTCTTCTAACCTAGAAACATACTACAAGATTGAGGAGGGGTCAGGCACTACGATGTCAGACAGCTCTGGTAATAGCAACGGTGACCTTACAGTAGTCAACGCTACAGGAAACTTCTGGAGCACAGATACTAGAATATAATGGCAACAACGTACGTAATCATAGAGGCAAGCGAGGTAAGTTCTGTAGACTTCACACAAGTATGTGAGGACTCTGCAGATACTGTGCGCTACAACCTTGACAGCAGTAAAGCACTTGTCAAGTTTGATGGTAGTACTCCATCATTCTTGGATGGTAAGACACAGTACACCCACTCTGAGATAAGAACAATACTAACGGATGAAGCGCAAGGCTGGTACATAGCTGACACGCAGGCATATCTAGATAGCTTATAATTATGGCAACACCAGCATGGCAACGCAGCGCAGGCAAGAGTAAGTCAGGAGGGCTTAACGCTAAAGGCAGGGCTTCATATAGAAGAGCTAACCCTGGTAGTAAACTTGCTGCCCCAGTAACAGAATCTAACCCGTCAGGTAAACGTAAATCTAGACGGAAGTCATTCTGCTCACGTATGTGCGGAATGAAATCAAAGAGGACAGGATCTAAAGGTAAAAGAGATCCCAACTCACGTATCAATAAAGCTCTACGTAAGTGGAGATGTAGATGCTAAACTTTATTATCTTTACAAACAACAATTAGAACTAATGGCTACATTATCAACTACACTTACGTTTAGTTCCTCAGATGCTACCTCCGATTCCTTGAAGGTAACAAACACTGATAGCTTAACGATAGGTGAACCCGCAGTAAATATAGCAAGAGCTTCAATAGCTACCGGGTCTGCCACCAACATTATTACGACAGCTAACGCATCTATCACATATGTGTATGTCAAGAATACAGACACCACCAACTTTGTCACAGTTAAAATAGATGCTGGTACAGACTTCGCTGTTCTTAGCGCTGGTGAATTTATGCTCCTCCCAATGAAAGGTGGAGTAGGTCTTGAGGTACAAGCAGACACAGGTGCTTGCATCGTTGAATACGGATACTGGACCAAAGCGTAATGTCTAATCTACGCACATGGTTTAGTCAGAACTCTGGCAGAGGTTGGGTGGACTGCAAAGCATCCAAAGCTGCTGGTAAGTTTGTGCCGTGCGGTAGAAAGAATACAAGTAAAAGTAGGAAGACGGGGTACCCGGCCTGCAGACCTACTATGAGCGCATGTACAAAGGCAGGCATGCGACGTAAAAAATCAACTCAACGGGTATCTTGGAAAAATAAGAAATCATGAACTACGGTAAAAAGAAAATGTACGGCGGCAAAAAAATGAAAGCCGGCGGTTCAAAGACTGCTAGTCGTATGAGGAAAGCCATGAAGGGCTTCAAGTACAAGCAGGGTGGGTCTAAGCCAGACTACATTGATATAGACGGTGACGGTAATCGCACTGAATCAATGAAGTCTGCAGCTAAAAGTAAGAAGAACAAAAAGGCTAAGTACGGTACTAGGAAGAAGAAGCAGATGGGGGGACAACAAGACCCCAATATGCAGCAGCCAATGCAGCAGCAGATGCAGCGTCAGCCTATGCAACAAGCTCCACAGCAGGGCATGCAGCAACCTATGCAGAAAGATCCTGCAATGCAGCAAAAAGCACCTGGTGCAGAGTTTATACAACCTGACAAGCAAGTTCAGTTTGGGGCACCTAGTAGAACCCCAGCACGTAGAGGTAGAGCTAGACGTCAAGCAAGAAGAGCTGCAAGACAAGAAAAGAGAGCAGCTCGTAAAGAAATGCGTCAAGACAGACGTGCAGCTCGTAAAGAGATTAGACAGCTTCCTAGAGAAGAAAGAAGAGCTGCTCGTCAGGAGATGAGACAAGACTTCAAAGAGCGTAGACAGGGTATCAGACAGGACTTCAAAGCAGCTAAGCAGGCAGCAAAAGCAATGGGACCAGGTGCAGGAGCACAAGCTCCAATGGCACAGCAGTCTGCTCCTGCAGCAGTGAGAAAGCCTGCTGCTCCAGCAGAAGGACCAATGCAGCCTAAAATGCCAGCAGCAAAGCCACCAGTAAGTGCAGGAATGTCTGGAGGTACGTTCGATAAGAACATATCTACAGGACAAACTGCATTTAAGAAAGGTGGTAAAATGCCACGTGACAAGGCACTGTTTGGTAGAATAGCTAACGCTATCAGAAAGGGTAGAGCAGCTAAGAAAGCAGGTGAAGGTCTTGGTGGTGTCGCTAAAGCAGCTGCTACTGGTGCTGTGACAGGTAGTCTTGGCCTTGCAGCTTCTGGAGTTAAGTCTTTGAGATCTTCTAAGGAGAAGCGTCAAGAGCGTAGAGAGGCTAGAAGAGAGAGACGTGCTAACCGTAAGACAATGACTCGTGCGGAAAGAAGAGCCGATAGAAAAGCAGCAAGACAGGAAAGACGTGCAGCTAGAAAAGATAGAAGAGCAAGACGTAAAGAGCTTAGACAAACTCTCCGCGAGGAAAGAAGAGATGTAAGAGCTAACGCTGGTGGAGATGCTCCAGGGTCTAAGGGTTCAGGTTCAGGTTCAAGACGTGAGAAGATGGCACCACCTATGACTGCAATGGTCAAGGACGGAGCTAGAAAGAGCATGGTTGATCGTCGCGTCAAGAAGAAGGACGGAGGCTATGGTATAGAGAAGACTGCTTCTGGTAAGAAGATGGCTGACACTCTCGGCGTGCAGAAGAATAAGAAGGCAGCAAAAGGCACTAGAAGACTGAATAAACTTCACGCTAAGAAGAAGAAGATTCAGGGTAAGATCGACAGATCTCTAGGCGAAGTCCAAGCAGCTGAAAACAGAGCACGTACTGCAGACAATACTCCAGGCAAGCTTACAAAAGAAAAGAAGCAGTTGGAGAGACGCAGAGCTAGGGTAAGAAAGGTAGAGTCTAAAATCAAAAGGGCTAAAAAGAGAAGCCGTACAGCGTAATGGAATATCCAGCACTAGAGTATAAGAAAGGAGGGTCACGCAAAGATGCGTGCTACCACAAGGTAAAGTCACGCTATTCAGTGTGGCCCTCTGCTTATGCCTCAGGTGCACTATCTAAGTGTAGAAAGGTTGGTGCAGCAAACTGGGGTACAAGCAAGAAGAAGGAAGGAGGACCTCGTCATCCACAGCGTGAAGGCGAGAGTAAGAGAAGCTTCAGACGTAGAGGATACGGCAAGTTTGCTACAGCAGATGCTGCTAACTTGAAGAGAGCAGAAAGACTGCAGAGACAGGGTGTAATCAAAGGCCCTAAGAAGGTTGCTAAAGAAGATCAGAATCCAAAGCTGGACTACGATAAGGACGGCTACAGACTGTACACTAGCAAGCGAGTTCGCAGGATGGCGGACAGAAAGAGGAAAGTAGGTAATAGAGCATACAAAAGAAGGCAGAAGGGTAAGAGTTCTAGCATACAGAATACTAGAATGAAGTCCATTACCAAAAAGCAGGATTATCTACGCAGCAAGGGTAAGGGCTACACCAGATACTCTGCCATGGGTAACCCAGGCGGCATAAGAAGAGCTAAGAAGAAAAGACGCTAAGTGCACACAATTAAGGACATACATAAGGATTACCTAAAGCATGTTGAAGACCCCATAGAAACTCGTTTGTTCAAACAGATCTGTGAGGAATTCAACATGCAGGTAATCGATATGGTCCTTGACGGTAAGGAGTTTAGCATGGGTAACAACCTGTCTACACTCTCTGTACGACGCATAGAACGCAATCCCAGCAAGCCTACAATAGACTGGTGGGAGAGCAACAACTACAAACAGGAACTCCTTGCACAAGGTAAGGAGCTCTACAATGCTGAGACAGGGGAAGGTGAGAAGTGGTTTATCTACTACACTGACCCCTGGTACTGTAAGTACCACTGGCAGAAGTCTAGATGCAAGATATCTAATAAGTCTGCCTACAGGTTTACCCCAACCCGAGGTACCAAGGGGAACAAAGAGAAGCTGACAAAGCTACTCAAGCAAGACGAGTTAGCATACCTAAGATTCAAGAGACATGGCAATATATAAGACAACATCTAGTCAGGTGATCATACGTAAGGTCATGAGAGACTTGGCTCCTGAAGATCCTAACTGGATTCACGATGCCGTTGAGTGGATAGGTGAAGCTCTTGAGCATATAGGGGCTAGTGCACAGCTCGAGAAGAAAACATGTCTCGTTAAGATAGAGGATCATAAAGGTGCTCTGCCGAATGATATGTACTACCTAGAACAGGTAGCACTCAACGATGACCAGATGGCAGAGGCTCAGCTAGAGACTACAATCGATAGAATTAATCAGCATATACGAGATATATCCGATAAGGTATCAGAGAGTGATAATCTTAGAGCGGCTCAGTTTGCTGGGTATAAAGAGGACTTGAATATCTACAACCCAAGTCTAGCACAGCTTGTACAAGACACTAACGGCCCTTTTGATGCCTTGCAGACAATAGGAAATGAGCAGAGAAGTCTGATAAGAAGACTAATGGCAGATGCACATGTTATGTACAGCAACTATACAAACATGACAGGTACACACATGCAGACCATGGAAACATGCACTGGGTCGTTTACACCATCAGATGAATGCCCAGATTGTAATCATGATAAGCTGTGCTACTACACGGAGTCTGATAGAATCAAGACATCATTCAAAAAAGGCACACTTACACTTGCATACAAGGCATTCCCTACAGACCATGACTGCTACCCACTTGTCCCAGACAGCGTAAGCTACAAAGAAGCTATGTTCTGGTACATCTTTAAGAAGATGTTGCTTAGAGGTATGCAGCCTAAGAATGGGTTTAACTACATGGCAGCCAACCAGCAGTGGCAATACTACTGCACACAGGCACGTAATGAAGCTGTATTCCCAGACATCCCACAGATGGAAAGCTTCATGAACCAGTGGGTAAGACTGATTCCAAACATCAATAGGTCAGAGGAGCAGTTCGTAAACCTAGGTACAAGAGAAGACATTTACAGAGGAATGTATAATACATACGGTACAAGATGAAGACATTCTCAATGGGTATGAACAAGGACACGGAACTTCTGGCACAGCCAGAGGGTACATACCGTGATGCCTTGAATGTCAATCTGAGCTACAAGCAGGGGTCAGTTGTAAATGAGGAGGGCGTGTCTAGAATGCTGTCTACAGACAAATTCACAGTATGTGGGTATAGTGTTCTAGATGATGACCGCATAGTATTATTTGGTCAACAGCAGTCAGATACAGTGGGTGATGACGGAGTTACCTATATGTATCTCAACCAGATTAAACTTCTGTTTCCAAGAGAAGACTACTCCATTGTACTGTACCAGGACGATCTGCTAAACTTTCAGACTAGTCATAGAGTACAAACAACCAACAGAAAGAACCAGGCGGGGGAAGTACTAGTTTACTTTACAGATGGTTACTTCAAAGAAGGTCAGACTGGTATACCTACAGACGACCCATACTTGCTAGAATCCAATCCCCCCAGGGTGTTCAATGTAGATAAGCAGTATAAGAGAGTCACAACATTTTCTGACCCTGTAACAAAATTGTACGGCAGGTCAAGATTCAATGCGGACAATCTTAGGCTTACTCCATACATAGGACCTAGAGCATCCTTTGGGTTATGGAACGCTACTGCAGACGGTAGTGCGATAGATGGAGTTCCTAGCGGTGACGGACCGTCTATACAAACTGGTGGAGCACTTAAGTGTGGTGCGTACTACATGGCTATTGCCTATGAGGATGATGAGGGTCAGACTACAAACTACTTTGAGATGTCCCCGCCTGTATACATCAGCAGTGGTCCAGAGCTATCTGTACCAACCACTGCTATTACAGGTGGTACAGGAGGTCTCCCAACAAATAAGTCTATTGCTTTTAGAATAGACATACCTTCTGACGTACTGTACAACAAAATAAAGCCTGCTATCATAGCAAAGAATGACGAGGTTGTAACTGCATTTAGTTTAGATGCTGTACAAGTAGACGCAGGCTCACTGGCTACAATTACCTACACAGGGCTGGAAGGAGCAGCAACAATAGCTGTAGAGGACATAGTAATAGATGACTCAGACTACATAGTAGCACAGACTATAACCCAGCAGAATAACAGGTTGTACCTAGGCAATGTCAAAACAAACAAGGACATTGGCTATCAAGGGTTTGCCAACCAGATACAACTGGAGACTGTTACTCAGAAGATAAACAACTTCAATCCTAGACTGTACGACACTGCGATACTTAACTACGGTTACTCTGAGATGTTCCAAGAGTACAGGAAGATAATAGGTAGGAGCTTCAAGACTGACGGGTTTGATGACATCAGTGGTAGTAGTTTTAACTATATCCCTGAACAATATCAACAAGCTCTGGGCACCAACGGATACGATGCTCCAGAAATGTCTACCACATACAATAAGATTCTGAGTGATCTGATGCAGACGTCTGGAGCCAATGAAACTAAGAAGGGGTATAAGGGTATACGTTTGAGCTATAACATGAGGGGATATAGAAGGGGTGAAATATACGCATTCTATATATCCTTTGTAATGAAGGATGGTACAGAGTCCTATGCTTATCATATACCAGGTAGAGCAAGTTTATCTCTGCTTGACAACCCGTTCAACCCAGGTACTCCTATATACGAATACAATTCTCTAAACAATCCATCTGATCCAGCAAAGTGGCCTGCCGCTGTAGCTGCTTACCCAAATGAGTTTATAAACGCAAGTAAGTCTACAAGAGCATGTGATGTATACGACACAACAGACCACACAAAGTCTCTAGATGATTCTGTGACTCCTGTTGCTTCTACAACATCGTACTGGGAAAATATGAATGAAGAATATCCTGATACGACAGACTTCAGCATAATGAAGACTGTAGATGCTGCAACAGGTTTAGCTCTTGAAGATACTCAGGTAGCACCACTGGCAGGTCAAAATGTTAGGCACCACAAGATGCCAAGCAATCACTCAAAGCGTGTACCAGGTATAGTTCCTAGTGCAGATGTAGACCTGGACTTCATAAAAGAACAAGCTGTAATAATACCGGGAGCAGGAGGTGACCAGACAAATGCCAATCCCAAGCAGACGGAGGCTATGAAGGTCATAGAGAGTATCAATATTCTGGGGATAAAACTTAAGAATATTAAGATACCTAAGTACATCTTTGACAATGTTCAAGGATATAAAGTATACTACGCTAAGCGTAAGCCTGAGGATAAAACTATACTAGGGCAGTCCCTGGTTGTACCAGCACACCCAAGATTTGCTTCTACACCCGAACAGAGTGTTGTGCAGGCAAAGAAAGGACCTTACTATAGAGGATGGTATTTGTATGGGGGTATATCAGGAAACAAGAGTTATGCACTTAAGGTGCCTGGTTCATGGAGAGGTGGTGATAATGTAGAGAAAAGTGTAGCTGCTGCCCCAGTATTTACGTTTCATGATTATACTATGATGAGACGTAAGTCAGATCTCAGCTCTGCTACACACGTATCTGCGCAGTATGGTGTTGTCTTCAGGCACTTTCTAGGAGGTCCCGGACAGTTTGTACCTCCGTGTGACTACGACAAGCTAAAGTTTGCACCAGATATGCAATTTCACTCAACCTTGTCCGCCGACATATCTGCAGCTACGTATAGCCAAGGTATTACGTGGGTCGACCCAGCTACTGGATCGACAATTGGTACAGAGATACTAGATGTAGATAGAGAGTGTACAGTCTTACCATCATCTGGTTGGGTTTCTACCGAGCTTAGAAATACAGTATCCTACACACAGTCAGAGGGTATAACGGGTAAGTCATACGTTGTAGACGTATCAGATAACGTAAAGAATACTTCGTTTAAGTTGCAGGACGGTAACTTTGATCCAGAAGCGAACAGTTTAGAAAATGCACAACTTGGTAGAATAACTGGACAGGAGGATGACGATGATGTCGATCAGGGACCAAACGTAGAGGCATACAGACTTAGCCGTCTACAAAGAGTAAGAGCATACTTTACAGGTATGTTTATAGGTACTGCATACGTAAACCCCTACACATGCCTTACAACAAACCATATCATCAAAGGTGTAGACTCGAAGTTTGCAGGGGTGAGTGCAAGTATAAACTCAGAGTATGCTGATGATACTACCATAACAGATAATATAGACAGTACGAAGACTGGTAATTTCTTGAACCTTACCATATCACCTAAGTCACTTACATACATTGAGGGGGACAGCACTACCAAGTTGTACAACTCTAATGCATTTATGGGAGCTACCTTTATATACAATAGGGGTGGTGAAAGTTCTATATTGATTGGGTTGACTAGTGGTCTGCCTTACTTGAGAGGTCACCTACCACGTTGGGATCAGTGGGATGGAGACACTGCATCATCTTACTCCTTTGCAGGACTTACACAGTGGTCTGCTCCACAGAACTATTACTTCCCAGATGCACCAGATGCATCACACCCGTATGGCGGACTAGGTCTACACTATGAGTGGGCTGGAGGTACGGCAGATCCTGAGACTAATCTCAGGAACCCGGACCACCCAGATTACACTGATGGGAAAGACAGATATTCCTTTAGAGGGGGCAGGGGTCTAAACTTTGCAATGCTGCCGTACAAGACAGATGCTGGTATGCCTATGGCATGGTTGATTAATCTATGTTCAACTAAAACAGATGTATTCCAGCCATTTGATAAACAGGACTTGGTTTGGACAGGGTACTACGTACCAATAGATACAACCAGTGATGACGTTAGAGCAAAGTATTATGCAGGCACACAAGATAGCCCTAAGATATTTGGGGGTGACACATACATATCCAAGTACAACTTCAGAACTACATCTCAAAGCTATGGGCACTGCTTCTTTAGATTGAATAGATTTGATGCAGGCATCAAGAATATAAGCACAGATGATCCTGATCTTAACCAATATGCAGTATCAGGATACCACGCACCTGGTATTACAGCGAACCAAAACTACCCAGGAGGTACCAATTCAGGTATATTCTATTCCCAAGCTAATGGTTACGCTGAGGCAGCTGAGTCTGGGTCTAGGTTCCAAGGAGATGTGCCTCTTAGTATAGGGGGACTTAGCAACTCGTATGGTTTTACAAACGAGCAGGTTATATGGAGGCTTACACAGAACTTTATTACTGAGGACTATCAGGATAACGAATACGATACTCGTAATCTAATCACAGTAGCTGCATTGCAGGAGAATACCAACTGGAAGCAAGGAACAGTAGATCCAGTGTCTAGTTTGTTTGAATTCATGATAGAGTCCGAGGACAACATAGAGTTTAGGTACTCTAATCCTTTGGACGAGGGAACAAGATTCCTTGGACCAGCTACGGCTAAGCAGATCATATTTGCTCCCCCAACCAACAACATGACCAAGACTGATAACCTGCTGTACTCAGAGCACTACTCTGCAGTTCAGGATGTTAAAGTCACTATACCTCTACCTACTAGCAGTAGACTCAAGGAAGTAGATACATTCTCAATAAGAGTTGCACGCTCTACAGTAGACTCTGGTAGTCTTGCTGATGGTTACAGAAAGTTCAAAGCTCTTGACTACAAGGATATTGACTCCAACAGAGGGGAGATACAGAACATGTTCAGCCTTGTAGGCCAACTGTATATACACACAAAGCGCGCACTGTTCTTGACCAGGGGTAAGGA
>MDSZ01058279.1_pt1 | contig 12776 bp, 6 predicted proteins | sample 811201 | NCBI WGS metagenome assembly MDSZ01 (sample SAMN05326647, study PRJNA326480) | marine metagenome | isolation source: seawater | place: Indian Ocean: North | collected 2010
CCTGTCTCGCGTAGTAGTATAACTCTCGAAGTCGTCGAAGTCAGAGAGACAGAGAGAGAGAGAGAGAGAAAAGGAGGGTCATTCGGGACTCTTTTTTTTTATTTTTATTTTTTTGAAAATTTTTAAAACCCTAAATATCCTGTGCTTTTATATGTGCTTTTTTATGTCAAAGACGGACTTTGACACGGCTCGCTTTGCGATGATGGAGGCGAAGAAGGAGAGGAAGACGGATGGGCTGACGCTGAAAGTGACGTTTAAGAAGAAGAAGAAGAAGAAGAAGAAGACGGAGGAAAGAAGCCCCTCGCCGCCGCCGCTTTCGTCGTCGTCGTCTTTTGACGACGACGACGATTTTGACGATGATGCGGAAGAGGAGGAGGAGGAGGAGGAGGACGACGACGACGCATCCAAAGACGAAAGAAAGGAGAAGAGGACGAGAACGAAGACGACGCAACCGCTGCTGACGTTTAGGATGAAACAAAACGCGTTCCGCGGCGGCAAAACCTCGACGTCGTTCGCGGACCGGCTGAAAAGAGAAGAAGAAGAAGAAGAAGAAGAAGAAGAGGAGGACGGCGAAAGAAAGAGAAAGAAGAACAACAAGAGGAAGAAAACTGGGAAGAAGAGGAGCGCGGCGGAGTCAGAAGAGTCAGACGACGAGTCAGACGACGACTCGGAAAGCGAGGACGAAAAAGCGACCAACTCGCTCTGGGAAGGGGGCACTGGGTTTGGCGAGAATGATTTTAGCGATTTGAGTTTGAAAGTGGACCATCCCAATCGGCCGTTGTGGGTGTGTTCGGACGGTAGGATTTTTTTAGAGTCGTTTAGTCCTCTGTATAAAGCGGCGTACGATTTCTTAATCGCAGTCGCAGAACCGGTGTGTCGACCAGAGCACATACACGAGTACGTGTTGACGCCGCACTCGCTATACGCGGCGGTGAGTATTGGTTTGACGACGGAGAAAATCGCGGAAGTTTTAGATCGATTGTCCAAGACGAATTTAAGCGAGGAGGTGAAACATTTCATCGAGGCGTGTACGAAGAACTACGGCAAGGTAAAGCTCGTTTTAAAGAGGAATAAGTTTTTCTTGGAGTCGCCGGATGCGAAGATTTTAGAAAAGTTGTTGCAAGACGAAGTGGTGAGGAGCGCGAGGGTAGTGCATCCAAACGCCGGCCGCGGCGGCGCGGCGAGTAAAGGAATGAGCAGCATGTTTGAGACCTCGTTTGGTTTGAAAGAAGTTGGCGCGGAGATGTTAACGGATGCCATCGCGCAGACTAAGGAAAAACAGGAGCAGCAAGAAGGAGACGAGAATGGAGCCAAGGAAAAAGACAAGAACGACATCGAGGAGCAGTTGAATAAACCAGAATACGATCCGTCGCGGTCGATTCACTCGTTCGAAATCAAACCGTTAGACGTAGAAAAAGTGAAACAGCGGTGCCTTCCTGGAAATCTAGGGTTCCCAGCTTTAGAAGAGTACGATTTTACCAACGATACGGTGAATCCAAACTTAAACGTGCGCTTGAAACCAATGACGAAAATTCGTCCTTACCAGGAAAAGTCACTTTCGAAAATGTTTGGTAACGGTCGCGCTAGAAGTGGCATCATCGTTTTACCGTGCGGTGCCGGTAAATCTTTAACCGGCATAGCAGCAGCCGTGCGCGTGGGGAAATCTTGTCTGTGTCTGTGCACGTCATCGGTGAGTGTCGATCAATGGGCGGGCCAATTTAAATTGTGGACGAATTTAACCGATCGCGAGATTGTTCGATTTACGAGTCAAAATAAAGAGACGTTTCCTCCGAGCGATTGTCCGTGCGTGTGCGTGACCACGTATAACATGATTTCTGCGGGCGGGAAACGCTCAGAAGCTTCGGAAAAGATTCTCAGCGCCATTCGTGGCCGCGAGTGGGGAACGATGCTCCTTGACGAAGTCCACGTCGTCCCGGCGGCGATGTTTCGAAAAGTCATCGGCATCACGAAAGCGCACTGTAAGCTCGGACTCACCGCGACTTTAGTTCGCGAGGACGATAAAGTCGAGCATCTTAATTTTCTCATCGGTCCAAAGTTATACGAGGCGAATTGGCTCGATTTACAACGCGACGGGCACATCGCGAACGTGCAATGCGTCGAGGTGTGGTGCGAGATGACCCCAGAATTTTTCGCCAAGTACCTCGACCCGAAGTTCTCGTTGAAAAAGCAAGTGTTATACTGCATGAACCCGAACAAGTTCATGGCGTGTCAATACTTGATGACGTACCACGAAAATTTTAGGAAAGATAAAGTGATTGTGTTCTCCGATAACATCTTCGCCTTGCGCGAGTATGCCACCGCGTTGAAACGACCACTCATATACGGCGACACCAGTCACGCTGAACGCACGCGCGTTTTACACGCCTTCAAATACTCAAACGAAATCAACACCATCTTCCTCTCCAAGGTTGGCGATAACTCCATCGATATTCCCGAAGCGAACGTCATCATTCAAATATCCTCCCACGCCGGATCCCGGCGCCAAGAAGCGCAACGCCTCGGGCGTATTTTACGCCCCAAAGCGGCAACAGTCGGTAAGAAGAACGAAAGCGACGATCACAACGCCTTCTTCTATTCGCTCGTTTCCAGAGACACGTCCGAGATGTACTTCTCTACCAAGCGTCAACAGTTTCTCATCCAGCAAGGCTATGCGTTTAAAATCGTCCCAGATTTAATCGGCGAAAACGACAAGGTACAACTCATGTACTCGACAAAAGCCTCGCAGTTAGACTTACTCGCGAAATCGCTCGACGCCGGCGAAGCCGAAGCCGGCGAAGAAGTTCTCGACATCGACGAAGACGATTTAGAGGGTAACTTGATGAAACAAAAGAAGGCCAAACTCTCCGCGTTGTCCGCCGCGCGGCGCACGCGCACGATTGGCGGCAGTTTAGCCAAACTCTCCGGCGCGCAAGGTCTCACGTACCAAGAATTCGGAGGACAAACAGGGACGGTGAGCGCGAGTGCAGCGAGTAAAAAAACTGGTTTCACGACGAAATCGACCGCGGAGAGACCGATCAAACCGAAAAATGCCATCATGAGAGAGAGAGACGCCATGTTGCGCGGAAAGAAGAGGCGATGATGACGATACTACTCCTAAAGACTTGGCGACGTCTACGGGACGGACATTCATATAAAAGTCGTCGTCTTCATCGCGCGCGCAAAAACGAAACGACATCATACTACTACTACTACTAATAGCCTTGTGTATAAAAGAGTCGCAGCAGCAGCAGCGCGAGTCGATCGCGCGTACTACCACCCCGCGGATTTAAAGAGCCCGTCCGTCGTTTTCTTCCCGCGAGAGCACACTCACTCACACGTATTAGTATACCTTCTTTTGTCCTTCTTTTGTCCTTTATACATACGTAGTAAATAAATCTCGTCAAAAAAAACGATCGAATTTTTCTCCACGAAAAAAGCAGACTCCGAACTTTATTAAAGGGCGAAGAAGACGAAGAGCGTCAAAACCGCGCCTTTATTATAGCATGTCCGGCGAAAACGGGGCCCCCGTTGGGGCGAAGAAGAAAGCTGTTCTTCCGAAGCTGAGCTTTAGGTTCAAGCTCGGTGGTGCGAGCGCGAGCGGTGCGGGGTCTCCATCGAATGCCGCGACGGACGACTTTGACGACGGAGGAAAGAAGAAGAAGAAGAAGAAGAAGCGCGATTTTGACGACGACGACGCCGTGGCGACGACGACGTTCGAGGAGGAAGAAAGAGGAGGAGATGAAGAAGAAGAAGAAGGCGCGAATCATCGCGCGACGAAGAAGCAAAAGAAGGACGCGGACGCGATGACGGAGAAGAAAGCGAAGCAGTTGCAAGCGAAAATCGACGCTTTAGAAAGGCAGCAGCAACAATTCGCGCGAGAACATCAACAACAACAACAACAACAACAACAACAACAAGGAAGGGAAAGCGCAAAGGGACCGGCACCGCGCGCGGCGCCGGTCCCGAAAACGGGCCGAGGGAAAGAACTTCGCGGCATGATGATGGGAATATTGCCGTCGGATGGGCCGATGTCGTCGCCGACGACTACTGGGAACGTGAGCGGATGCATAGACGATAGCAATAATAGGTTAGAGTTGAGTCGTTTGGCGAGCGGTCGCTCGGTGACGCCGGGCGCAAAGAACAGTAGAAACGACAATAACAACAAGACGCAGAAGAAAGGGACGAAAAAGAGCGGCGCGAGTAACACGGACAACACTGCGAGGAATATAAAAGAGCAGACGCCACCCTCAACGGTAGGTGGAGGGAGCGGGTTGGTGTCCGCGTTTAACATATTCGACGACATCGGAGAGATAAATTTTCCCTCGCCGCCAAGCGGTGGATCGAATTTGGCAGACGATATTTTGTTTGGGGGTGGGAGTGGGAGTGGGCAACAACATCACAACCATCCGCCGAGTTCGTTCAAATCGTCGCCATTTGTTGGAGGCGGCGGTGGCGGTGGTGGGAAACCGGCTGCGATGCTTGCCAGGCTCGAGAGAGAACAGGAGATGGCGAAGAAGAAAGGCGCAAAGAGTAGTGTTAGTGGCGCGGATGTCGCTGGACAACAACCACAAGAAACGAACCAACAACTCCCGTTTCCATCCATACCGTCGAATAAGAATTTAAGCGTTAGCGGTGGTGGTATTAGTGGCGATGCGAAAGAAATCGACATGCCGCCGCCGAAGAAAGGTCAGATGGAGGAAATTATAAAACATTTGCACAAGCTCGACAAAAATAAGGTCTTTTTGAATCCTGTGACGGAGGATATTGCGCCGGGATACTTTCAAATGATCGATCGACCGATGGATATATCGACCATTCGTTCAAACTTGAAGGAAAAGAAATACTACACGTCCTGGTCGATGTTTGAAGAGGATTTACGATTGATATATACAAACTGTCAGACTTACAACGGGCCAAACTCGCCGTATTTTGAAATAGCTCGGCAATGTTTAAAAGAGATGCGCAGTTTAATACACGAGAAGATATTAGAAAGTTTGAGCAAGAAGAAAGGGTTTAGCGGGACGTTTCCACAAATGTCTTCGGTGTTCCCGTCGTTGGACGATCCCGATGGAGACTCCTCAAGGCAACAAAGCGATTTGGTTTCCGAAGGCGTCGGCGACTTTTCTCGAGATAACTCGGACGATGAAAACGATGAGAAAGCCAAACGAGGGATGTATCAAAAGAAGAAAAACCGTCGCGATACGTTTAGACCGTATAACGTTTTCGGTAAATCCGATGTCGATCGAGAACCGTTCCATAAACGATGTCCGACCATGCAAACGCACTGCGACAATCAACTTTTGCAAGCGTACAGATATAACAGCGACGGGGTGTCGGTTTTGGTCAACTATTCCAATCATGTCGCAAATATGAAAGAGAAACCGTACGAAGTTTTCCCACCACTCGGACGAAACATCTCGTTCGTGGCGTACGTGAATTCTATCAAAGCGTTTGCCGGTGAACTCTCGCCTTTATCTGATGAAGAAGAAGACGGAGAAGGAAAAGAAAAAGACAAGAAAAATATGCACACTCAAAAGACACAAAACAAAGCGTTCGTTGCAAAATGGATTAAAGAAAGGACGAAAGAGTGCGACGCCTGGCGCGACTTAATGTATATTCCGGAACCACCGAAAGATCCGATGATGGAAAAAGTAGGCCGAGAACAAACCGCAACTCTCGCAACGGCAAACGCTACTGGCACTGGTGGTGCGCCAAAACTCTCCGCCGCGGCTGCTGCTGCCGCCGCGGCTGAGCAGTCGCACGCGCGTGCACTCGCTGCCGCGAAGTCTCAACAGCGCATTCTTGCTCATCCGGTTAAGCCGGCGGCGCCGCTGCCGTTGCCCCAGATGACGCTCAAGAAATCCAATTCAAATACGTTTCCCGCACAAAGATCCGCTCGTGGTGTCCTCGCGTTAGTGACGGAAGAAGCTAAGAAATCCGTGTTCGAGGCGAGGAAGCGATGGCAACTCGCCGGCGCGGCTTTGCAAGGACAAGTCAGCGAAGATGTCTTGAAGACAGATCCGCTCGAAAGACTCGCGGGGTCGTCCATAACGGTGTCTGAAATAGTTTCGATGTTACCAAGTTTAAACTCTGAACGGTCGAACATCGAATCTTCGGGTGTGCAAGACAATGGATCGACGCCACCTTTATCTACCGAGACCTCTTCGTCGCCGGTGCAAGAACCCGGGCAAAAAAAATCTCTGAGGGATATTATTCAAGGCCTTGCGAAAGAATACCGAGGGGCGCTCCGAAAATTCGGATTTTGAACGTTGACCACAAAATTATTAGTGAGTAGAGTTATATACATATAATATAGTTAAACATAGCCGAACGACTTACTCTCTTTCTGCGTGTGTCTGTCTATCTGTCTTCCTCGCACGTCCGTCGTAACAAGTCAATAATTTTCAAAACAACAACAACAACAACAATTCTAGAATTATTCTCCAACCGTCATCCCGTACCCAAACTTGTGATTTTTCGTCGCGTGATCGATTTGCGCGCTAAAAATCAAGTTCAGCCCCATGCTTAACCGTTCTTCCAAAAACATCCCTACCACGCCTTGATTATCGATCGACCCTCTCAATCTGCACTGACGCAATACGTAGTCGTACCCGACTGAACCGCTCGCTTGTCGATGGTTCCAATTCCACGAAAAATCGCTCGCCAACATGGCCTTCTCCCCAACCTTTTGACAATACGTCAACGAACACATCCCGGTTGTCGCCACTTGCGCGGTCGCAATCACATCGTCGTCGTTGTACCTGGCCGCGAATCCGACGCCGCTCTTCCCTCCTTGATTTGCGCCCAAATAAAACCCTTCTCCTCCCAAAGCTACTCTTTCCGTGACGCTTTGAATATAATTTACCCCATAAAACTCCCCACTCCCGCACTTCGCCTGCGCTTGCCAATCTAATCCTTTCACGTCTACGTCCAACATCAACTGCGAATACTCTCTCTCTTTGCTCGTCTGTAAACGAAAACTCAAATTTTCCGTCGCGTCGTACTTCACTCGTCCGCTTACTCTCCCGTCCGTAAACACTCTCCCGACCAACATGTAATTCGTATCCACCACGTTCGCCCCAAACTCGTACGAGCTGGACGGGATCTTAATGATATGTCCGCTCGCCGCTGGGATTTCCGCGTTCGTCATCGAAAATCCGTGCGACAGGAAGAATTTTTGGTTCAGTTGTTTGTTGTAATCAAATCTCGCCCCTTCGAAGAAATCCGCTTTGAGAGACATCAGCATTTCCGTTTGCAAGTTTTCGTATTTGCACGGCAAGGGAAGGTTTTTGAAGTCCGTTTTAAAGGTCCCTTCGTTCTCCGTCGTCGTGTCGCCGCTGGTCGTCGGTTCCTGTTCGCGTAAGCGCGCGCGCAATACGATATAGGGAGGTGAGATGGAAAGGGAAGAGAGAGAGAGCCAGTGGTGAGCGACACGACACCGCGAGAGACGCGCTTCTTCACGAAGGAGACGACGACGATCACAAAGCGATGTCGGTTTCGACCCGATGAAAACATTTACAAATTCTAAAGGATGAGAGATGGATATAAAAAAAAGGGACGACCGTATACGCGTAAATTTTAATCGAGACGACGACGACGCACCATTCCAGAAGCAGCGCGCGCGGCGGGTGGAAGCAACGAGGCGTCGCCGTCTAAAGGCGCTTCCATTTTCGCGAGTCGCGCGCCCATGATGATGATGATGATGATGATGATGTGACGTTTTAAGTGAAAGACAAATCGACCCCCCACCCCCCCCACCCCCCAAAAAAATCAACTGTTATCATTTAGGGTCTCAAAATGTCGGAGCCCTTCTCTCAAAAGTTTCTTTTTTCGAGTCCTAATACACAGGAGAGGAAAAATCTCTCTCTCTCTCTCTCGACATCGGCAGTCTTCTCGCGCGACGCGACGGAAAAAAACGGCAGACGACCTCAACGATGGCGAGACGTGCGTGATTCGCGTCCGCTTTTTTTTTCCTCTTTTCGCGCGTTCCGTGAGCTCTCTCTCTCTCTCTCTGTCTCTTTGTTCGCGTGGCTTTTTATACGCTGTGTGTCGCGAGATTTTTTTTGCGCCCTTTTTTCCTTTGGGTGGCGCTTGGTGTAGGGCTACACGCGAAGGGAGAAAACGCAAAAATAAGGGCGTCGCGAAGGCGCGTTTGGACGCGAATGGATGGAATCGCGCGCAAAAAAATGCGGCGCGCGTGGTTTTCGAGCGGCGCGGCGCGCGGAGGAGGGTCGGACGACGCGCGCGTCCGCGTCCGCGTTCGCGCGACTTGGATTTTTTGTTTTGGGTGGGCCATTTGATCCCTCGTGGGTCGTCTCCGTGTGTGCGCGCGTGTTGAGGCTGTGTGAGCTCACGTTCCTCTTTCTCTCTTTCTGCAGGTCCCGCGCGCTGTTATCGCGTCATCAAGAACAAACCGTACCCGAAATCTAGGTATTGCAGAGGTGTTCCGGACCCGAAAATCCGAATCTACGATGCTGGCATGAAGAAGTACTCCGTGGATGCCTTCCCGGCGTGCGTGCACTTGGTGTCTTTCGAGAAGGAACAAGTCTCGTCCGAGTCTTTGGAAGCTGGTCGTATCGCGGCGAATAAGTACATGGTTAAGAACGCGGGTAAGGATGCGTTCCACTTGAGAGTCCGATTGCACCCGTTCCACGTTTTGAGAATCAACAAGATGTTGTCGTGCGCCGGCGCTGATAGATTGCAGCAAGGCATGAGAGGGGCTTTCGGTAAACCGCAAGGGGTGGCGTCTAGGATTTCTATCGGTCAAGTCATGTTGTCGATTAGAACGAAGGATGTGCACGCGGAGAAAGCGGTTGAAGCGTTTCGTCGCGCCAAGTTCAAGTTCCCGGGACGTCAGCAAATCGTTCAGAGTACAAACTGGGGCTTTACGAAATTCAAGAGAGACGACTACGTGAAGTGGAAGGCATCGGGGAGAGCGCTTCCGGACGGGGTGAATGCGAAGGTTTTGTCGCACCACGGTCCGTTGGCGGCGAGACCGGTGGAACATATCCAAGATGGCGCGGCGATGAAGTACAAGCGACCGCTGCACGACTAATTTTATATTTCACCGGTAGAGAGAAACTAGCGTATTAATTTCCATAACAACACTTTTTCCACGACTAATCAACGACACGTCTACAACAACACGCATATTTTACAGGTGACAGCCGATGATTTGGAAAAACATCGGCGTTTCACTCAGACGATCCCCGTCGACTAAAATCAAACTCAGCGCGTCGCGAGTATCTGCTAGGCTCGTACTCGAATTGCTCTCGAGTCGTCCACAAAATACAAATTTTCCTTTACTCCCTCGTTTTGCAAAAAGAACGACAGATTTCCCGTCGTCGTTCGCTTTACATGCTTTTGCTCGAGCGTATGCATCCTCGTCTTCGCCGAAATACTTCTTCGCGTTTTCCAGGTGTAACGTCAAAAAGTTATCTTCCTCTCTTCGCCGAAACTGCGCAGGTTTCGCGGCGTCCGTCTTCTTCGGCTCGTCTACGGTTAAGAAGAGCGCGATGGCATTTTTCCAGTTGTCCACTTTACTCTTTGTTTTCTTTGGCACTCGCACGGAACATCCAGGCTCCGAGAGCAGGTCGATCGCGCCTTTACGCCCGACACACGTGAAACCTAAACAATCCGTGACGCATCGCGTCAAATCCGCTTTCGCTTCGTGCAACGCCGTCTCTCGAGCGTTTCTCAGGGAAGAGCTGTTTTGTCTCTTTAAAAATGCAGCCTTTTCCATCTTCGCCATTTTCGCTTTCGAAACGCGCTTGACGAAACGACCACCGATGCCATCTTCTCCATTCCCACCGCCGCCGTATTGTACGAGCCGCAACCCGTCTAAAATCTCCTCGTTGTTTTTCCATCGACCTCTCGAAAACAAGACGACGTCTGAAATCGAAATCAACGAATACGCGTCCATAGCCGCGTACCTTTGCTGCGGATCCGATAACGGTCTCGCGGACCAATCACTCACTTGACACCTTTTGTCCAAGTTACACCTCAATATATCCCTCGTCAACGCCGCTAAACCTACTCGTTTTTGGTGCTTATACTTTCTCTTGTTGTGCGAACTCACCGCGTCCGCCGTGTACGCCAACTCGCGAACGTCGATCCACCCTTTCTTCCTTCTATCCATCGACAACGTCTCTTCTAACGATGAATAAGACATTCGCAACCGTTTAATATCGTAATCAAACCCAAAACCAAGCTTTATTAACGTTTCATTTTCAAACAAGAGCTTAAGAAACGCATCGAACGCTTCCGCCGTACCTTCGCCTCCATTGTCCTCGGTCATGAACGCAAACACGTCTAACAAGTACACGTTCTCTCTCGTGGCCACTTGAAACAAACTCACCGGCGTGTTATCTCCTGGTTTCCATTCGCAATCGAGACCGAGCACGACAGGAATACAAGAAGAAGAAGAAGAAGATGACGACGACGACGACGATGACGACGACGACGAAACATCTTCCATCGACGCGCGAATCTCCTCCACCAACACGTCCAACTGTTTGTTCGTCTCCACCCAGTGCGTTCGTTCGCGGGGAACGTCCGGGTATTGCGTCTGGGAGGATATATCTTCACCGAAAACTTCAAACGTCTTCGTCCTCGCGTTTCCCCCCTCTCTGTGTGTCGGTGTCGTGACACTCGTCGCGGAAAAAACGCATCTCCTTCTTCGCTTTTCGTCTCCGATATGGCCCCGGCGGCTCGTACATGTTTTCCAATTCGTCTCTCTCTTATTATTCGTGATGATGGCATCCGAAAGAGCGCGAGATGAAAACGCGGCGGGAGGCCCCGGCACGTTTTTCGACATCGTCATCTCCTCGCGACGAGAAGAAAGCGACGCGACAGTCGCTCTCCTTCTACCCCTGCGACACCAGTTGAGGCCATGTATAATAATAATAATGGAACAAATTATTATTGGATAGAAGAAGAAGAAGAAGAAGAAGAAGAAGAGACCTTTTATGAATCAACCAAAATAATAAAGAAAAAAATGTGAACAAAAAGAAACGACGCAAAAGGTGAGCATCATCGATCGTCATTACAAAGACCCCCATCGTTGATAGCTGCCGCTCTCGCCGTCGTCGCTACCGTTATTATTGTTTCTATTCCTCTCGTCCGCTCGCGCTCTGCGCATGAGTAAACGTTTCGCGACGTTCGTTCGTTCTCCTTCTTCTTCTTCTTCTTTGTTTGCCGCCGTCTTCGTCGTCGCGTTGCTTTTATCTCTGTTACCGTTTTGCTTAAATCGACCAAAGCTTCCACTTTTACCGACCAACTTTTCGTTCATTTCCGCTTTCGACGAGTTCCTCGCCGTTTCTCGAAGTTTTAACATCTTCTCGCGCGCGGACGCGTCGCCGAGAACGCTCGCACCGATGGAGGCTTTATTCTTCTTTGCGCCGCCTCCCCACCGCGCGTCTAAAGCGAGCTCTCTCAAAATCGCATCCTCATCGCGCTCAGTATCGCGAATTTCGCGACAAAAGTTAGCCGAATCAATCACGCGCGCGGTTGTTGATGATACCGCCATGCGGACGGCGTTATCGCTAGTCACGACGTAAACGTTCTCACCGTCTTTTTTCTCGGCGAGAAGTTTCGTTTCTCGTTCTATGTACCCATCCGCGAGTTGCCCGTTGCCCGTAAACACAACCGTGACGCCGTCGCCAACATCCTCTGCGCGCTCTTTCTCGCTAAACCTGCCGTTACTGCTATTGCTGTTGCTATTATTCGCGTGATAATTATTGTTATCCCAGACGATAACGCACTCCATGTTTCTTGAAATCGCAAACGCCTTTGCTTTCTCCTCTAAAATCTTCCTCGCTCGATCCAAATCGCCCTCCACTAAAAACGTCCTCCGTAAATGCGGTATACCACCACCACCACCACCACCACCACCACTCCCATTCTTCCCACTCACGCGCATTCTCGCATCGTCCTCGTCCGGTACCCCGCACACGTTATACCCGTCCACGAAACACTTCGTCTTCTTCCCCTCGTCTCCGCCGCCCGAGGCGTCGAAAAACGCGCCTAGATTCGCGTCGTTCGCGTCCAACGCCATCTTCTGTAAATACGCTTCTCTTTCCTTCTTCCGTTTTTCCGCGGCTAAAGTTCGTCGTCGTTTCAGTTCTGCTTGGTACGCGTCGTTTGGGTGATTCGCGTTTGCTTTTCTCGTCGTCGTCGTCGTCGTCGTCGTCGTCGCGTCGCTCTCGCTTCTCCTCATCCTCCTCTCTGGGGGTCCAGTGAGCGACGTCATCTCGTTGGTCGACGCCGCCGCTTTCTTCTTCCATCGGTCGACCAGTCGAATCTGCGCGTTGACGCTCACGCCGTTCTTTTTCCCGGTAATTCTTCGCGGCGGTTTTTGAACGACGTCTTCTCGCTGTTGTTGTTGTTGTTGTTGTTGTTCTCCTCCGTCGTTCGTCGTCTTCTTCTTCTTCTTCTTCCCATTATTCTTCGCGCACAAAACGACCAAAAATCCGCGACGATTCTCAGACGCTTTTTGTTGGGGGCAAACTCGTCGCCGTCCAAACGACGCAAAAGAAGCCAATCTTAATGCCGATGATGTCTTCTCCATCGCTCTCTTCTCGGTAGTATTCGTTTTGCTGCTCTCTTTGTCGAAGCAAAGGTCTCTATGTGTCAATCGACAAAGCGCCACACCATGGTGTTGTCTCTATAGTAGTATATCTTTGTCAAAGAAGAGAGAGAGAGAGAGAGAGAGAGAGAACAAAAAAAGAGGAGAAAAAAAGCGTCCGAAAACACACACACACACACCTTTTTTTCCC
>MDSZ01068517.1_pt1 | contig 12774 bp, 10 predicted proteins | sample 811201 | NCBI WGS metagenome assembly MDSZ01 (sample SAMN05326647, study PRJNA326480) | marine metagenome | isolation source: seawater | place: Indian Ocean: North | collected 2010
AAAAGAGGAAATAATGTAGGTTTGGGTGGAATTGTATTTAATGATCAAGTTGGTCCGACAAGTAGAATTGGAGCTAATATGTCTTATACATATCATTTTAATTTAAGTAAAAAGACGTTGCTAGCATTATCATTGTCAGGTGGATTTACCCAATTTAAAATTGATAAAATAGGCTGGAATGTTCAACATCCTGACGATCCAGTTACTCAAGGTGATGTAATTGTTGATGCAATCCCTGATGCAACATTTGGATTTAATTTTTATGGAAAAAATTGGTATCTAGGAGGTTCTGTCCCTCAACTTGTAAGTTCTAATTTAGAATTATTAGACACTGATTTTGCAAGAAATTTTAATACTGAAATGACAGGTAGTTTAAATCCACATGTATTCATTTTAGGAGCATACCAACATACAATCAATGACTTTTGGAGTGTAGAGCCAAGTGTTCTTGTTAAATATATGGATCCTACTCCAACTCAGTTTGATATTGGACTAAAAACAGAATATAACGATAGATTATGGGCAGGACTAAATTATAGAAGCAATGGAGATATGGCAGCTTTATTTGGTTACAATATAGGAGAGAGATTTATTGTTGGCTATTCATATGATATTGTAAATGCTGATATAAATGACTATTCCTCTTCCTCTCATGAGTTTATGATTGGAATCAATTTTGTTCCTTTGAATGAGGAACAAATAATTGACTAAATATAAAATAAACAAAAGCCTCAAAATTTTTTGAGGCTTTTATTTGTTGTACTTTGAATAGGGAAAGAATTGTACAACCCAAAACAAGTATTACGACTTGCCCAAATTTAGTTTGATTTACATGGCAAAGGAGTCAAGTTTGTAATTTTTGTTAACATAAAATTGTTGAATAACTTTTAGGTCAAAAAACTATTCAAAAGATCATTAATGAAATTAGCAATACTAGGGACAAGAGGAATTCCAAATAATTATGGAGGATTTGAGCAATGTGCTGAAATTTTAGCATTAGGATTACATAAAAAAGGTCACGATGTTACAGTATATAATCCTTCTTTCCATAATTATAATAATAAAACCTTTGAAGGTGTTACAATAAAAAAAATATACTCACCTAACAAATTAATAGGTAACACTGCGTCAAATTTTGTATATGATTATTTATGCTTTAAAGATGCTGTAAATTCTGATTATGATATTATTCTTGAGCTAGGGTTAATAACGTCATCCCCGTCTATAATTTTTGTAAGACACAGAGGGAAAGTTGTTGTCACTAACATTGATGGGGTAGAGTGGAGAAGAAAAAAATGGAATTTTATAATCAGATTTATAACAAGAAATATGGAAAAATTAGGTGTTCGCTTTTCCGATTATCTAATTGCTGATAACTTAGGAATTAAAGACTACTTAAAAAAAACATATGATTTGAGTGCAGAATACATTGCTTATGGAGCTGATATATTAGATACTCCAGATGTTAGTATATTAAGTGAATATAATTTAAAAGCTGAAAAATACATATTATGTATAGGTAGGATTGAACCAGAAAATAATTATGAAATGATTTTTAATTGTTATGTAGAAACTAAATTAAATATTCCATTAGTTATAGTAGGAAACCACTTAACAAAATTTGGTGATTACTTAAAGGAAAAATTTAAAAATAAAAACATTTATTTCTTTGGATCAATTTATGATAAAAAGATTTTAGATAATCTGAGACATTTTTCAAAATTGTATGTTCATGGTCACTCAGTTGGAGGTACTAATCCTTCCCTAATTGAAGCAATGTCTGCTGGAGCCTTAGTTCTGGTACACAGAAATAAATTTAATCTATCTGTTTTAAACAATGATGAACTATCCTTTTCAAGTTCCGATGATCTAAAAGCACTCCTGTCAGATAATAACATTATTTCAGAAAAAAAGAAGTATGTTAGTGAAAACCTCAAAACCATCAAAAAAAAATTTTCATGGAAAAAAATTATTGATGATTACGAAACTTTTTTTCTTAGCATTTTAAATTAAAAACAGACTCTCTGTTATTTTGTCACAGATAATTTTACCTTTTTTTTCTAAAAAATAATTATTTTTTTTGTTTGATACATATCCATCTTTTTGCCAAGATTGAATTTTTTTTAAAAAGAAATTTTTGTGAGATTTTTGGTTAATTTCTTTGGTATTAATTCCTTCTCTAGTTCGCAGTCTTCTAATTATATACTCATTATAAATATCTTTTTTACTTAAAGTTTCGCTTTGATAATATATTGTGTTATTTTTCAAGTTTTTCATATATAGTAAATTATTTTTTACATTCCACCTTCTTGATAATCCATTAAATGAGTGAGCAGAAGGACCAACGCCTAAATACTCGGTTCCAAACCAGTAGTTTTTGTTATGATTTGACTCATAATTTTTTTTGCAAAAATTTGATATTTCATAATTCAAATATCCTTTTTCTTCACTTAAATTAGTTATGTGGTTATATTGCTTTATAAATATTTTATCAGAAGGTTTATCAACTTTATTTTGTAAAATTTTTTTGTGTATAATTGTATTGGGTTCGATAGTTAGACCATATATTGATAGATGATTAATATCGTAATCAAAACAAATGTTTAAAGACTCATCAAGTATTTTTAAATCTTGATTAGGCAAATTAAACATAATATCAACAGAGATATTTTCAATTTTAGAATTTTTTGTAATCTCAATAGAATTTTTAGCTTGCATTGAGTTATGAGATCTATTTAAGGATTTTAATATTTCATCATCAAAAGACTGTATGCCAATACTTAATCTGTTTATACCCATATTAAAATAATCATCTAATTTTTTTTTATTGATGTCATCGGGATTAGCCTCAATAGTAATTTCGGTATTGTCAGTGATAATAAATACTTCACTTATATTTTTTAATATTTTCTTTATCAAATGAGTGGATATAATTGATGGAGTTCCACCTCCAAAGTAAATAGAATTTAATTTTTTATTTTTTAAATAGTCTTTTCTTGTTCGAATTTCTTTAATAATTGATTTTATTAACTCTTCTTCTTTGTTTTTAGATATTACAAAGTGAAAGTCACAGTAGATGCACCTCTGTTTGCAGAAGGGAATATGTATATAAATGCTACTCATTAAAATAGATTAAAAAATCATGCTTAAATTTGTGATATGAAACAAGATAAAAATTATTTCTCAACTTTAACAAGCGAAGAACATGAAATAATAGTAAATAAAGGAACTGAAAAACCATTTTCAGGAAAATATAACAATTTTTACCTTGAAGGAATATTTGTTTGTAAAGCTTGTGAAACACCTCTTTACAAATCAAGTAGTAAGTTTGATTCAGGATGTGGTTGGCCTTCGTTTGATGACGAAATTGAAGGTGCAATATCTAGATTTCCTGACTATTCGGGAGGTAGAGTAAGAACTGAGATTTGTTGCTCTAATTGTGGTGGTCATTTAGGTCATGTTTTTGAAGGTGAGAGATTTACTGAGAAAAATACTCGACATTGTGTTAACTCCTTAAGTATAAAGTTTGTTAAACAAAGTTGAGTAACTACACTTTTTTTAGCTTTATGCAGAATGTAGTTCCATAATTTTCTTCAGAACTTGATACAAAAATTTTCCCTTTATGATACTCCTCAATTATTCTTTTTGTCAAGGAAAGACCCAACCCCCAGCCACTTTTCTTACTAGTATAACCTGGTAAAAATATTTGATTAATTTTATTTTTAGCAATACCCTGTCCATAATCTTTTATGGAGATATCAACTTCATAATCATTGCTTGTAATATCAAATTCTATTTTACCATTACCTTTCATAGCATCAGTTGCATTTTTACATAAATTCTCGATAGCCCATTCAAACAATGTTTTATTGGCGCTCACAAATATGGGGTCCTCAGGAAATTTTTTAATTATTTCTATTTTTTGAGGCAGTCTTCTTTCCAAATACTCTAAAAAACTTCCTAATAGTTCATGGATCTGGTAATTTTTTAGTGCAGGTACAGATCCAATTTTTGAAAATCTATCAGTGATTGTCTCAAGTCTTCTTAAATCTTTATTAATTTCATTTAGTGTATCAGTATTAATCTCACTATCTTTTAATAATTCGCTCCACGCAATTAATGATGATAGTGGTGTAGCTAGTTGATGAGCAGTTTCTTTTGCCATTCCTGCCCATACTTTGTTCTGTTCAGATTTTTTAGCTGCACTAAAAATAAAATATGCTATTATAAAGAAAATTAATATAAAGGCTAATTGATAAAATGGATAGTAACGAAGCATACTTAAAATATTAGAATCTTTATAGTATATAAATTGTTTATCTCCAATAAAATTAACTTCTATTGGACCACTATTTTCTTCTTTCATCAACTTAAGTTCTTGTTTTAAAAAATTATTTGTAACTTTTTTTTCTTTAGACAATTTGAGTTTAAATGTCAATAAACTGTCTAATTTAGTATAGTTTAATAAATTTCTGTGCTCTAAAATACTGTCACATTCATCTACTAAAATTAATGGTATTTTCTTGTTTTCAGTAATTACATTAATTGCCAATGAAAAGTCCCCTTCAGAGGATATATTAACCAAATTTTTAGTAGCCTGTGCCCATAACTCTATTTTTTTTCTTTCTTCCTTTTTAAGTTCTTTTACTAAGTTATTAGTAAAAATAATTGAAGATGCTGCTATTAATATTGCAAATAATAATAGCCATTTTTTCCATTTTTGCTCATTGTTAAATACTATCATCGTCCCATTCTATTTCTGGAGCAACATCTTTTTTTTCATCTGTAGTATCATTAATATTCTTTATAATATCTTTAATATATTTTTTTTCTTTTTCAATTTTATTATTGATTTTCGCTCTGAATTTTATGTTATCAAATTCAATTTTTGTTTGATCTTTAGTTCCTTTCATTTTCAGATAAACAGCGCTAAGACCGTCTTCGTTTGACTTAATTTCACCAATTTCATTATTGATTTTAGTATTCTTTTTTCTAAATTCATTAGACATTAGCTCTGAAAGTAGAAGAGTTATATCATAGTTAATTTCATTATTTAAAGAATGTGTCCCAGAAACAATTAAACTTAAAGCCGATGAAATAATTTGCATTTCAGGTATTGTTATTAAGTTATTTTTAATTTCTATCTTATTTTCAAGTTTTGAAAATTTAACATCTTTTAAGTCTTCAACATTCACGAAATTAGATAAATTTCTTAATGGTTTAAAGTTAATTAATTCTCCTTTTTCTATACTTAAATTTGAACTCATCGTTAATCTTTCTTTTATGAATTTCATCCTCTTATCCCAAACAGCAGATAAATTAACATTGGCAGAACCAATTCCTTTAATATGTTTTGATTCAATAAAGCTTTGATTGAAGTTGTTAAAAGAATTAAATGCCTGTCTAATATTTATTGAGGTGAAGTTAAAGTTTGTGGATAGTTTCAACTCATTTTCAATAGTTTTATATAATTGCATATCTCCTTCAAACTGACCATTTAAAGCAAAGGCTTTTGTGTTTTTTAAATTCAAAATTTGGTTGTCAATTAAAAAGTCTGTTGTTAAATTTAAAGCATCAAGATTTTTATATTTAAAGTTTTTACTAGTCATGTTTACTTGAAGATTAACCCATTTAGGTATGACAAATTTATCATCCTTTAATTCAATAGTTTTATTTTTTTTAAATAAATCATCTAAGTTAACATATGTAGAATTAGTTGATCCTTGAAGAAAAAAATTTGTTTTCTTACCCAAAATATACTCTGGTATATTTAAAATCTTTCCATTGAATTCAAAGTCTGATTCTCCGCTAGTAATATAACTTTTATAAATATCAAATTTTTCATCGTTTAAATTAGCATCAAAAAACTCAACATTAAATGTGTTTTTGAAATTATTTAATTTGTAAGTAAAGTTTTTTGCATCTATTTTGAAGTTGTATTTTGATTCCAAAAATTTATTTTTAAACTCATTGTTGAATGAAAATTTTCCAAAATAATTACAAGCTAAAAATAAATTACCATTAATACTTTCCACCTTTTCTTTTTTAAGAACCATTTCCAAGTCACTGCCTCCAATTTTTGTTTTCATATCAAGATTAATAAAAAAATCCTGTAGATTTTCTATAAAAAAGTCTCCACTAAATTCGCTGTTTCTTGTTTTAGCAAAGAAATTATCAAAAGTGAACTTTGTTGAACTTAAATTAGCATATTCACCATTTGAAACTTTTCCACTGAATTGTATGCTTTGGAGGTTTAATTTGGATTTGTTAAATTTTAAGCTGCCATCCTCTACAAAATATTTAACATTAACCTTAGGGTTTTTTAAAGATTCATCTTTTTTTTCGATGTTGCCACTAAAAGTTATTAATGAGTTCAAGCTTATACCCTCAAACAAGTAATCAAGATATTCAGGGCAATTTTTTCTAACATTAATAATTTCCTGGTTCTTAAAATCAAATTCTATATTAAATGACCTCCAATCATTTATATTTCCTGAGATTGATTCAGATTCTAAATCGTCAATTTTTAGCTCATCAAATTTATAAGCAATTTGATTTTTTTTGATGTTAACATTTCCATTTAAATAGAGTTGCTTGTTATTCAAGTGATTTTTACTAAAAATTAAATCATCACAATACAAATTACCATATAAATGAAAGTTATTGTTTGCTTTGCTTGTAATATCGAGATCTTTGACATTGAAAAAAAATTTATTATTTTTTTGTAATTCAGAGTATTTGAAATCAGAATTAAAAATTTTAATTCTGTTAAAGATATTTTTATTTACATCAACATTGGGGCCAGAACTTTTGAATATATTAAAATTTGTAAATTGGTCAGATTTGTAAAGGTTAACAATGCCATCATTTATTTCAATAGTTGAGAAATAAATACTATTAGTCAAAAGCTTGATTAATGGCAAATAGAATTTGCATTCTTTTGCAAAAAACAATGTGTCGTTTTCAAAATTAGATTCTTTTTTAATACAAATATTTTTTATTGAAATTGAAATGTTTGTTAAATCTTTAAAAGCATATAAATCAATATCTTCAAAATAGCAGTCTGCTGAAATAACATCATTAATATTTTTAGTCACACTCTCTTTTATAAAATCTGATTTGTGTTTAGTGAAAAAAAATATTACTGTTATAAAAAGAAATAGTAATGTAAACACAAGCAATAATATTTTTTTTACTACACCCACTTACAATCTTTTGAGAATATTCACTTCTTTTTCAGTCAAGAATCGGTACTTACCCCTAACAGTATTTTTTTTTGTTACGCCAGCAAAAGAAGTTCTATCTAATTTAGTTACTGTATAACCTAAATGTTCGAATATTCTCCTAACAATTCTATTCTTTCCAATATGAATTTCAAGGCCTATGTTTTTTTTTGTTTCGAGAAATGATATTTTATCAACTTTAACATGGCCATCTTCTAAAAAAAGATTCTGTCTAATTTTTTCAAAATCACTTGACTTCAAATTTTTATTTAATTCAACTTTATATACTTTACTTATTTTGCTACTCGGGTGGCAAAGTTTTTTTGACAAATCACCATCATTTGTAAATATTAAGACCCCAGTTGTATTTCTGTCAAGCCTACCAACAGGAAATAATCTCTCTTTGCAAGCGCCACTAATTAAGTCTAAAACTGTATTTCTTTTTTGAGGATCTTTCATTGTAGTGATAAAGTTTTTAGGTTTATTTAGCACTAAATATTTATGCTTTTCGGGTTTAATAATAGAATCATTAAATTTTACATTATCATTAATGTCAACTTTATAACCCATTGCGGTTATGATTTTGTTATTTACTTTCACCAAGCCCAAAGAAATAAATTTATCAGCCTCTCTTCTTGAGCAAATTCCAGAATTAGAAATGAATTTGTTTAATCTAATTTTTTTTGCTTCTCCTCTCAAAATCAATATCTTATAAACTTAGCGGATTTGCCGCCTATTGATATTATGTACATTCCTGAAGCAAGTTTATCTAATTTAATGTTTTTTGAATTTTCTGTAAGAGTAAATTCCTGGACATAATTTCCGCTTGCATCAAATATTTGAACTAATTCACCATTATGAGAATTACTGATATTTATTTTAAGTTCTTGCATGTTTTTTATATAGTTTATAACGAATTGATCTTTAAAATTATTATTAGTGTTAAGTGATTGGTTGCAGGGTAGTAGATTATAAATAAAATCTCTAGAAAATTCAAGACCTTGAACAAATTTAGGATTTATAGTACCAAACTGCGCCCATTCATGATTTGTAGAATTGAGCTCAAGTAATTGGTTATTTAGACCTTTATTATTTGCCTTAATATGGATTTCATTTGAGCCACATAAGTTTAATAATGCAGGATTATTTAGGGCTGGACTACAATTGTAATTAACCACAAGGTCTAAATCTCCATGAACACTAACTATTGGTTCTTCATCAGAGTTGATCCAACTTAAATCATGTATCCCGCCTGCAAAGTTAATTACGCCATTGATTTTAGATGAGAACCCAAAATTACCTGCATCTCCGTCTAGCGTGCCTCCAATTGTAGTTAGTCTAGAAAATATATTTTGAGGTAATTCTTGTTCATCATCTATGTAAGCATGGTGAATAGCAATAACACCTCCAGCTGAGTAACCTCCAACAAAAATTGCGTTCGTATCTATAGAATATGGATTACCATTTATGTAGCTATCTTTGAAAAATCTTATTGCCGCTCTAGCATCAGCGAGAGATTTTAATACTGCATCTATCTGAGCATTTGTCGATAAGAAAAAAGTTAAAATGTTGGATAATCTATAGTTGACAGATGCGGTTACATATCCTCTTTTTGAAAAATATTCACAAAAATCGACGCAGTCAGTAGTTGTTTTATCTCCTGCGGTAAATGATCCACCATGAAAATAAAGCATAAGAGGTCTATTTTGCAAGCTATCTCCAACAGGTGTGTATATATCCATTTCGTGTTCACTGTCAAAAAAAACATCAGAGTAATTAGTTGTAGATACATCAACATTTGAGAAAATTTCATTTATGTATCTTCCATTACATTGACTAGATGCATTATTTAGAAAAAATAAAAAGCAAATAATAAACAAATATTTATTTTTTTTCATGTTTCATTTTCATTATAACTTTATCAATTTCCTCGTCATTAATTCTGCTAAAAAGGTGTTTTGCTGGACCAATTTTATGTCCTTCATTAATCATTTTAGATATTTTAAAATTCCAAGAAAAATTGTTTTTTATGTTCATGATGTTTTTTAGCTGTAAAGAGCTAAAAGGTAAAAAAGGTTCTGAAATTATTGATAATATAGTAACTAACTTAATTGAAATACTCATTATTGTTTTTACTCTGGCTTCATCATTTTTAATCAACTTCCAAGGTTCAGTGTCAGTTAAGTATTTGTTGCCAATTCTTGCAATATTTATAAAACTTTTCAAGCTCTTTTTAAATTCAAACTTTTCTATATGATAACCGACTAGTTCAACTAATTTTTCAGTCTTTTTTAGAATATCTTTGTCAATAGTTTGCAAATCACTTGCTTTCGGAACGATTCCATCATAATATTTATTTGTTAAAACAATAACTCTGTTAATAAAATTTGCATATATGTCAACAAGTTCATTATTATTTTTATTTTGAAAATCTTTCCACGTAAAGTCAGAATCTTTTTTTTCGGGGCTTATAGAACATAAATAATACCTCAAAGAATCATGTTTGTTCTCAAAATCTTTTTGAAACTCGTGTAGCCAAATAGCCCAGTTTTTAGAAGTAGAAATTTTCCTTCCCTCTAAATTTAAAAACTCATTTGACGGAACATTTTTAGGTAATATGTAATTTCCATGAATTTTTAAAAGAATAGGAAAAATTATGCAATGAAAAACTATGTTGTCTTTGCCTATAAAATGAATAAGTTCAGTTTTATCATTCATCCAATAATCTCTCCAGTTTTTATTCTTCTCTTTTGCCCAGGCTTTTGTTGAAGATATATAGCCTATGGGAGCGTCTAGCCATACATAAAGAACTTTTCCATCAGTATTTTTTATTGGTAATTTTACTCCCCAATCAAGATCTCTAGTCATTGCACGTTTATTCAACCCATTATCAATCCATGAATTACATTGACTAATTACCTGTGATTTCCACTCTTTTGTATCATGTGTTTTCTTTTCATTAATAACACCGTCATTAATCCATTTTTTCAACCACTTTTCATGCTTTTTCATGTCTAAAAACCAATGTGTTGTCTCTCTTAGCTCAGGGCTATTGCCACTAATTTTTGATTTTGGATTTATAAGTTCATTTGGACTAAGTGTAGTTCCACAATTCTCACATTGATCGCCATATGCATGTTGGTATCCACATTTTGGACAAGTACCCTCAATATATCTGTCTGCTAAAAATTGATTTTCTTGCTTATCAAAATACTGTTTGGTAGTTAAGATTTTGAAAGCATTATTTTCATTAAGTTTTAAAAAAAAGTTCTGAGCAGTCTTGTGATGTAAGTCTTCAGAGGTTCTATGAAAAAAATCAAAATTTATTCCAAATTCCTCAAAAGTTTTTTTATTCAAATCGTGATATTTGTCAATAATTTCTCTAGCGCTAGTTTTATTTTTTTTTGCTTGCAAAGTTATTGCAGCTCCATGCTCATCGGAGCCACAAATAAAAGCGACATCATGACCTTTTCTTTTTTGATATCTAACAAAAATATCTGCAGGTAAATATGCGCCAGCTAAATGACCAATATGAAGCGGTCCGTTTGCATAAGGAAGTGCAGATGTAACAGTAAATCTTTTTTTCATTTATTATCGTAGAAAAAATTATATTAGCAAATATAACTTTTAGTTTTAGTATTAGAGATGAACAAAGAACCTTCTTTATTAAAAAGAGGAGATGCTGTTTCAATCATTTCCACTGCAAGAAAAGTGATCAAAAAGGATATTCAAAAAAGTATTGATGTCTTAACAAGTTGGGGACTAAAAGTTGTATTATCAAAAAACATATTTAACTCTTACTATCAATTTTCTGGCGAAGATGAAATAAGAAAAAAATCACTTCAAGAAATATTAGATTGCAAAGAAATCAAAGCAATTTTTTGCGCAAGAGGTGGATATGGAACAATCAGAATAATTGACAAGTTAAATTTTACACTTTTTATCAAAAATCCAAAATGGGTGATTGGTTTCAGCGATATTACTGTCTTACATTCAAGTTTAAATATTTTAAGGTATTGCTCAATTCATTCATTTATGCCTATAAATTATGATCAAACCTCAAAAAAAATTTAAAGTGTTTACACGACATTCTATTTTTAGGAATAAATAAAATAGAATGTCCCCCAAACTCTTTCAATAAAACAGGGCAGGTTAAATCTGAAATTGTTGGAGGTAATCTTTCTATTTTGTATAGTTTACTTGCCTCAAAGTCAGAAATACGCACTGATAATAAAATTCTTTTCATCGAGGATCTTGATGAATACTTATATCATATTGATAGAATGATAATTTCACTAAAGCGAGCAGGAAAATTTAATAATTTAAAAGCGCTCATAGTTGGTGGTATGACAAAAATGCATGATAACAAAATAAAGTTCGGAATGAGTGCAAAGGAGATTATAAAATATCATACAGATGAATTTGATTTTCCAATATGCTTTGATTTTCCTGTTGGGCATATAAAGAATAATTGTCCTTTGCTTCTTGGTAAAATTTCAAAACTATCTGTAAGTTCAAAATTAGTAACTCTTATACAATGAATTTAAATGCGAGTTTAAGTTTTTTTTATTACTTTTTTTACTTTGAAATAATCTGAATCATTTGTTGGGGAGTTCGTCATCGCGGATTTTTTGCATTCATAATTAATTACAAAATCATCTCTCAATACATTTGTTTCAGTACTAATATGAGAAAGCGGCTCTATATCACCCACCTCTAGCTCATCAAGTTTATTAATAAAGTTTAACATTTTTTTTAAATCTTTTTTAATAGCAAAAAAATCTTCGTCTTTAAATTCAAGTCTAGCTAATGTGCTAATTTGATGAATTAGTTTCTCAGTAATCTTCATTGTCTTTTAATTCTTCATCTATGATATCATAGACAAAATTATTTAATTTTTTTAAATCATTTTTATCAAAACTTCTGATTTCTATTGGATCAAGATATTTAACTCTAGAAATACCGGGAGACCCTTTGAAATAAGACCAAGGAAATCTTTTTTTATTATCATATATGACAACTGGAAGTAGATCAGCACCACTTTCTAATGCTATTTTAAAGGCTCCATTTTTAAATCTTCTCAGTCTAACTTCTGGTTTCGGAATTCCTCCTTCAGTAAAAACACAAACACTTATTTCTCTCTCAACTAATTGCTTGGCTCTGACATAAGCATTATATGAATCTCTTAAATTTTGTCTATCAACACTTATTGAATTTTTTTTGAAATAATATCCGAAAATTGGAAACTTAGTAATTTCAGATTTTCCGATGAAAATTAGTGGAATATTAGCTGTGGAGTAAATTAAAGCTATGTCTAAGCTAGAAACATGATTTGAACAAATAACGTATGTTTTATTTTTCTCAATTTTTTTCGATAGTTCTTTTCTAACTACAATACCTGAGAAAAAAAGTAAACATTTCGACCATAATTTTGAGATTTTAAAAATCTTTTTTTTGCTCGGTAATAAGTTCGTGAATAAGAACAGGGCAGGTAAAAAAAATATTTGAGTAAATACAAAAAACAAAAAAACCCAACTTCTCCATAAGAATG
>MDSZ01263761.1_pt1 | contig 12773 bp, 11 predicted proteins | sample 811201 | NCBI WGS metagenome assembly MDSZ01 (sample SAMN05326647, study PRJNA326480) | marine metagenome | isolation source: seawater | place: Indian Ocean: North | collected 2010
CACCTCCTCCCATCTTCTTACCTTTGCGCTTTGCCTTTTTAGACAAAACAGGTCCGAAAGTCTTGGAACCTCTCTTTTGCAAGAATTTTCCTAAATTTTTGTTCTTTCTGGAAGCTTTGCTCTTTTTGATAGAAACGATGTGACCGTGTTTATTCATTTTCAAGTCTTTCTTAGTTAAACCAGATTTTCCGTATCCAGTTTTCTTGGCAGTTCCGTTAAATACTTGACGGCGACTGCCGATCAATTGACTATATCCTCCAACAAGTTTATCTGTCATATATATTATCAAAACATAAAAATTAAGCATTCATTTTTTCAACGAGGTCAATTAAAAATCCATAGCTTGGTTCCTCAAAATAGGAAAGCTCATAAATATGTTTCATAAAATCTATCATGTATGGATGAATCTGAGAGCAATAGTTAGAAACATTATTAAAAGACTTCAAGGCTTTTATTTCACGATTGCGATCGTTAAAAATATTAGTAGACGGAGCTTCTTGATGAAACAAATTTATATTATCCCAAGGAAGTTCCTTGTAAAACAAATACAGATAAATATAGGCAACTGACATCAGGTCATCACGTCTTGATGGTTTATACCCATCATAAATATGATAGCTTACAAAACGAGGAGAACCTGTAATTTCAGTTTGTTCTTGATTATCAATAAAGTGGTGTTTATTTTCATCAATATAAAAAACAGAAAAACCGAAATCAATCAAATAAAGTTCTCCATTATGCACCATAAAATTTTGTGGTTTGATATCACGGTGAATTAAAAACTGATTGTGAATGGACTTTAATAAAGCTAAGGTCTGAATAATAATAGATTTAATTTTGCTTTTAGAAATAGTCTTACATTCAATATAATCATACAAAGAACAGTCGTAAAAAGGCATCACAAAATAGAAAAAGTTCTCAATCTTTCCAAACCACTGAACTATTGGTATGTGTTTCACTTTATGGTCGTAGAGATATTTTAATATAGAAACTTCATGTTTGAGTGTTGAGAACTGAGAACTTACTTTTTCTCTTTTGATAGCAACTTTCTGATCGGTTTTTATATTTTTTCCTGAAAAAATTGATCCGAAATTCCCCTCTTTGATGAATTCAGATAATTCATACTTTTTAAAAATAATTTGTTGGGAGTTCATAATATAATATAAAGTCTATTTATAATAGGTTTTATAATAATATAATGAGTAGCTTTGATGAAATGGAAATTCAGGAAATTTATGAAAGTGCTATGAATGACCCTTCTTTGGTAGCAGAATTAGGGTTAGATAACTTATTAGAAGCAATTGACGAAGAGAAATACGAGAACTTGGAAAACAAAACTATCAATTCAATAAACAAAGAGATCTATGAAAAAATTAATGAAATAGATGCATCTGTAGAAGATAAAAAGAAAATATGTAGCAAATTGGTTGGGTATAAATGCATAGATGAGTTACAAGAAATTGAAAATGGAAAGCATATTCGCTGGATAAAACACGGCACAAAAAATCTAACAAATGGCGGAATTGTTGTCAATATAAAGTTTTCAGATAATGGAGCTCAGATTTTATGTTTAAATAATGCCAGAAGATTTAATCAGGTCAAAGTAGATACTAACGATATATTTCAAAGACTATCCCCTGAGGAACAAATATTATTAATGGCAAATGAATACGTCCATAGTTAGAATTTCTTTCTTGTTAATCTGTTCATAAGTTTTTTATTCTTTTTGGTTTTTTCTCTTTTGTTTGAATAAAAGAAAAAGTCACGAATATGATACATAATTTTTTGAGAAACTAAAATATTTGTTTTTAATAATGTATTGTTTTCACTATCTGTCAGCATATTACCATCTTTTTTTTGAAAAATAATTCTTTCAAAACTTCTTTTATCAGCAGGAGTTTTTAGAATATTTTTTGCAAGTTTAGAATGTAAAAAACGATTAACAATTTGAGATGCTGATAAATGGTGATAATAAGACATAGGTTGTATATAGTATACTTTTTCTTCTTTCATAGTTTCAAAATTGGTATTATCAACAAAACATATTTCTGTGCTTTTGGGTAATAAAGTGCAGTTAATAAAGTCACCCCAAGTTTTTTTATGTGTAGTTCGTTTTAACTCAATTTGTTTATTTTTAATTTTAAAGGTATGAATAATCTGGTCAAATATTTTGTTTTTTTTTAAATTTAATTTATAATCAAGATAATCCACTATCATACTAATCCACTGAGGAGGAGCCTGATTATTGGTATAAATGTAAATAGAATGACAAACTTTTTCCTTTTTTTTTTGATACAAAAATTCTAAAATAGAAATAATTCCAAATCGTAAAAATTCAGGATATAAATCTAAGAGTTCTTTAAATAAATTAAAATTATTTTTACTAGATGAATAATGCTGTATAGTATTCCATAATAATTCCAAATCTTTGAAATCTCCTATAGTTTCATCCAGATCAAAAACAAGAACTTTCAAGAATTGATTTTTATGTTTTTTATTATAATATTTTGATTTATAAATAACAGTATATTCTTCATTCATTATATAGTATAAAGATACTATATAATATAAAAATTATTATTGTCCTGTAGAACCAAATCCACCTGACCCTCGTTCAGTTTCTTCAAAGTTATCTGAGTCAAGAATTTTAACAAAAATGGGGCATAAAGAAGGATGACATACTTGAAGAAGACGTTGATGTTTTTCAACAATATATTCATCAGGGTAATCACAAGAAGAAAAATATTTAAATGCACCCATCAAATGTCCTCTATATCCAGAATCAATTACTCCAACATGATTTCCTAAAATAAGGGGCGTTTTAGAAAAACTAGAACGAGGATACATATAAAAAGCTGAATTTTCCATTTTTTCATTTTCACCGTTGTAATAAACCATTTGAGATTTAATTAAATAATCAATAAAAACAACTTTATTGTCATCCGTAAAGGTTACATTCTTAGGAGCGTATAAGTCAAAACCAGAATCTGGATATTTTTTGTTTAAAAAATCTTGGTTGTGTTTTTTAACTACATTCTTGTAATGCTCTTTTAATTCATCATCTTCGATATATATTTTTAAAATAGCAAATTGAGATGGAAAATCGTGTTCGGTTTCTATAAAACCAGATTTCGTTCCTAAATACTCTGAAAAAACGTTTTTAGCTCTAATTGACTTCATAATAATATAATAAAATTGTGTTTATATTATTTTAATTACTATTCTGCATTTGTTTGTATTCCTTCCAAGAAATAGGTTTTCCTACACTTTTTTCAGGTTCAGACGATTGATGCTCTTTATCCAAATTATCACCTTTCTTAATAGCACTATCAATATATAGTTCTCCTAATATTTTTCCAAACATCGCTGCACCCTCGTGTTGGTCTATTTTATCGTCTTCAATTAATTTAAGAATAACCAAGAGCTTAGTCATAATTGTCAAATCAAGTTCTCGTCGTATCATTCTTTTAAAAAGATCTTGATAATTTTCAAATAAAAATGGAGCGGCATCAGCGCACGTTTTTACATATAAATCGGGTTCATTTACACGCATATCTTCTTTTTCTTGAGTTAGTGTATCAAGTTTTCTTATATCATCACGGATACGTGTGCTGTGTTTCCATTTGCGAATATTTTCGGTATTATCTTCGGCACCCATTTTTGAAACAAGGTTTTTCAAGTTCATTTTATCATTTAGATCTAAACTGGACATTATTAATAATTAATCATAAATAAACTTTATGTTATTTTGTAGCAAATAATATTTAGTAAAAAAAACTTTTAATTTTTATCTATAAAATATGTATAATAGAATGTCTATGTTAACAATCTTTTTATTGATTCTTTTATTGGTAATTTTATTAACTTCTATGTGTGTTTCTTGTATGAGCTTCAAGCCTTATCGTGCTGATACAGTATTTTCAAAAGAATATGCTTTTGAGGGATTTACAGCAACAAAGCCTGACACATCTTACACAAATGCTGCTGACGGTAACAATATTGATTCTACTTACTCTTCCTATTTATTGAAGGATACAGATAAAGAGTGTAAAAAGGTTCACGGATTTAACGGTGTTTATTGCGACCCTGCTGGTGAGGTCAAGAAACTAGATGCTTTTGGCGAGGTTAAGGGAGATTTAGGATGCGTAGGTCAAAGTTCTGGATTATCTAACTCTACAGGTGCATTATGCTTAGATGAAAACCATAAACAATTATTGTCAACACGTGGAGGAAACCAAAGCGCATAATTTAAATATTTATTAATTGGTATAAATATTTAACAATCACTAAAATCAGTATAACAAATATCACAATACTTAATGTGTTTACCTTTATCGACGTCTACATCAATATAATCATTTACAATATTATGACGACAATATTTCTTAATGTAATCTTGAATTCCTTTTTCAATAACCTTAAATTCATCATTTTTACATTCATCGGGAATAGTAGTAAATAAATTATGACTACGTATCATAGTTTCAACTGTATATTGATAATCAATAAGTGTTAATTTCCATAAAGAAATACTATTAATAAATACATTTTTTTCTTTATTTAATAAAGCCACTTTCTCTTGCCATTCACCAACAACAAACCATTCATTATTGTATTTTTGATAATCTTCATTTCCATCATCAAATGTATGGATTGCATAAACTTTGTTAGCATCTGGATAAAAAAAATTCCAATTACTATTGTTATTAGAATTTTTTAAATAATCAAAGTTTATATTACTAATCATAATGTATTAAGCAAATAGTATTTAAATTATTTTAGATATACAACATAGACATAGAAACATTTACTTCGTTATTTTTATTAATCAATTTATTTACGTGGTCTATTTCAACCGTAAATGGAAATTTAACCTCCATTTTCAATTCCTTGGAAAAGATATCACTTTCTGATTTTACAAGTCGGAATAGGTTAAGCTTGGTATAAATAATTTCTAAACATCTCTTTAGATTTCTTACACCACTTTCCTTGTTTGTTAGTTCAGGACTAGATGCAATATAGTTAATTACTTCATCTGGAATAATAATATCTTCTTCTGAGAAATTCACTTGTTCTCTAATCTTAGGAAGAAGATGCTTTTTGGCAATAATCAACTTTTCCTTTGTCTCATATCCCTTTGTTTGAATACGATACATTCTATCTCTCAAAATAGGATTAACCTTGCTTTCATCATTATAGCTGAAAATAAACAAACACTTGCTAAGGTCAAAATTAACTTCTGAGAAATACTTGTCATGAAATTCACTATTTTGTGTAGTGTCTGTAAGATGAGTTAAGATGCCATTAATTTCATCACCCTTAGGTGTTTCACTTAACTTATCAAGCTCATCAAAGAAGATAATAGGGTTCATACATTTGCTATCAATTAAGATTTGCACGATTTTTCCCCAACTACTTCCTTCATATGTATAGGAGTGGCCTTCTAAGAAACTTGCATCACCAGTTCCACCAAGAGCAATAAAGGAAAATTCACGACCGAGGATTTTAGAAATACCTTCTTTCACTAATGTTGTCTTTCCTGTTCCCATAGGTCCTTTGATAGCAATTGCAGTTCCAAGAGCTCCTGGATTAGTAATCCACTGTCCTGCCAATTGCATAATTTGCATTTTGGCATCATCTAATCCATATACACAATCGTCAAGAGTTTTTTTAGCATTTGTAATAAACTCGTGACTAACATCAAGTCCGTCCTTCATAGAAATAGATAAGGACTTGTAAATACCAAAAGGAATACGCATAAAAGTGTCAACCCAATTCTTAATTTTGTAATATTCAGGGTCAGTTTGGTCCATAGAGCGAAGCACATTCAAGCGCTGCATAGCAATAGCTTTAAAGTTAGGTGCCATATCAGAATCTAACAAAGCAAGGCGATATGGTTTGTCAACATTAATGTGCTTGTTAATTTCTTCCAAATCATCCATAACCTGCAATTGTTGCTTATTGGATAGATTTTTCTTGAAATAATCAACCTCATTTGTTCGTTTCTTACTACTATGGATTAGTTTATGATACTGCTTAGCATTTTTTGTTCTTGATTTCTTAATTAGTTTCTTAATTTCTTTATCAATTTGCACCAAGTCCTTTTTATAGCGCTTTGACAAATAGCTGTTTTTGGTGTTTTCCATTTGTTTCATAGTGCTTTTTTTAGCATCCAATAATTCAATATACTTACCTTCAACATTCTTTCTTTCTCTCTCTTCCTTTTCTTCTTTGAGTCTTTGTTTCTCTTTTTTATTAGGAAGCTTTTTTTTCTTTTCAGAATTGGTAGTTTCAATTTTCTCATATTTTTCTTTCATAAAAGTCTTTTCGTCTTCACTATCACAGGGCTCGTCGGCATCTTCTTCAAAGTATTCTTCTCCATCTTCTCCTCCTCCCAAATCAAGAACAATATTAAATATTTTTTCGTCTTCATCTTCATCTTCCTCATCCTCTTCCTCATCATCTTCTTCTTCCTCCTCTTCTTCATCATCTTCTTCTTCCTCTTCTTCACTCTCATACTTTCTTGATTTCTTTGCTTTTCTTTTACTTTTTCTTGTTTTACGAGAAACATATTCCTCTTCCTCGCTCTCTTCCTCTTCAGAATCCTCCTCTTCTTCTGACTCCTCTTCTTCTTCGGAATCTTCCTCTTCTTCGGAATCTTCCTCTTCTTCTGACTCCTCTTCCTCATAATAGTCATCATCTTCCTCACTTTCTTCTTCTTCCTCATCACGTCTATGTTTTTTTCTTTTATCATTTTTACTCATCTTTTTTTTTGAGTCTTTCATTTTATCTTTCATATATTTGGATGGAAATAGATTATTTAAAAACTTATGCTTTTTATATTTATTTTTATCAGAATTCTTTTTCTTAGTAGGAGGCTTATAACTTGAATCAGAAGATGAATCAGTTTCATACCATGATTCTTCTCCATCAGATTCAGAAGGCGGTTGCTCCTTCTTGTTCTTCTTATACTTCTTATTTTCCTTAATTTGCTTAGTCTTACGATCAGTGCTCATCTTGTTAGATTTTGTCATTATTGAATTAAATATTAAGATGTTTTCATATCAATTTTTTATTTTTTGAAAAATTGATAATAATATAAAATATATAAATATTATATTATAGTAACAAATATGAATTTGCAAAGGTTTCAAAAAAATGAGTATAAAAAACCCGCAAAAATCATCGGTATCCAATTTAGTATGTTATCTCCCGAAGAGATTAGAAAATCTTCGGTGGTTGAAATTACATCACCCGTAACATTTAATAACAATAAACCTGTGATGGGAGGATTGTTTGACCCTCGTATGGGTGTTTTGGAACCAGGAATTATTTGCCCTACAGATGGTTTAACTTATATTGATACTCCAGGATATTTCGGACATATTGAATTGGCTAAGCCAGTATTCTTCATTCAACATTTAAAAGAAATTATGAAAATATTGAAATGTGTCTGCTTTAAATGCAGTAAATTATTAATTAATAAAGAACAACATAAACACTGTCTTGAAAAATCAGCAGAACAAAGATGGCAATATGTAACAAATTTTAAGGTTGGAAGATGTGGAGAAAGTAATGAAGATGGTTGTGGTTGTAAACAACCTACTTCATTTAAATTAGAAGATTTATCAAAAATATATGCTATTTGGGATAAGATTGATATTGATTCTAGTAAAGAAAAGAAAAAGGTAAGTTTGAGGTTATCTCCAGAACATATTATTAAAATGTTTAAAAGAATATCAGATGAAGACGTTCATTTTATGGGATTAAGTCCTATTTGGTCTCGTCCTGAGTGGATGATATGTCAAGTATTGCCGGTGCCTCCCCCAGCAGTAAGACCCTCGGTAAAACATGACGCTCAGCAAAGAAGTGAAGATGATTTAACACATATTTACAGTAATATTATTAAAACAAACAAAGATTTAGCAGAGAAAATTGCAAACAAAGCATCTGCAAATGTAATTGAAGGATTAACTACTGTGTTGCAATATTTTGTTGCGATGATTGTAAATAATAAAGTGAAAGGAGCTGATAGCTTACGACAAAGGTCAGGACGTCCATTAAATTGTATTATGGGTCGTTTAAACAGTAAGTTTGGTAGAATTCGTGGAAATCTAATGGGAAAGAGAGTAGATTTTAGTGCTCGTTCGGTAATTACTGGTGACCCAAATCTTTCTATTCGTGAATTAGGTGTTCCTTTAAAAATTGCTATGAATATTACCAAGCCAGTTGTAGTGAATGATAAAAATAGAAACTTCTTGTTAAAACTGGTTCAAACGGGACCCGAGGAACATCCTGGAGCTAAAATTCTGGAAAAGAAAAATGGTGATAATATTTCTTTAAGATATGTTGACCGTGACTCAATTAAACTGGAAAATGGTGACATCGTTCATCGTCATATGATGGATGGAGATGCAGTTCTATTTAACAGACAACCCAGTTTGCATAGAATGAGTATGATGTGTCATATAGTCAAAATTATGAAAAAAGGTGATACATTTAGAATGAATGTAGGTGATACCAAACCTTATAATGCAGATTTTGATGGTGATGAGATGAATATGCATATGCCACAAAATATTATGGCAGAGACTGAATTAAAGAATTTGGCTGCTATTCCTTACCAAATAATTAGTCCTGCCAGTTCTTCCCCTATTATTGGTATATTTCAAGATTCTATGTTGGGTTCATATCGTTTTACAAGACCCAACGTAAAGTTAACTCCAAAGCAAGCTATGAATCTTCTTATGATGTATCCTAATGTTGATGTAGAGAAATTAAATAAAAAAGAACTTACATCCTTTGATGTGTTAAGTCAAATTACACCCTCTTTAACCATCAAGAGAAAGACAGGTTTGTTTGATGAGAGTGAAGATTATGAAACCAGTAATAATGTATTAGAAATTCGTAATGGTGAATTTAAGAGAGGACAGTTGGATAAAAAGTGTTTCGGAAATAATGGAATTACCCATAGAATATTTAATGATTTTGGAAACCGAGCAGCAAGTGATTATATTGATAACCTGCAAAATGTTATTACTGAATATATGAAATCAAGTGCATTTAGTGTTGGTATTAGTGATTTGATTGCAGACAATAAAACTACAGATAGTATTATTCAAGCAATCACAGCTCAAAAGCAAGAGGCACAGTCAATTATTGATAAGGTTCATTTGGGTATTTTTGAAAATAATACTTCTTATACGAATAACGAAGAGTTTGAAAGTAGTATTAATAATGTATTGAATGAAGCAACAAAACAAGCAGGAAATATTGGCAGAAAATCTTTGAGTAAAAACAATCGCTTCCTAATGATTGTAAATTCAGGTTCTAAGGGTTCTTCTTTGAATATTTCTCAAATGATTTCTTGTGTAGGACAGCAAAATGTAGAAGGAAAGCGTATTCCTTATGGTTTTGATAGTAGAACACTTCCTCATTACAGTAAATATGATGATTCACCTGGTTCAAGAGGATTTGTAGAGAATTCTTATATTACAGGTCTTACGGCTCCTGAGCTATTCTTCCACGCTATGGGTGGTCGTGTTGGTTTGATTGATACGGCTGTAAAAACATCTCAAACTGGTTATATTCAGAGAAGATTAATTAAAGGTCTGGAAGATTTAAAAGTAGAATATGATATGTCAGTTAGAAATAACAAGGGAAAGATTATTCAATTCGCTTATGGAGATGATGGTTTTGACTCCACACGTGTAGAAAATCAAGGAGTGAAATTAGCAGGACAATCTCTTGAAGATATTTATTTGCATTATGATATTGCTGGTGTGAACGAAGAAAAGGAAGTGCTGGTAAATGTCTATACAAAATCAACTATTCGTCGCTTGAAAAAAGAAAAATCTAAGGCAAAAGAAAAATGTAAGGAAATGATTGATATGATGATTGACGCACAGGAAAATATTATTAGCAAGGTGTTTTTAAATAAGAACGAGGATAGCGTCCAAGTTCCAATTGGATTTCAAAGTATTATCTTAAATATTCAAAATCAATTGGGTTTACATTCAAATTCTCTTGTTGATATTACTCCTATGGAGATGTTTGATTTAGTAGATGTATATAAGAAAAAGTTGGATAGTTTGCATTTCATGAAAGAAAATAAATTGTTTGATGTTTTATATTATTATAACTTGAATCCAAAGGATCTTTTGGTGAATAAAAGATTTCACAAGAAAGCCTTGGTGTTATTATTGGAAACTATATTGTTGAAATATAAACAAGCAATCGTTCATCCTGGGGAGATGGTTGGTGTGATTGCAGGTCAATCAATTGGAGAGCCTACTACACAATTAACTTTAAATACTTTCCACTTATCAGGAGCATCTGCTGGTGCAACTGTGACACGAGGTGTGCCTCGTATTGAGGAGATATTGCGTCTAACTAAGAATCCCAAAACACCCTCTTTGAATATATATTTGAATAAATATGATGAAACAAATCAACAAAAGGTAGTTCAATACTCGAATATGATCGCACACACAAAGATGATTGATTTAGTAAAGGCGATTGAAATTTGTTTTGATCCAGATGACAATAATACAAAAATTATGAAAGATGAACTATTACTTAAGCAATATTACGAGTTTGAAAATATGTTTTCAGGATGTAACGAAGACTTAGAAGAAAATAATGAAGAAAAATCAAAATGGATCATTCGTATGGAATTTGATGCAGAAACATTATTGGAGAAAAATATTACTATGGATGATATTCACTTTGCAATTACAAACAGCTATTACGGAAAAGAGTTGAATTGTGTATACAGTGATTTAAATTCAAAAGATTTGATTTTTAGAATTAGATTAAATAGCTCTGTATTGACAAAAACAAAGAAGGATAAGACAACAGATATGAGTTTGGACCAATCCGACCACATTTACTTGCTACGCAATTTTCAAGAAAATATTTTAAATGATATTGTATTAAGAGGTATTTCTAATATTACAAATGTGTTACCCGTAAAGGTGCAAAATAATGTAGTAAAGGATGACGGAAGATTTAAACAACAAGATATTTGGACTTTGCAAACTACAGGCAGTAATTTGTTGAAGATATTGGCCGAGGATTATATTGATAGCTCAAGAACAATCAGTAATGATATCAAGGAAGTGTATGATGTTCTAGGAATTGAAGCTGCTAGACAAATTATATATAATGAAATTATGGATGTGATGAAGGCTAGTGGTGTAAGCATTAATTATCATCATTTGAGTTTATTGTGTGACCGTATGACATCTAACGAGGGAATGGTATCAATCTTCCGTTCGGGTATTTTGAATGATAATATTGGTCCAATTTCCAAATCAACCTTTGAGGTTCATACAGAAGTGTTGTTAACTGCATCCAGACATGCTGATTTCGACCATATGAGAGGTGTGTCAGCAAATATTATGACAGGACAACACGGTAACTTTGGAACCGGAACCTGTGGAATTGTTTTAGATTTAGAAAAGATGAGGTCACTAGAAAATGAAGATTTTGAAAAGAATGAGGATGAAAAGGAAATTGAAAAGGTATTTGGTGAAGTAGAAGAAGCAGAAAATATGTATTCTAAGTCTAATATTGAAATTAAAAATAACATTTCAACTATTCGCAACACTGACGTAACAGATTGTGTGGATGATGACTATGAAATGGAATTTTAGGTGTAAATTAAAATAATATGAAAACTTTTTTTATATTATTATAACATACGATGCAAGTATTCGTAAAAACCTTGACTGGAAAAACTATTACATTAGAAGTAGAGCCAAATGACACTATTGATAATGTAAAACAAAAACTTCAAGAGAAGGAGGGTAAATATATTATGCCCTGAAAAGTAACACGCCACTAAAATTCGGGATCTTTTAGTGGGTAAACGTTTGAACCCCGAATGATTTAAAGATATGTTGATACAATAAATATATGATAGAACAACAATTAAAACATAAAATATGGTTTGCTGGTTTTTATGAAGGTGAAGGAAGTATCTCTAATGATATTAATAATAGAAATAGATTACGTATTAATATTTCCCAGAATGACAAAACACCTTTAGAAATAGGAAAAGAAATATGGGGTGGTTCTATTAGAGAAAGAGTTAGAACAACATCAAATGGAAAAATATGCTACGGAAATGAATGGGTTTTAAATCATAATCAATCATTATTTTTTATTGAAGATATAAAAGAACATATGATCATTCCTTATAAAATTAAACAAGTTGAACTGGCATTAGATAAATTAAATGAAACATGGAATAAAAGATTTAAATGCAGTTTTTGTGATTGTGATTTTTCAGATCCAAGTGGCAGAAGAAGACATGAAAAAAGAAACCATATTGAAAAAGATGTTAGATTTAAATGTAATTTATGTGATAAAGAATATACTTCTCGTGATACACTAAAAAGACATATTAAATTAAATCATAGTTCAGTTGCTAGTGATTCTGTTTCAAACTTTGAAACAAATTGCGACACACCTTATAATGACGGGAACTCCCTTAGAGCTTAAACCACGACTTATATGTTGGAAACTCATATAATAGGCAGGGTAATGACCTCGCTCATCGTAATAGCGTTTAAGATTGGGTAATCCGCGGCGACAGCACCTAAGTCCGTTATGGTAGGATATGGTGTAGCCTCAACGACCGCACGGGTGTGGGCTTGAGAAGTTACCAACTTCTGTGATGGCTTAAGATACAGTCTAGTCCTATAGGGAAACCATAGGTGGGGATCGATACCTCCAGATCAACAACGTTTAATTTTTGCTGGAAAACA
>MDSZ01143058.1_pt1 | contig 12772 bp, 11 predicted proteins | sample 811201 | NCBI WGS metagenome assembly MDSZ01 (sample SAMN05326647, study PRJNA326480) | marine metagenome | isolation source: seawater | place: Indian Ocean: North | collected 2010
GTGTGAATACAGAGAAGACTATGATTGGGAGACTGATACTCAATATGACAAATCAAATGTCAGGATAAGAATTTATGTTGACAATAATCCATGGAGTTCTTCCATACCAGACCCTAAAGATACTGTTCTAAAAGATAGTTCTGGTTTCTTAATTACACCAGTTAGAGATTGGTATAAAGAGTGGGGAAATGAGTGGTATGCAAACTATGATATTGATTCAGATGGAGATTATGAATTAATTCTTGGTGATCATGTAAATAAGATGTATATTGACGCAAATACAGAAGATTGTAATTATGTTGAAAATGGATACCATAGTAGTGAAGGTTCAGAAGTAGATACTCCTGAAGAAATATTTGACTTGATTGATTCTCTTCTTTCAAATATGGGTTCGATTGCATGGGGACAAGGATCTAGTGCTGATTTAGAACTACCAATTCTTTCATCCCCTGTAGGAGAATATACGATTATTGCAATTGCACAAAAAGGTGAAGGCGAAAATGCTGAAATTATTTCAGCAATAAATAATATGGTTGTCGAAGCAACGCCAAATCCTGAACCTCCAGAAATTAAGGATGTATTCTTAAGTTTTAGTCCTCCAAACCCACAAGTTGGAGATACTGTAACTATTCAAGTTGTAGATGAAGATAATATTCCTGTAGAAGGTTTATCTGTAACTGGAAAAAGAGATAGTTGGACAATTTTTAGTATGGTAACTAATGATGCTGGACAAGCGGACTTTGTTGTTCAAGAAGGTACTATCGAGGTATTAGTAAGTGGAGGGAATTACAATCCCGCAGCAATTACAATCGTTGTTACATCTGAAGGAGTTACTACTGAAGATGGAGGAACATTACCAACTGAAGACAATCCTATAGGATCTGATAACCAAACTTTAGACAATACAAATGAGGATAACAATGATGAGAATAATAATGATGAAGATACAGGAACAGGATCTGGATTAAGTTCTGCTCTTGGAGAATATCAAAATATATTTATCATCATCATTGCTGTTCTAGTTGTTGTAATATTAGGGCTTCTAACTGTTATGAAATTAAGAGGCAGAGATGGTGATGAGTGGCAAGATGATGGTGCTGCATGGGATGATTATCAGGACATTGTAAACGCTCCAGTATCGTATGATTCTGTACCTGCAGCTGCACCTCCATCAGATGGAAGACCTCCAAATTACATGGAAGGACAAATGAGAGATGGGTACGAAGTATTGGAATACCCATCTGGAAGTGGTGCTTGGTGGTACAAAGATGGTCAAACTGGCCAATGGATGGAATGGAAATAAAACTCTTAATTACTAAGTAATACTGATTTAGTTTTACTATTAAGAGGGGAATATGAACCCGAAACAAGCCAGAATTTCCATAATACTAGTTTTAGTATTATGTTCAGGGCTAGTTTTCATTTTTCCAACAGAACCAGTTTTAACTACAGAAGTGTTATTCGATGACAAAGTTATTCAAAGAATTGAAGAAGAAAGTAATCATTTAGAAGAAAATGAATTAATTTTGATAATTAATCATGATGATGGAGGTCCTTTAACAAATAATTTGACGCGGGTAAAAAGTCTATTATCTCTTGAACAAGATATTATCAATAATAAGGATAATATTGCATTATTAAATGATAATTCTGCTTATATTGCTACGGTTTCTTCTCCACTAAGCAAATGGTCTGATGCTTTTAATTCTAGAAATCGATCTCTTGAAAATGCTACAAAATGGGCAGATTTGTTACAGCCAACACTTGAAGAGGGATGGTGTGGAGAAAATATTACATCTGAAGAAAGGTTAGCATTTCAATCTACATTATTACTACTTCCTAACGATGCGAAAATGAATGTGGCATGCCCAGCTTTTTCTGGATCTTCTGCATCTCAAGCACCACAATCAAATGAATTAATTTGGTTAATTACCGTAAAAGATTCAAATAATTTAGAAGCAGATGTTAGATGGTCCATGATTCTATCTTGGGCTGAAAAAATAAGTGAAGATACTGAATTCCAAATTGATTCTGCGGGAGTAAATATGTTATTTGCAAAAGCACAAAAAATTGCAGAAGATGACCTTTCATCAATATTAATTCCTTCTCTATTATTTCTAATATTCATTCTAACCATTGGATTGCAAAATTGGAAAATATCAGTAGTAACAATTGCAAGTGTCACATTAATTATTCTTGCCGAAGTTGGAATCTTATCAGCTGTTGGATTTACAATTTCAATTGTAGATATTATTGCAATTCCAATAATTATGGGTGTTGCTGTCGATGGTGCATTTTGGTATTGCAAATCATCAAGAAAAAGAGAAGAAGTTAGAAGTATGCTGCTTATTGCTATGATTACAACTATTAGCGCCGTTTCTCTATCTTTGATTTCTCCTATTAGAGCTCAAAGATCATTAGCAGTTGTTATGATAATTGGAATATTTTTTGATTGGGTTGTTACAAGATTTTTACTTGAAGATTTCTATCTAAGTAAACGTAAATATTTTGAAAATTTGAAAATAAAAAAGTCATTTGATAATAAAACTTCTATGTTTTGGCCTATTGCATTAGTAATCTTAGCATCAATTTCGATTATTTCTCCTACTAGTGTTAACATACTAGATGTCAAACAATTTTTACCAGAAGATGATCCTGCATTAGATAAATTAGAGGATTTACAATCAAAATATCTTCTTGCATCTGGAACTATGGCTTGGATAATAATAGACGCCGAGGGTGATTCAACAACTGATTTAATTAAAATTCAAACCTTCCAAAAACAACTATCTTATCATCCAAGTATTATTTCAATTGATACTGGCATCTATCAAACTCCATTGATAATGGGAGTTCCGAATTATGAAGGTGAAATAGAAAATGCAACAATTAACATAATACTTGATGATTTTGATAATTCATTTATCCATTCAAATCCTAAATTAGAAAAAGAGGGGGTCACAACTGGTGTTGCAATTTCAGTTCTAATTGATGGAAGTTTTGCGGATGCTGCACTTGAATTTAGTGATGATGTTAAATTATTAATGACTGAAAATGAACTAAACGGAGAAATTGGTGGGCAACTAATCTCTGGTGCTCAATTAGCAAAAGATTTTGGAGAAAATAGAGTTTATCAAATATTATTTGCAGGTATTGCTGTATTCATTGTGAGTTTTGTATTATTACGTTCACCTATTCGTGCTTCTAGAATTGCTGTAGGAACCATTGCCATCGGTGCTGCAGTAGATGGAATGGCTAGTATAATTGGAACAAGGGGAGTTCATACCGCTCCAGCCGTTTTATTAGGAATGGGTTTTGCTGCAGATTATCTTTCACATGCAAGTGGGGAACATCCTTCAACAAAACATGATAATTATGCAAGATGGGGGGCTGCAATATCATCAATATCCATTTTCTTATTACTTGGATTTTCAGTATTTCCTCCAGCACAAAATACTGGTAGATTACTAACAATCAGTATTCTTTTTGCGGCGATATTGGCTACTTGTCTTTCATTAACGTATATTGAAAAAGAAGAAGAAGAATAATCAAAAACTAATACCTTTTGTAGCAAATAAAGGGGATGATTATATAGATAAAATAAATTTGAAAGAAAAGTTATCAATGTTCTCTGAATATTGGACTCCAAAAGTCATAAGTGAATTAAATGATTATCAAATAAAATTAGTGAAAATTAAAGATTCATTTGTATGGCATAGTCATGAAGATACTGATGAACTTTTTTTGGTTATTGAAGGAAATATGAAAATTGAATTTAAAGATGGCACTATAGAATTAAATGAAGGAGAAATGTATGTTGTTCCAAAAGGTATTGAACACAGACCATATGCAAAAGATGAATGTAAAATTATGTTGATTGAGCCTAAAGGAGTCATTAATACTGGAGAGCATAAAGGTGAATTAACAGCATCGAATGATGTATGGATTTAATCCTAAATCTTACAATGCATGGAGTTCCATTAATTCTAATGGTATTATTTGAAGTGATTCTTCATGTGTCGCTTCAAGATTAATTGGGCAAGCAACTCCTTTTTCAGCAGCTTCTAACCAAGTTCTAGCACAGACACACCATCTATCCCCATTTTTTAATCCAGGAAAATTATATTGTGGTGCTGGAGTAATCAAATCATTACCTTTAGATTTTGCAAATTCTAGGAATTTGTCTGTAACAATACAACAAACTGTATGTAATCCATGATCGTTGCTGTCAGTATTACAACAACCGTCCCTATACCATCCTGTAACAGGGTCTAATGAACAAGTTTCTAATTTACCTCCAAGTACGTTTATGCTAGGCCTCATAATTAATCCTAACCAAAACTGGCACATTAAGTATGGCGCGACGGGAGAGATTTGAACTCCCGAGTCCGAGGGACACCGGTTTTCAAGACCGGCGCAATACCAGGCTATGCGACCGCCGCTTGAACCTCCGAGGACTAATTCCTTTCAAGTATTTGTGTATGTATTCGACCGTCTCTTTTTCAATGTAAGAGGGTATCGGAACAACATGGGCCGAGGCAAATTCGGAGCGATTTTGTTATTTTCGCTGCTTATTGCAGGATGTTTTGGAGAACCAATTGTGAATTGGGGAGATGACAATGGTGAATTCGAAACTACTTGGGATAGTAACCCTGAAAATTTAGTAAATGTATCTTCAAAAATTTCTGATGAAACTGTACAAATGGAGCTTACAGCACAAGGTTGTGATGATGATGGAGGGGAATTAAAAGCTGGATCTACTGGAGAAGTAACTCAAGAAGTTCGTGTTTCAGGTTGGTTAATTTCAAGTAAACATTTCACCGAGGGGGTCAAAGGACAACCAAGCCAACAAGTAATTCCGACATCTGTATTAATTGCATTAGATGATTTTGATACGGCAAAAGGAAAAACATTCGAAGATTATGATAAATTAACTGTAAAGGAATGGGACACGCCCACAGCACTAACAACAATGCCTAAATTAGACAGTGCAACACTAACTCACACAAAATATGGAATCGTGGGATTAATTCCTGCAAATGAAAATATTTTAGATGGGTTTGCTGCTTTAAATGATTGGCATCAACCAATTGAACTTGTTGGATATGCAGTCAATACGAACAACCCTACTAATGGAGTGATGGTTGGTGAATGGACTGTTGGTGAAGATTGTAGAGCAATTACATTGGCAGCGAATGGAATTTCAATGGTCGTTACAAGTGTAAACCTTGATAATAATGCTATTTCAATGGACGGTAAAGCAAAATCGGAATGGAGTAAAGGAGATATTCCTTTTATTGGAACATATCTATACATGTTATTGGTTTTGATTGCTGGTGGAGGGGGTGCATTTTTATTATTCACATTCTCAATGGGAATGGAAAGACATGGTGCTAAAGCCGCTGCAAGATCAATGCTTACAGATGCTCAAATGAAAATGGCAAAAGTAGTTCGTAAAGATGTCAAGAAAGCCAAGAAAGATGGTCTTGACATGTCTGCTGGATCTATGATTGGAAATGATGAGAAAAAGGAAGAGAAAAATAAAGTTACTCAAAAATTAGATGAGTTTGATGTTGAAAGTGTCCTTAGTTCAATTGGAGAAGGACGTGGCCAAGGTGCAGAATTAGGTGGAGGAGGAGTTGTACTTACTGATGATGCGTATGACATGGGAGACCAATTACAAGAATCAATAGATTCTGGTGGTGTAAACTTAGGTGAATCTACAGAAAGAATTGGACATACTCTTGCTTTTGATATTGATGATATTCTTAATCCTCAAGCAGAAGAGGAAGAATACTATGAGGGTGGATTCACTACACCTCAGAGAAGTTCAAGCCCTCCTAAAGAAAGAAGAAGTATGTCAGGAAGGCAAAGTGTATCTTCAGAAGATAATCAAAATGAGCCTGCGGAAAGAGGGCCTCCTAAAAGAAGAAGTGTACGTAAAACTAAACCTAGATCTGATAGTCAAGATTCTTCTAGAAAAAGTCCCCCTGTTAGAAAAACGCCCGAGAAAAGAACATCAGTAAATGATGATGAGGACTTTTCAGACTTTTCTTTCTAATCCCAAGGCACCTTATTAGAACCTCTAATCCATAATTGTTTAACGTGATATTCTAAAAGTGCGGGTGTTTGTAGGCATGGTTCACCATCTGCTTGCACTATTAATGGGGGAGAATGTACTTCTTCTGTAGGATTCCCTTCTTCATTTACAGACTTTATTTCTAACCTTTTACATGGTTTTTGTTCAATCCCCCATTTGCCTACATGTTTTCCTTTTTTTAATGGACCCATAAGAAGCAACATCTTAATTTTACTAAGTCCCCATGCATGACATAATTGACCATGTTCTTCTATTGGTGAGGCTCCAGGGCAAACCTTGTATCCTCCTCCAAACATCTCTGTGGTTGTAATAGCTAACATTGAAAAATCAACTACAACACCCTCATCATCATTAATTTTCACCCAAGCCATTTTCTTTTTCCAAGGAAGTATCTCTGTAATTCCAAGATAAGTATATTTTAATGACCCTTTTATCCATTTTCCTCTCTTTAATTTAGCTCTTGATGTTGCTGAAGTTACTCCACAATCAGACTCTAAAAATACCCATCTTACAATACGCCCTTCAATATCTGGCTCTCCATCCCATTTTGTATTATTTTTTGGTTCTGGATAATTTTTTACTGAAGGTGCAGGGGTGCCTTGGAGGCGAAATGCACCTACATGCCTATCAGTACCATTCACCAAAATATCAACTATTTCCTTTGGATTATTCAATGGTATATTATGTGCTCTTGCAATATCATTTCCAGTACCTGCAGGTATTATTCCCAATTTTTTTTCAGAACCTCGAAGTCCTGAAGCAACTTCATGTACAGTTCCATCTCCCCCACAAGCAATTACACAATCAATATCATCTCTTGCTCGAAGTGAATATGCTATCTCAGAAGCATGCCCAATATGTTCAGTAAAATGTACTTCATACTCTACATTTTCTTTTTGAAGTATCATTTCATTTTTCTTCCAAATTTTAAGAGAACGTCCATCTCTACCCGCTGGATTTACTATACAAGCAAATTTGGCCATAAGTCTGGGGAGAAGTCATGACTTGAAAGGCTTCTTATTGATGTGTAAATTATCATCAAAACAAAAAGGTAAGAGTTTTAGGGGTAGAACAATGGATTGGTCGGAAACCGATATTGTATTCATGCAAAGAGCACTTGAAGTTGCTGAAAGAGGAAGGGGGAAAGTACATCCAAACCCCTTGGTTGGCTGTATTTTAGTAAAAAATGGAGTTGTTATCTCAGAAGGTTGGCACGATTACCTAGGAGGTTTACATGCAGAACAAATGGCAATATCAAATGCTGAGGAAAATGGAAACAATACAAATGGGGCTACAGCATACATAACATTAGAGCCTTGCAATCATCATGGTAGGACCCCTCCATGCACTGAAGCTTTACTTTGGGCAGGAATAAGTGAAGTGGTAATTGCCCATATAGATCCGAATCCAACAGTTAAAGGAGGGGGATTAAAAGCATTAAAAGATGCAAAAATAAAAGTGAAAGTTGGTTTACTTGAAGAGAATGCAGGAATCCAAATGCAATCATTTCTAAATTGGTGCAATAATAGCATGCCTCTTGTCACTCTAAAAATGGCTACTGATTGTGATGGATATATCGATGATAAATCAAAAACAAGTCAAAGGTTCTCATCAGAAACAACGTTAGATACTGTTCATAAATTAAGATCTTTTTCTGATGCCATATTGGTTGGAGTAAATACTGTAATTAGAGACGATCCATTACTAAATGTAAGAAGAATCAATAAAGAACATTTAAAAAACCCACTCAGAATCATATTAGATAGTAATTTAAGAATCCCCTTAGATAGTAAATTACTAAATGATGATGGGGATGCATTAATTGTATATCTAAACGGTGATGAAAATACAATTGAATTATTAAAATCAAAAAATGGAATAGAATTATTAAAAATGAAAAAAGATAATGAAAGCCAAGGAATAAATCCTAAAGAGTTACTAAAAAATCTTGGAGAAAGAGGGATTCAAGAATTACTTATTGAAGGAGGAACTGAAACTGCAAGAAGATTTGTGGAATTAAATTTAATCGATAGGATCCTAATGTTCCGGAGTCCAATTTCATTTAAAGAACCTGTAAAGGGATTAACAGGGCATGAAATTGTAGGATTAGGATTGGAAAGATTATCGGACATATATTATGAAGATGATTGTTTAGAAAGGTGGAGTAGAATTCCTTGGCCTTCAGAAAATTGGCCTTGAAATAGAAAACAAATGAAGAAGATTGATTTACCCTAATCAATTGACCTATTTCATGAGTGAAGAGTTTAACGTCTATGGTATGTCAGTACCACGCATTTCAGAACTAATTGGATCAATAATGGTCTTGTGGGGTATTGTTGTATATCTTCTTACAGATATGTCTAGTTTTACATCATTAATTCCTTCATTTGTTGGACTTCCAATAGTTTTAGCAGGATTATTAGTAAGAAAATTACCAGAAAAAAGATCTTTATTTATGCACATATCATCTACATTTGGTTTAATATCCGTATTAGGTGGAGCAATGGCAGTTAATGGAGTTATGAATAATGATTGGAGCATGTCAACAATTTCTCAACTCTTCTTATTAATTATTGGTGGAATATATTTGGGAATCTGCGTCAAATCATTTATCCATGCAAAGAAAATGAGAGAAAATGTAGAAAATTGAACTTAAGCGGGCGCAGCAGGATTCGAACCCGCGTCGTCGGATCCGAAGCCCGACAGGATATCCAAGCTACCCCATGCGCCCTACTAATGCTAAATGAAGTTCATATTCAAACCTGTCCTTCTATTTCACTAGGTTAAAGTAACACGATTAATCTGATTCAAATTATGAAAGACGTAATTGATTTAATTATGGATGCTTATAGATTTCATCTTAATAAAAATTTGAAGAAAAGAAATAGTATTCTTAAAATTGTAAATACTACAAACGAGAATAAAAACAAATGGATTGAATTTTTTGAAAAAATTGAATATGAGGGGATGAGTATTGAAGAAAAAGAAAAATTATTAGAAAATGTACTTAGAGAAAAATATGAAATTTTCTAGGATGCTACGGCAACGACTAACATTCTCGCTAGTGATTTGTGTATTGGAATTGAATGCATACTTAGTATCTCCCAACCCGCATTATTGAATTTCAATTTAATCTCCCCAGTTGTAAAATCTCCTAAATCTAAATCATCATTAATTGGTTCATTTATTCCATTTATTTTAGGCAAAATAGGTAGAAAACATACTAGACGGGAATTTAATGTAATCCCTTCTGCAGCTCTAGTATTCTTCAATACATTCGTAAATAAATTCCAAGTCTCATCACTTTTCCATGCATTTTTACCATATGGAGGGTCGAATACTAATCCATCAATTTTAATATTATTTTTTCTTAATAATTCAGCCATATTTACAGCATTACCATGAAGCACAATTTGGGCATTGGAATTTTTTTGTTTACTAATCAACCAATCTAAATTTTTCCTACTACCTAATACCATTTCTTCATCTAAATCAATTCCAACCATTTTTTGATTCAATAATGCCCCTTCTAAAAGCACCCCTCCAGTTCCACACATTGGATCACAAATAATTTGATCGGAGTTGCCAATTACAAAATTTAATGCAACACGTGCTAGTCTTGGATCGAGGCTAATTGGTTTGAAAAATGGCCTTTCAGTTGCTGCTCTTTGTACCCATCCCTCTCTAGGGTGCTTAGAAAACAATCTTTTTCCCCAAAAAATATGTTCTGAAATACCATCTAAAACTATCATTAATTCTACATCTGGAGACTCCAAATCTATTTTCCAACCCATTTTACTCAAAATTCCTCCACAGAACATTGCTAATTTTTGCCCATTAACTCCACTAATTCCACCTTCAATACGTATCCAACGAACTGCAATGCTTTTTCTATTTCCAAATTCCAAATCATTATCTTCAATCCAACCTTTAATTACATCTTCTAAAGTAGATACATCAGTTGTTAATCCAAAAGGAAATAAGCACTCATCTAAGGTTGCAGAACGTTCAAGTGATTTTAAAAAATCATAATCTGAACTAGCTAAAACAACCCTTGTACCAAAACGATATGGCTTTGATTTAGACAATATTTCCATTTCATATCTAAATAAACTAGGATGCCAGCCGCTTCCAACCAATATCGCTTCCACATCTTCCGTAATACATCTCATTACTCATCTTATCGGAAAACAAACTAACGAATGGTATATTTTTATGGAAAAGTTCCAGAGGTTATGCGGCGCAAGAAATTTGCAGTTAAGCAAGGATTTCTCACGCTCATTTTAATTTTTATTTTTGCGATTCAAAGTGCATCTATACAAGCAGAAAGTAATAATTTACAAGATAACCCTGGATTTAATGAAAAAAGGGTTCTCAGTTTTGATAGGCCTACTCTTTTTATGTTTGGAGAACAAACTGCAGGCCCTGTAAATGAATGGCCTACATGGAATCATGCAAACAATGCTGATGAAGGGAATTCTGATAATTATTTTTCAGAAGATGGGCTTATATTACCTGGAAACCCCAATAATGGTGGCGGTGCAAGAGAATTTACATTTAAAGGGTGTGTTGACTCGAGTTGCAGCCCAAATAATGAATCAATACCATTAATTGAAGGTGAATATGTAACTGGAAGTTTAATCTTGAATATTGGATGCAATTCTGGAGGCTGTAGAACTGACGTAACTGTAACATTAAGTATGAATGGTAATGATTTACAATCTGTTTACATGGAAAGTGGGAATGCTGAAGGAAATGAAGATAAATATGAATTTGTTTTTGATCAAGCAAAATTTACAGACAATATGATTCCCGCAGGTGCTGAATTTGATATTAGAGTTTCTTTTCAAAAACCTGCTGGAACATTAGATTTTTATGAATTATACTTGAAGGATGAATTTACAATTACATTTCCAATGATGCCAGAAGTTGTTTATCCAATACCAGAAACAGATTTTGATCCTGTAGAAGGGGAATGGAAATCTCCGTATGCAGTTAGTGGTTCAGGTTTTACCTCTAAAAGTGTTCAATCAAATACAATTATCATGCCAATAATAATATTTACATTATTAACTGCTGGAATTATAGTTCTTTCAATATTAAGTCCGCCACTAAACTGGGCAAAAATCCCTGCTGTACTTTTAATAATTCTTTCACTAGTCGTACCAGTATTGGTTGCACCAATCATAACATATGCTGAAGTAAATAAATATCAAAATACAGATACTGATCCAAATCTTTATTCTGTTCCAGACTTAATTGGAATGCAAACTCAAAAAAGTTCATTCATAGGTGATCTAGTTGCAGAAGATAATTTTGTTTTATGGGTCGATAATTCATACATCTTCACAAACAATCTAAAAAATAATACTAATGAACAACAAGATGTTTTTGCTTTAGGTTTTGAAAATTATGAAGACATCATAGAAAATGAAATCGAATCATCTAAACACGGACGAATGATATTACAACTTTATTTTTCGATTCTTGATATTGATCCTAGTGCAGGAAGTGGTGTTCTAATAAATGTAACATTAGTAAATGATACTACTACAAATCAAATAGTTCCTAATTTTGCCACTCAAAGTAAAGGAAATAAAGTATTCATACAAGAAGGGAATCCAAGGTGGGTTGTCCCTGAAGAATCAATCACCGTAATTGGTGAAAAATTAACCTGGAGGCTGTATCCATTACTTGGATTATTGCCTGCAATCGGATTGCTTTCTTACGGAATTTATGCAGAAATGAATAGGTTTGGAACTGATGAAGAAGAATATGAAGAATATTTAGATGTTGAATAGGTGAAAATATGGTTGCAAAAAATGTGGGTTCTTATGATCGTGTATTAAGAGCATTTGCTGGGGGAGGATTGGCGATTGCAGAACTAGGAGGATATCTAGATGGTATTGAACAATATTTCCATTACTTTGCAATTGGGATGGCCATATGGTTAATTGGAACTGGCACATCAGGTAATTGTCCTACTTACACATTAATTGGAATCTCAACTTGCCCACATAACAATGAAGAAAATGAAAACATTGATTCTCAATAGGTGAAAATATGGGTTGTAATCTTAAAGATCTTTCAAACCCTGTTAAAATTGACTTGGATTCCTTATCAGGAAAGAAGGTAGGTATTGATGCTTTTTTAGTTGCTTTTCAATTCTTAACTTCAATTCGTGATAGAAGTGAAACTGGTGATGGAGGGCCATTAAAAGACTCGCAAGGTCGTCCTGTATCTCATTTAATGGGTTTTCTTGACCGCACTACTGGATTACTAGAAAAAGGTATTATTCCAGTCTTTATTTTTGATGGAGTACACCCCGATTTAAAGGCTGAAACTATTGCCTCTAGAAAAAAATCTAGTGAAGATGCTGAAAAAAAATGGAAAGAGGCTTTGGAAACTGGTGATTATAAAGAAGCGCACAAATGGGCACAGCGTTGTATTCGCTATACTCCAGAAATGGTTGAAGAGACAATGGAAATGTTACATTTGTTAGGAGTTCCAGCATTTCGCGCTGCTGCAGAAGGTGAAGCTCAAGCAGCTGTAATGGCAGCAAAAGGCGATTTGGATGTGGTTGCTACACAAGATTGGGATGCTTTACTATATGGTGCTCCAATTCTAATTAGAAATATGATGAGTGATGGAAGCAAAAGAATGGGTAGAACA